>Ga0233437_1005306_pt1 | contig 14143 bp, 14 predicted proteins | sample SI_122_August201_FD_182714 | JGI IMG/M metagenome (GOLD analysis project Ga0233437, IMG submission 182714) | Seawater microbial communities from Saanich Inlet, British Columbia, Canada - SI_122_August2016_200_MG | ecosystem: Environmental > Aquatic > Marine > Inlet | place: Canada: British... | reverse complement strand
TAGGTTTTCGCGTCAACGAATTCCTTGTTTTTGTGACAGGGTTGTAGAAAACAGGGCACTATCTGGCGGATGAAGCCATATTCAAGCTGCACGCCATCCCTTTCGCCTATAAAGATACATTGCAAATTCTTGACCTACCTGGTCTGAATGGATATACTTAGTCCACTAGCCCCTCAAAATTGAGGAGGATGCCATGATTATAAACGTATCCGAAGCGAAAACAAATCTTTCTAAACTGATTGATATGGCTTTTCACGGCGAAGAAGTAATCATCGCCAAGAACAATCTGCCGCTTGTGGAATTGGTGCCTCATAAGCCCAAGGAAAAGCGTAAACTTGGATTACTGGCGGGACAAATTGAAATTCCTGATGATTTCATGGAAGAGGATGCGGAAATAAATGCCATTTTCTATGGTGATCATCCGTGAAAATCCTGATTGATACCCATATTTTCCTGTGGATGCTTTCTTCCCCTGAAAAACTGAATGACAAAAGGCGTTATGAACTGGAAACGCCGGCCAATGAAGTTTTTCTAAGTTCCATGAGCATCGCGGAATTGAGGATCAAACATTCCACGGGAAAAATTCATATTGCGTTTGATCCGCTCGAAGTGGCAAAAAAAACGAGAATTGAGATGCTAAATTTTTCAGGCACTGATGCCATGATGTTGGGTCAATTACCCCTTCACCATAAAGACCCTTTTGACCGGATGATCATTGCGCAATCCATCGTAAATGGGTTGTCGCTGATGTCCGATGACCCTAAATTTCTGGAATACGACTGCAAAGTGATTTGATCCGTATTATCTTTCACAGTAAAATCCAGACACCTTCAAAGAATATATAAGGAGATCTAGAATTGAAAATTGGACCGGACTGCATTCCCTGCATCCTCAAGATGTGCCTGGGATTTATTCGTAAAACAGGATTGGGGGATTCGGAGGCATTCGAACTGTTCAATGATGTCATGAAAATTCCATCACTCAAGGGAGAAGACTGGACCGTTACCAGCCCTGATGTTATTGAAAACGTAATGCATATGACCTATGACATGCTGGGAGACAAGGACCCCCTTAAAAAAGAGAAAGCGGCTTTAAACGAATATCTACTGGAACAGCATGACGCATTTCAAGAGATAATACATAAATCCCAGGATCCTTTGAAAACTGCCGTCAAAATGGCTGTTCATGGAAATGCCATCGATATCATGTTATCCGATGATTTTTCACAACTTCAAACCACCATCAGAGACAGGATAGCACAACCCCTTTCTGAAGAAAAATTTCAAACATTCAGAAATCAGCTCGGGAAGACCCGCCGACTGGTGTATTTCGGGGATAATGCGGGGGAGATTGTACTGGACAAATTGCTGATCTCGACACTCAAGGAATTGTATAATATTGAAATTGTGTTTGTGGTCAGAAATATGCCCACCCTGAACGACGTAACACTACAGGAAGCCCGGGATGTGAAAATGGATGAGATTGTTCAGGTAACGCCTAACGGCATTGACGGCCCTTTTCCGGGAACCCGATTGTCCCGGTGCTCTCCGGAAGTTCAGGAACTTTACAAACAGTCCGACCTGGTGATTTCAAAAGGCGGGGGAAATTTTGACAGCCTTGACGAGGACAAGGATCTCTACGGACGGAAAATCAGTTTTCTGTTTCTATCCAAGTGTTATCTTTACAAGCAGCTATTTCACTCACCTCTGGAGGCTCCCATCCTTTCAAATTATTACGATTTCAATGGCTCTTCTCAGCCGGGCAGCAGTGATTTCAGAGCTACATGAAAACTGCAGGAGACACTTTAAACCGTTTGCTCAACCTTTTAATTTGACGGAGATTCAACTGACGTTTCCCTGACAAAATTTCAGATACAACCCCTTGACTGCCGATTTCACTCAAATCCGACTGTTTCAGTTCGTGTTCCATGAGCAAAGATTTCAATGTATCTATCGGATTACCCAGTATCTCGGAAACATATTGTGTTTCATACGTTTCAATCAGCTTCCCAACCGTTTCCATCAGAGACGCAAGTGGATGTTTCTCGTTATCGCCCACTTCATCAATAAGGCTATCAATAAAATCGACCAGTTTGTCATAGTCTGATTCACTGTGCGGCACCGAAAGAATGGGCTGAACAACAGGCCAGATCTCCGCAATTTCTTTAAGTTGGATACCCACTATTCCCTCCAAAATCCTCGATCATATTCCTCATGCGTCAAAACATGCCGTATGTAAACCTTATGACGATTATAGTGTATAGCTGCAATCAAACGGACTTTGTTGCCCCCGACGTTGAAGACTGTCAGGTTTCCGACCTTATCTGCACTGGGAAAAGTTTGCCTGAGTTCCTGAAGAGAATTGAAGTCAGTGTGTTTCACGATACGATACCAGGATTCCACTGCCGTAGAACAATCCGGACGTCTTTTGGCAAATTCGAGTAAGCGCTTTCGAGTGATGATATGCATATACAACATATCTCATATCGAGATATTCGTCAACCCATTTCTGTCATTTAGCTACAATGCCGTCTTTTATAATCTTCCTGGCGGCAACATATTGGGATTCACTCACGGTGAGCGAACCGTCCTCCCTGACAAACGGCGGATCATCAATGGTATAGATCCGTTCGGACAGTGTTGATTGCTTCGCGATCCTTTCCGGCACATCCGGCACAACATCGATGGCTTTTTGCACCTCATCGGGGAATTTCCCAGGATCAGCGGTTTCATAAATCACCGCCAGGCGCTTGTGTTCGCCTTCAAGAAACGTATCAAGGGCCCGCCAACCAACGGCGCCGTGGGGTTCCATCATAATGCCGTACCGTTCGTAGACCTCTTGTATCGCGGCATAATGGTCCGGATTGGATACGCTGATGGACCAGAAGTCCCTGCGCATGGCCGTAAGATCCGGCGGCACATCCATGACCCCTTCCTGGATCACCTTCCCCGTTTCGTCCCGTTCGTCGTAAACATGCCCGCCGTAAAGGTCGATGAGCCTGGCAAAATTGCTGGGGTTGGAGACGATCATTGCTGATGAAGGGGATTTTCGCGAAGGTTTCACAGCATAGACATCCGTGTTAAGAAACTCCGGGAATTCATCATTTTCGTTCACACCGCATAAAATCCGTTCAATGGGAAGCCCCATTTCCCGGGCCAGTACCGTTCCCATCATATCGCCAAAATTTCCGGAAGGGACGCTGGCAATCATGGGTTCGTCATATTCCGCCACCCGGGAATAAGCATAGAAGGGATAAACCGCCTGTGGCAGGAGCCGGCCGACGCTAATGCTGTTGGCGGAGGTGAAACGATCCGCATCGCCAAAAAGATCTTTCGCAAAGGGTTTGTCGCCCAACAGCCGTTTGGCCAGGGCCTGACACACATCAAAATCACCGTTCACCTCAAAGGCATATATATTATCGCCCAAAGTGGTCATCTGGCGCCGCTGACGTTGGGTAACGGATCCTTTGGGGAAAAATACGATGTTGTCAACACTTTCAAGGCCGTGAAGCGCATCCGCCACGGCACCCCCCGTATCTCCACTGGTGGCCACCGCAACAATGCGCTTTTTGCCAGATTTTTTCAGAAAGTAATTGAGCATTCGCCCGAAAAACCGGGCCGCATAGTCCTTGAAGGAATAAGTGGGCCCTTGGGTAAGCCACATGATGTGGGTTTGTCCGGTCAAATGTTGCAGACTGGTGGGAATGACCATATCATCATATGCATCATCCAGCATAGCCCTGAGGTCTTTCTCCTTTATCTCGGCGCTCAAAAACGGGTTCAAAACCTCAAAGGCGATTCGCGCATAAGACATGCCCTTCATGGACTTCAGAGTTTCGGAAGGCAATCCGGGGATATGGTCTCTGGCAATCATATAAAGGCCGTAGTTGGAAGCCAGGCCGTTCATGAGGGCCGTTTCGAAATTGACCCGCTCTTTTTTATTGTTGGTACTGTGATACATAACGGTTTTCAAGATAAAGCTCCTGAGGTTTTCTGTCCGGGGATTGATACTCCGCTCAGTGAAAATGATTTCAAATAGCGCCGGGTTAAATCCTGGTAAATGGAAAGTCCCTTTTTGATCTGGTTCAGCTGGGCAGGGCTTAACGCTTTCACCACCACGGCCGGAGATCCCACAGAAACGCTGCCGGATGGAATTTCACTTTCAAAAGATACGAAACTCCCGGCGCCAATCATACACTCCGGGTGAATTTTGACGCCATCGGCAACAATGGCGCCCATGCCAACCAAAACATAAGAACCGATCTCGCACCCATGCAGAATAGCGCCGTGCCCCACATGGGAGTTGGGGTGAAGAATAACGGATTTTTCGGGAAAGGTATGGAACACGCAGTTTTCCTGAACATTGCTTCCTTTTCCAATCCTGATAAACCCGATGTCACCCCGCAAAACAGCGCCTGCGCCCACATAACATCCCGCTTCCACTTCCACATCGCCGATCAATACGGCATCTGGGTGTACAAAGGCCATATCGTTAACCAAGGGGCTTTTGTTTTCAAAATCATAAAAAGACATTATGTCTCCCGTTAAGTCCTAGTTTTTTCGAATACTGCCGAAGCCGTGCCTGCATTTCTATCATGGTATTAATTTCCTTTCAAGCACTTCCACCACCCCCATATAGCCGCTGGTCCGGACATTCACCTCTCCCCGACGAAGGCAATTGGTTGATGTTCTTTTTTTAAAAAAGACGTAAACAAAAAAACTGGTCATGTTAGAATGTGAATCTTTTCTGTCAGGCAATATTTCATGAACCGAAGCCATTCTGCTTGAATGGCAGGTTCTTTTGTGCTCTAATTTAAGCGCTATTGTTATTTCATGTTGTTTCGTGGAAAATACAATACGGGTAAATCATGGGTGCATTGGTTAAAAGAACGACCACAAACAATGATCAGCGCCGCGAGGGGAATTTGGTGGATACGCATGAGGCCATAACGGACAAAAAGTACCAGTCTTTTTTTCAAAATGTGACGGAATATGTCGTCGCCATCAACAGAAATTTTGAGATTGTCATGGCCAATGACCTGTTCAATGAGCGATTCGGCGGGCATCTGAAAAGCTTTTGTTATCAAGCTTGGAAGAAAAGTGATTTTAAATGCCTGAATTGTATCGTCGAAAGATCATTTCAGGACGGAGAAAGCCACCAGCGTCAAGAAACGGTTGTGATGAAAGACGGAAAAAAAGCGCAAATGCTGCTCCGGACCACGCCGGTCAAGATTGCCGGTGACAGGGTTACCTACGTTTTGGAAACAGCCGTCGATATAACCGAAAACAGACAACTGAAGAAGGATCTGTCTCAGCTGACGGGTAACCTTGAACAGGTTATATCAGATCGGATGAATAGCCTGGGGCAATCGGAAGGGAAATACCGGACGATTTTTGAGCGCTCAGGCGATGCGATGATGCTCACGGATCCGAATGGCGCTGTTCTTGAAGTCAATCAGGCCGGTGTTGATATCATGGGGTTTTCAAATAAGGAGGAAATGTTCGCAATAAGGTCTGCAGCGGAGTTTTTTAACCATAAAGATGCGCTTCGCAGGTTTCAGAAGAAACTGGCTCAAGATGGCTTCCTAACCGGGTTTGAAGCGAAACTGCGCAGAAAAGATGCGGCTGCGTTTTATGGACTTTTAACCGCCAATTTGATCCTGGATGCGGAGGGGAAGATTACCGGGTATGTCTTTATTGTTCGGGATGTCACCAAAAGGAAAAGGGTTCAGGAGCAGATTGAATGGCGCAACAAATGGTTGGCTATGCTGAATGCCACATCCATGGCGATCGGCAGCAGTTTGGATCTTGATGAGATTGTCAGCGTTACCATTGAAAAAATTCTGGGGATCCTTGAGTCGGTGAGTGTCAGGATTTATCGTCTCAATAAAAAAAGGCAGGCTCTGGAGCTTTTGGCCAGCAGAGGTCTCTCTTCGCGGTTTGTGGAAAATGGACGCGTCAAGACCCGTGAATTGGGGCAGGGATTTCTGGGGAAAAGCATTCTGACGTCGGAAACAAAGGTGGTTAACGATCCTTCGAACCTTGACGATTCCAGTGCGGACCTCTTTGCAGAGGAAGGGATTCAGTCCGCCATCTATGTGCCGCTGGTTTCAAAGGGCGAGCCGGTGGGGGCCATGGTGATTTCCAGCCGGTCCACGTCTGATTACGCCGAAGAGGATCTGGAATTTCTGTCGGCTATCGGAAACCAGATCGGGGTCGCCATTGAAAATGCAGCGCTCTATGAAAACCTGAAAAAGGCCTACCAGGAACTCAAAGAGGCACAGGAACAGGTGATTGCACAGGAAAAATTGGCTTCTTTAGGTAAACTGTCCGCCACCATTGCTCACGAGATCAACAATCCCCTGGCAGCGGTACTGACCTATAACCGCCTCATGATCAAACAGAATCGAACCGGACGTCTCACACCGGAAAGAGAAGAGGATATCGCTCGATACCTGGGCATTATGGAGTCAGAAACGGCGCGGTGTGGTGAAATCGTAAAGAATCTTCTCGCGTTTTCCCGTCAGTCCAAGATCAGTATCGAAAACAAGAACATCGAAGAAATCGTGGATCGAACCCTCGCCCTCCTGTCCCATGATCTGGAGATGAAGGGCGTCAAGGTGGTCAAACGCGTGGATACGGATCTTCCCGAGGTGCAATGCGATTTTAAGCAAATTCAACAGGCCCTGTTAAATGTCGTTTCAAATGCATCTGAAGCAATGGCCGGGGGGGGTGTTTTAACCGTGAGGGTGAAAGGTTCCATTGCGGTGCGCACCATGGAAATCAGGGTTTCCGATACGGGTAGCGGCATTGAAAAAAAGCACTTGAAAAGTGTTCTTGAACCGTTTTTTACCACCAAGGAGGAAGGTAAAGGTGTCGGCCTTGGACTTTCCGTGGTATACGGCATTGTGACGCGGCACCGGGGGACCATCGAAGTGGAAAGTGAGCCGGGAGAAGGAACCACTTTCACCATCCGTTTACCTTTGGTAAATGACAGTCAACGCTTGGAATATGATATGTTCGATGTGTGAGCCCGTCTCTCAGAAGTATCGTAAACGAGATTCCACAAGAATAGTTTCGGTGAAATTGGGGGCCCTAAAGATATGATGTGTCTGATCTGATTTCCAATCTCCAAGTTTAAGGAGCAAACAATGACAAATCTGCCCAGCATTCTGGTTGTGGACGATGAAGCCGCTATCCGCGAGTCCCTCAAAGACTGGCTGATGGAAGATGGATATAACGTTTACCTGGCCGTTAACGGCGAGGATGCGATTTTCATGATGGAAACCTTCCGGTATGATGTGATTCTGCTCGATTTGAAGATGCCGGGGATGGACGGTCTTGAAACCTTGCGGCGCATCAAAAAAATCAGCCCTGATTCGGAAGTGCTGATGATGACGGCTTATGCGTCGGTGGATACGGCGGTCCAGGCCATGAAGGAAGGTGCCTTTGATTACCTCGTAAAGCCCTTTGATCCCGAGGAGGTGGAGCTTCAGATCAAAAAAATTGTGGCCCACAGGGAAATGCGGCTGGAAAATATCATGTTGCGCAAAAGGCTGGAAGAGCAATACCGTTATGAGGAAATCATCGGCAAAAGTCATGCCATGCAGGAGATTTTTAATTTGATCGACCGTGTGGCACCAACGGACTCAACGGTTTTGATCACCGGAGAGAGCGGCACCGGAAAAGAGTTGATTGCACAGGCCCTTCACGGAAACAGTGATCGCTGTTTCATGCCGTTTGTTGCCGTAAACTGCGGTTCTCTTCCTGATTCCCTTTTGGAAAGCGAACTTTTTGGTTATGAAAAAGGGGCCTTTACCGGGGCGGACCACGCCAAGAGAGGTCGGTTTGAGATAGCTCAGGGCGGGACGATCCTTCTGGATGAAATCGGCGATATCAGTATGAAAACCCAGGTGGATCTTCTGAGGGTTCTGCAGCAGAAGGAGATCTCCCGACTGGGAAGTGAAAGCCCAGTCCATATTGATGTTCGCATACTGGCGGCCACCAACCAGGATTTAAAGGCTTCTATTTTAAAAGGTGGTTTTCGGGAGGACCTCTTTTATCGTCTTAATGTCATTTCCATTCATGTGCCGCCCCTCCGGGAACGAAAGGAGGATATTCCGCTGCTGGCCAAGGCTTTCGTGGAACAACAGTGTATGGAAATGAACAAAGAAAACGTGAAAATCAGTCCTGGTGCAATGCGGCCGCTGATGGATTACCATTGGCCCGGAAACGTTCGGGAGTTGGAAAATATTATTGAAAGAGCCCTTGTAATCGGGTCTGGAAATGAAATTGTTGCCGACGATCTGCCCTTTTCCCCCAGGGAAACAGGTCCCTCCGATTCCCCGAAATCTCTCAAAATGATGGAAAAGGCCCATATTGTGATGATCCTGGAACAAACAAACTGGAATATCAGCAAGGCGGCCCGGGAGATGGATATTGATCGTCAAACCCTTTATAATAAGATGAATAAATACGCTATCAAAAGAGGGGAATCCTGATTCGTCGTGTCCCAATGCATCCATGTTTGTCCTTTGGGTTTTGTTGACGAAGAAATCCTTGATTGTGTCACCGAAAGCATTGCCGCAGTCATAAAAATGGCTGTAAAGGTTCTGCCGGTCATGGGAGACCCTGCCTATGCCTTTGATGAGAAACGGGGACAATTCAGCTCAAAAAAGGTTTTGAAGCGTCTGAACGCCTGTTGCCCCCGTGAAACCTTCAAAATCATAGGCGTGACACGGCTGGACCTGTATGTCCCCATCCTTACTTTTGTTTTCGGAGCGGCACAAATGTCGGGGCAGTGTGCGGTAATTTCTACCAGAAGGCTGGATCCCCTTTATTATCAGGTGCCGGAAGACCGCGACCTGCTTTTGGAACGGGTAAAGAAAACCGCCGTCCACGAAATTGGCCACAGTATGGGCCTGATTCACTGCCGCGACCGCCGATGCGTTATGTTTTCCTCCACCCGCATAGAAGACACGGACTTCAAAAGATCAGAATTCTGTCGCACCTGCGGGGAGCTTTTCAGGTGGCGCCTAAACAGATGCTCGGAAACTTCCGGAACCAACCTGTAGCATTTCTCGACACCTGCCGAAAATTCCACCAAAAGCATATTTTTTACAAATAAAACAATATGTTGAAATCAATATTGTTTCCTGTATCCGGGAAACTGTCGAAAATTCCACCAGAATGTTTCGTTCTTGGATCCGTTACCATTATCATGGCCATAATTAAATAATCAATAAAAACAAATATATAAAGTGTATTTCGATCGCTACTGTTTTGAATGGCACTGCTTTTGCAAGGCAAAGTATCAGAAGGAAACAAGGACAATTCTTGATGATATGTTTGACGATACCAAAATTTAATGCCGGGAGGAGAAAATGGGAACCAAAAGAGAAACCATGAAAATTGTACCGCCGGGAAAGAAGAAATGCGTATGGATGGAAGCCGGGGTGGTGTCTTACAAACTCTGTGACAACAATTACGATTGTCCCACATGCGTATATGACCAGGGGATGCAGCTCAAGGTGGCCAAACAGAAAGAAAAGCTGGCGGCATCAAGTGTGGTGGTGAAACCCGATAAATTCACCGAGAGCTGGGTGGAACGGATGATGAAACTGCCGGCCTCACAGCGAAAATGCCGATACATGATTACCGGAGAGGTTGGACGGAAGACCTGTCCCAATTCCTATGAATGCGGCAGCTGTTCTTTCGATCAAATGATGCAGGCTCGTCTGGAGAGCGAGGTGTTGCCGGTTAACGCAGCAAAAGAGGTGGAAGGGTTTCAACTGGCCGAAGATGTCTATTACCACGAGGGCCATACCTGGGCCAAACCGGAATACGGTGGTCAGATCAGGGTAGGGTTAGACGATTTCGCCCGGAAAATGTTGGGGAAACCGGGTAGTGTTGATCTTCCCGAAATCGGTCATGTTGTCAAACAGGGGGCGGCGGGCTTTGATGTGAGACGCAATAACGAGGTCGCACATGTCCTGTCCCCCATCGACGGTATCGTGGCGCGGATTAATCATCGGGTCGCTGCTAATCCGGAACTGGTCAATGAATCTCCCTACGAAGAGGGTTGGTTGTTCGTCATAGAACCCACAAAAATGCGAAAAAACCTCAAAGGCCTCTATTTCGGGGAAGAGGCGGAAAAGTTCATGGGTGAGGAAGCCGGGAACCTTTGGGAAATGGCGGATGAAGAGTTCAAGATGGCCGCGGACGGCGGTGCTTCGGTGGACGATGTTTTTGAAGCCATTGGCGGTAAGAGTTGGAAGGATTTTGTGAAATCTTTTTTGAGGAGCTGAAGCTTATGGTTACGGGTTAAAAAACATTACCGTAAGCATTGCAGACAACCGGGGGATGTGTCTTGAAATTCGGGGCATATCCCCCTTGATTTTTTGCTGAGACCAAAAGGTGGGGGGAATTTTGACAGCCTTGCGGTTTCATAAATCACCTATCCGTTCCCCAAAGGACGAGCGTGCCCCTGATCCGTCAAAGAAAAAGCCGGTTAAAAAACCGGCTTCAGTATTTCCATAATAATCAGCGGCCGGTTTCTAGGCAGCTTTCTCCAGCTTCACGGCACACACCTTGAACTCAGGGATTTTGGCGATGGGATCAAAAGCCGGGTTTGTGAGGTTGTTGGCATTGCTTTCCAGGAAATGAAAGGGGAGAAATAAAACACCCGCACCCACCCGGTCCGTGACCGTCGTTTTAACATTCACCTCGCCTCGGCGGGAGGAAACTTTTACCGCATCGCCTTCAGAAAGACCCAGGGTATCGGCATCCTCCGGATTTAATTCCAGAAACCCTTCCCGAATTTCCGCGTCCAGCTGCGGGCACTCCCGGGTCATGGTGGCCGTATGGTAATGGGCAAACACCCTTCCCGTGGTCAACCAGAAGGGGTAATCCTCATCCACCACCTCTGCGGGGGGCTTATAGCCGATGGCATGAAAAAGCCCCTTCCCCCGGGCAAACGCGTCTTTGTGGAGGAATTTGGTGCCGGGGTGATCCTTATCCGGACAGGGCCACTGGAGCCCTTCCCCTTCCAGACGATCGTAGGCAATCCCCCCGTACGACGGGGTTAAGGTTGCAATTTCATCCATGATGGCCGCCGGTGATTCGTATTTCATTTCATATCCGAAACGGTTTGAAACATCGCAAATGATTTCCCAGTCTGCCCGTGCATCTCCCGGAGGATCCACGGCCTTTCGAACACGCGTCACCCGCCGCTCCGTGTTGCTGAAAGTGCCGTCCTTTTCAGCAAAGCAGGCGCATGGCAGCACCACATGGGCCAATTGGGCCGTGGGGGTCAGAAAAATATCCTGCACCACCAAAATCTCAGCCTTTCCAAGTGCTTTCTTCACATGGGCGGCATCCGGATCACTCTGAACCGGGTTTTCACCCACGATGTACATGCCTTTGACGGAACCGTCACCGAGGCCATCCAGCATTTCCGGAATGGTACGGCCGATCTGGTCGGACAACTGGGCGCCCCAGGCATCTCCGAATTTTTTCTGGGAGTCTATGGTGGTCACCGGCTGATATCCGGGATACACATTGGGCAAACCGCCCATGTCGCAGGCACCCTGAACGTTGTTTTGCCCCCGCAATGGATTTACGCCGGTCGACTCCCGCCCGATATTGCCAGTGAGCATGGCCAGGTTCGCCAGGCTCTTCACATTGTCTACACCGGTGGTATGCTGGGTAATCCCCATGCAGTAGATGATGGTTGCGGTTTCCGCGGTACCAAAATATTCCGCGGCCTTCACAATATCTTCAGCAGGTACCCCGGTGATTTCGGCGGTTTTTTCGGGGGTATATTCTTCAATGACTTTCCGGGCCTCTTCAAACCCTTCGGTGCGTTCCTCGATAAATTCAGGATCATGCCAGTTATTCTTCAGGATCACATGCATCATGCCGTTCAAGAGCGCCGCATCGGTTCCCAGATTCTGTCTCATATAGAGGTCCGATTCGGACGCCAGTTGAATTTTTCTGGGATCGGCAACCACCAGTTTCGAACCTTTCTGCTTGGCCCTGAAAATCCGGGTGGCCACCAGGGGATGGCTCGATGAGGTATTGCTTCCGATGACAAATATACATTCGGAATCCTGGATTTCATCAATGGAATTGGTCATGGCACCACTTCCGAACGCCGCGGCAAGACCTGCCACAGTGGAAGAGTGTCAGAGACGTGCGCAGTGGTCCACATTGTTGGTGCCCACCGCGGCGCGTGCGAATTTCTGGAAAAGGTAGTTCTCCTCGTTGGTGACTCTGGCGGAGGACAGGAAGGCAAGGGCATCCCCGCCATGGGATTCTTTAATGCCCTTCATCTTCTCCACCGTGTAGTCCAGGGCTTCATCCCATGAAACCGCCACCAGTTCGCCGTCTTTTCGAACCAGCGGACGGGTCAGCCGTTTGGGGCTTTGAATGAATTCATGGACGTTCCAGCCTTTAATGCAAAGTTTCCCCTGACTGACCGGATTGGTCTTGCAGGGAATGGTATCGATGACCTGCCCGTCAAGCACCTCCAGGTAAAAGCCACACCCGCAGCCGCAATAGGTGCAGGTGGTCAGCACGGTCTTATAGTCCATGAGTACTCCTCTCTTTTCTCTATACTTCAGTACCGACACCCAGCATGTTCAAAGGAGATTTTCCTTTCGTGTATCCGGGACGATACTGGAATTGGTCGTCTATGATATCCGCTACTTTCTTATACATCGTGCGTAACGGGATGTCCGCAGGACATGCTTCATTACAAAGCCCGCAATCGATACAGCGCCCCACCATGTGGATGGCCCGCGTCACATGAAATACAGGTATTTCAGGGGGGATGTTTCCGGTCCCCACCAGATCGTTATCCTCCAGGGCGCATTCTTTACAGAAACACATGGGACACACGTCCCGGCACCCATAGCATTTGATGCACCGCGAAAAAACATCCGTCCAATAATCAAAGCGCCCCGCCAGATCGAGGTTGTCAACGATGGCCACCGAAAGGCCCTCCACCCCTTCTGTTTTTTCCCCTTCCACAAATTCATCGGGGAAAGGCGTCCTGCACTCGCAATAGTTCGCCAGCATGGGCGGACAGGCCACACCCACTGTAACCAACTTGTCCTCCTTCAGCTGGTTCCAGGTGAAAAGGGATTTTAAGCCCCGCTCATCGCAGCCCCGCACCAGAACGCCGAAGACCTCCTCCGGATATTTTGAGGCGATATGAATCAGCTGCTTATTCAGCGTGTATCGGGTATCCCCGGGCTGCTTCCAATCCCCCACCACCAGATGATCCAGATCATTTTCATCGCAAAAAAGATGGGGACCCACGTGACCATATTTGTTGCTCAGGCCTAAAAACCCTTTGATCTCCCCTGAACCCAACAGTTCCTTGACCTTGCTTCTTACATTTTCACTCATGCCAATATCCTAACCCGGGCATACATCCGGGAACAAAAGTAATGGATTCTGCCGATAATGTCAGGCCGCCCGAAGCGCCCTTTCCGCCTGGTTCAACGGAGACGGCCCCATTGCCTTAAGGCTGTCAATGAAATCGATGACTTCGTGGGCAAACTCCGGCCCCTCTGCCGACGATATCCACCGGGACCTGAGACGGTCCGACTCGATCCCCATAAAACCCAGCAGCTCTCTTAAAAAAATGATCCTCTTTTTGGTCGCATAATTACCATACAGGTAATGGCAGTCGCCCAAGTGTCACCCACCCACAAAAACACCATCCACACCCTGTTGAAACGCCCTCAGGATATGGTGAGGGGACACACTGCCGGAACACATGACACGAACCGTCCTGATGTTCGTGGGATACTGCAGTCGACTAACCCCAGCCAGGTCAGCAGCGGCGTATGCTCACCACGTACACAAAAAGCAAACGATTTTGGGTTCAAAATTTACGTCACTCATAATTGATCCTCGTTAGTTTAAATAAGCTTTAACATACCGCCCTGATCTGGCTCAGCAACTGCTGCGGTTTGTAACCCTTCAGCATGGCACTCTGAGACGGGCATGTGGAGGCACAACACCCACACCCCTTGCAAAGTATCCGGTTCACTTCACAGATCCCTTTGTCGGGCAGAAATTGTATGGCATCATAGGGACACATCTCCACGCAACCCAGACATCCCACGCAGGTA
>Ga0233437_1005304_pt1 | contig 14147 bp, 12 predicted proteins | sample SI_122_August201_FD_182714 | JGI IMG/M metagenome (GOLD analysis project Ga0233437, IMG submission 182714) | Seawater microbial communities from Saanich Inlet, British Columbia, Canada - SI_122_August2016_200_MG | ecosystem: Environmental > Aquatic > Marine > Inlet | place: Canada: British... | reverse complement strand
AACCCGCTCAAGTTGCCCTTGCTGCAAACCTACATCATCCCGACTACGTACGTATTCTCTGCGGCTCCTTGGACCATCTCCACAATGCCTTTGCCGATCTTGACCAGCGGACGTTCGATAAAGCAACCCCGCTTGTCAGAAGCAATCGCGATACCACACTACAAAACCGCGTCCGCATTCTCCTCAAACATCTCCAAGAAGCTGATGATGTCCACGATGAAATCGCACCCCATCATGCCAAAATCAACCTTTCAACACCCGTTGTTTGACGCGGTACAAAATATATGTGTTTTCTGTGCTTAGCAGTACATTTTTAGGGGCAAAATTGACACTGTAAGCAGCTCCTTTCTCCCTCAGTTCATAATGGCCACTGGTTTCCCTCATTTTCCTCCCCCTTAGTTCTGGTTGCAGTTTTCCCCTGATTCCTTCGATGAACGTCTTACTTCCCACAGCAACGCTCTCAGTCCATTCCGGTTCTCGTGCATCCAGCCCGTTATGATGAATGGATTTTTCTAACCACTTACGGCGCTCTTTTCGAAGTTGTTCATCATTTTCCAGACCACAACAGGCAATTAGCTGTTCTCGATCAATAAGTGAATATCTTAGCGGCGGGTTCTGGATTTCATTGTAACCGCCATACCCCCATGAAGAGGGATGAGGAACGACACTGTTTCTTACCATGTTTAAATCGATATAGATAAGGCATCTAAAAAAATGTTCGCCTGTCTCTATTGTTGTTGCGTGATACCGGTCTTCCCAGTATGCGCCTCTTCGATTTTTTCTTCTGTTGTATTCTTGGGCCGTTTTGCCCGCGACCAGTCGAAGACTCTTTGGCCGTGGCAGCACCTCTGTATCTCCGTCAATAATCAGGAGGTGAATATGGTTTGAGGTGACGACGTAGTGAAGAATTTGCAGACCATATCGCTTCCTTGCCTCAAACAGCCACTGTAGCCATCTTTTCCTGTCACGTGCAAATTTCAGGAGAAACTCCTGCTTGTGGCAGCGATGGGTAATATGCCAAACTTGACCCGGAATATGATGACGGTTTGCTCTAGCCATATAAGGTTATTCCTTAAACCAGCCATTCTTACCCGAAAAAGTTCACTTTAAGGCCATTATTCGCCATGAAAAATGGTATATTAATTGTTTTATCAACTGGTTAGCTTGGTCCGACCCGGTAATGCTCAATTTTCAAGTAGTTCCTGGATTATTGGTTGCGACATATTTGCCACATATTTAAGCGTACATACCAATGATCTTATCCCAGGACCAAACTCACCAACGACCCCGAGTGGCAATTCTCCGACATAGGTTCGCTTTTCAGTGGCTGAATAAAAAACCTCTTTTTTGTATTCAACATTGTCCGTCTTGATCACGATTTCCTGCACAACCACGCTCTCATATCCTTTGAACTCGGCATCGCCAGGCAGTTTGGAGTGATCGACTTCACATACTTCGCTTCGATCGATTCGGATTTTTCCCCTTTTCCTTTTCGACTCTTTCTTCTTTTTTCCTTTTAATTTCTTTATCTCTCCTTCGGAAGAAAAGTCTGTCTTCTTTTTACCCACCTTATTGGCGCGGATATTCGGTTTACCCTGTTCCCCTTTCAATATGTTATTTTCATCACGCAGTTTCTGGATTTCAATCTTTAATTCCTCATTTTGCTCGCTTAATGTTTCAACAAGATTTATCAAGAGGGAAAGAGTTCGGGACAAGGCTTCCTTGTCGAGAATATCTGCGCGAACATCGAGGTTGTGAAGGATTTCTTTTATTTCCTTGGGGCTCATATCCTGAACATGGCATCATCCTTTCGTTTTGTTCCGCCAAAAATGCATCTTTATTAACTTTTTTAATTTACAGCATTTTTTTCTGAAGCTACCAGGTAATTTGAATAGGATGCCTAAGAGTATTGACAAACGAGGCAAACAGGATAGATGATTGCGTCTAAAATCAAACAAACTTGTCAAAGAACAACAAAAACGATTTGTTTTCCCCAATAAACAGCCGTGAAAAGATAGGCAAAATAAAATTTGGGTTGGCCTGCCCGACTCAAAAATAGGGTTTTCGGTCAGGCACTAATTACTTTGCTGAGGCAAGAATATTATCCCATTTATTGAAAACTACTGACTCTGAAAATTGTCTTTTATAGGTCAAAAAGGCCCCTGAGGATAATTTTGAAGCATGTGTTGGATTGGAGGCGACATGTAATACGGAGGCTAAGGATGCAGCGTCATTAAAAATAAGACAGTTTATGCCATCTTCGTATTCGATCCCTTCCATGCCTAAATCTGTAGTAATAATTGGTACCCCTTTGCTCATACACTCGACGATTTTCGTTTTTACACCTGTGCCGCTAATAATTGGGGCGATGAGACCCTTGCTATGTTTAATTATCGTGTCAATATCTTCTATATATCCCAAATATTTAAAGTGGATTTGGTCTAACTTAAGGAGCTGCTGTTCCTCATAAGCACCTATTACATAGATTCGAAAATTGGTTCTTAATTCAGTATGTTCTTTATACATTTGGGAGAGCCATTTTATCCCTTCATAGTTCGGGGAGTAGTTAAGTCCGCCCAAAAAAACAAAATATTCTTTTCGAGAGCTTTTGCCGAAAATATTGCATCCTTCTGCAAAAGCCATAGGAAATGAATGCGCGGGACAAGATGTCTTATAATAGTAGTTTTTACATTCTTTGGGTGATACTAAACTAACTATGTCAAAAGTAGCCGGAATGTTGACTTCTTTTTTGGATAGAATAGATAGTTCCCTTAAAAGTAAGCACCTTGTGAATAATTTTCCAAAAGGAATAAGGAGATTGGGAATATACTTATTATAATAACCAAGCGTTATTTTGAGAGAAATATTGTCCTCTATATATTGTTTGTATCTGTTTGATAGCAGGTCGTCTAAATCCATGACGGAAATTTCGTAATTTATCGACCGTGCTAAATAACCAGTCCTTAACATATCAAAGAACGCAACGTTGAATCTTTGATTCCCTAATCTCTTTTTTATGAGTTTGAAGTTATGGGGATTATAATATAGACATTCATTTATACTTTTTTTGCCTAATAAAAAATAGGAGAAAATATTAAAAAGAACTCGAATTAAACCAGGCCTTTTTAAAGGCAGATAATGATTGCATATCGTTTCAGGATTATCGATATCTTCAAAGGACAGCAACGTTAGTGATGAAAATCGTGTTTGAAGATACTTAAGTTGGGTTTTGATAACAGCTTTTCTGCCAGTTAATTGCCCAAACGGTGACCTTGTCGCTATGTATATCGCATGCTTCATGTTCAGACCTCGTTATATTCAGCCATTCTTGGCGTCAAAAAATGGACGTGTTCTCGCCTCAAATTGAATTTTGTCGAAGTGTTTTATGGGTAACTACCTGATATTATTATTTGCCCTAAAAATCAAGCGTGTCCAATTTTTATCTGAGAGAGCGTTTTTTTGCCTGAAACTACTGTATTCCCAAACTATTTTGGATACAGAAGATTCTTGATGTAACGAGGTCTGCATGTTGAACTTTTAAACCATATTTTAATTGATGATTTATAGAGAATTGGTAATACAGAAAAAACATTTCTGGTTTTCCGTACCTTCCATGCTTTAACTGGGATAAATATAAATATTAAATAGAGAAAAGAACAAATCTTTATGAAATTATGTTGTTTGGTTGATAAATAAGTTCTACCGAGCACATTGTGATAGACAGAAAAAAATGAGTTCCATCCTCCGCTGGTTGATGCAACCTTATGGTGTATGACAGAATCTGGTATAATCAATATTTTATCCTCAGGGCTAACTCTGAGGCAATAATCAAGATCTTCGACAGAATAAAAAAAAGTCGAATCTAAAAAGCCTGCCTTCTCAATATGATCGTGAGAAATCAGCATGATGCAGCCTGAGACAAAATCTACTTCACGGGGCGCCAGATTCTTAATTTCAGACAAGCGCTTGTTTTTCATAGGCATACGAAGATGCAGAAACATACGATTAACATATCCACCTTCCTGCCAAATAATATCAGTGTTTGGATAATAGGTGATAACTGGGCTGCTTATGCTGGATTTGTTTCTATACGATTGGAAAATGAACTGTTCGAGTTGAATACAGTCAAATACAATATCATTATTCGACAACAAGAGATAATCATAATGTTTGTTTATAAGTGGCAGAACTTTAGCCAAAGCAGGAGCAAAACCTAAATTTGTTTTATTGCGAATATAATTGATGTCTAATTTTTCGCAAATTCTTGACAACTGCTCTGCGTAAATAGAGTCTGAACCATTATCAATTAAATTGATATTCAAATCCAAATTTCGATTTTTAATTTCGTTGTAACATTTCAGACATTCCTTCGTATCTTCGACATCATTTAGTGTTAAAATCAACACTTCGATTCGCAATGGCTTATTTAAATTCATGACGTAAAATACCTTTTTTCGATAAAACTCCAGTCATACCCGATTTTTTCTAATATGAAGTCTGCCGCTTGACTCGATAACTCAGGTTTGAGTGCCTTTTTGAATAGGAAATGATTTCGGAGAAATCGTCTTAATTTCTTTGAAAATAAGTTTCGAAAAATGAATCTCAAAAAGTCATTAGCCAAAAATCTTTTTATGAAAGAAAATCTTACCTCCTGATATGAAAATTTGTCTTGGCATAATGCGTTATTCAAATCGTTAATTGTGTAGTCCCTGTCGTATTGAATGAAAGATAAAATATCAGATATTATCTCGATATTATTTTCTTTTAACCTGTTGAAGTTAATCAGTTTGACTTGGTCTTGAGAAAAAATTTTAAAAAATCTATCAACTTGGGGTATATAGTCGGAGAGTTCGATATATAATTTGTCTCTGCCCCATAACTCGTTTCGGCCATAACTTGATTTAAGGGCATCCATAAATGCTTCTTTTTGAACACCGTATCTGCAGTCCATTAAGTAATGTGAGAAAGCTCGTTGAACCGGGTCTCTCAGGATAATAATAATTCGTGCTTCAGGATTGTATTGGAAAATTTGCTCTGCAGCGCTGAGGGACCATAAATATGATGGTGAGGCATCAATTTTATACAAACTTTCCTGTGATGCGTTTGTAACTTTCCTATAGTTATTTTTATATCCTTCTAATGTGTCGATATAATTATTAGCAGAATACTTTGATGGATATATCTCTCTTTTTGAAAAATAATGAGGTTCTTTTTCTACACCCAAGGTGATCCCAGTAAATGTGGATAGTGTATTGGCCAAAAAAGTAGTTCCACATTTTGCAGCACCAACGATAAAAATTTGTACTTTATTTTGCATAAATTTTCCTATTCCGTTTTACGAAACTGCCAGAAAGTATAAAGAAAAAAAGGGTTGAGTTTAATATATTCATGTATGAAGAGTTGAGAAGTTGAGATGAGAGAAATAAAGAAGATAGAACAATAATGCTCAAATAATCTGATGATAAAGGATTCTCATCATTTATTGGTAGAGAAACAAAAGTACAGATATATACTAAGAGGGTGAGTGTTCCAAATAGGCCAGTTTCAACTAAAAGTGCCCATACTGTTCCATCTGTGACTAGGCGGCTCTTGTCACCTGCCTGATCTCCAACACCGTTACCGAAAAAAGGTGATTCGACAATCGATCGGATAGCATTAGTAATTTCCCAATAATGCTGGTCAGTGGATGCCATTGCGCTCCAATTATAAGGGGAGAATAATGCTTCGTATACGTAAGTATTAATACCTGATATTTTACCAACGGCAAAGAGGGCAAGCACAATAGGAATGAATTTGGCATAATTCTTTAATCGACGAGTTTGAGCTGACATTTTTTGTACGAAAAATAAAGCTCCGAAAATGACAAAGAAAACTCGTGAAGAGGACATTATAATAAGCGCGCTGAATACATAGTCGATTAAGGAAACTTTATGAGGCTTTTTCTTCGTATGTATCTCGAAAAGAAAATACCCATAATACATCAAACAACAAGATAACGCAAATTCTATATGATTACCGATCAAGCCGTTTACTCGGGTCTTTCCCAAGGCGTTGATAGAAATGAAATATCGATCATCAGAGTGCAAGAAGTATGGCAGATTATCTTCGCCAACAACATATTGAAGAGTAGCGATTATACAGATTATCCAAAAAGCACGATAAAAAAAAAGAAATGCTTGCCTCAACTGGGAGTAATTAATTCTGTTGACAATTAATACTCCAATCGAAGGAATAAATACACAGTATAAGATTCGAACCAGTACGCCATATATATCTTGGTTTAAAAATGACAATGAGATCTCTGAATAAAAAAGCCAAAAGGTAGAGTGCATCAAAAAAGCGAAATTTATCCATATCAATCGCATTCTGCCTACTTGATAATTCTTTAGACTCTTATCAAATACAATTATTTTAATTGAAGAAAATATAGCGACTACAAAAATTATCACTGACAATATTGAACTAAGAAAAACGACTATGGTCCTTGGATACATTAGCATGGATGCAGTAAGATATCCAAAAAAACCTAAAAACAATAACGCGTATACGATCAGTGACATATTAGTATGATATCCGCCTGTGATTATTCCTTTTAATAAACATCCCTATAGCACCTTTGACTTGATTCGCAGGATTGAGAACGGATAATTTGATAAGATTCATTCCTCTATAAGTTGGCGCTGGGCGGTTAGATAATCCAAGCGAAAAGATTCTTGAAAAGACAGTCGTCTTCCTATAGTATTGGAAAGGTTGAATATTTTTTAGCTCACTTGTTTTTACGGGGAATAAATAATTAATCAATCCAAGTTTGATGCATTGCTCAATCAACATCTCTCCTAACTCTGTCCTGGCCATGAAAAGATTTGTTCCGTCCGACTCGTCGAAGATCGGAAAGCCCTTGCTGTCTGTTGGCCAGAAATCGGCACAGACAATGTCGGCAAACTCCCCAACACCATCCGCACAGACTTTACATCTTAAATGCGAGAATTTATTTAATATTTTCCCCCATGCTTTATGATAAGGTACTTTGTGTGTTTTACCATCCATTGTTCGAATAGTTAAAAAACCAGGGCACCCATAGCCACGGTATCTATAACTTTTAATATGGTGTTCATCTATGCCCAACAGTTCGGCCACAGCTAATGCACCAGCAAGACTTGGTATTCCACCGCACATAAAACTGATCAGTATTGGAAATGTGTTCTGTATATCTCTGTTGTTTTCTTTAGCTTTTTTTAGCGCGTATATGTCGCAAGGTTTTCCTACAAAGGCATATTTTTCATTACCTTGAGCTAATTGATGAATGTTTGATAATGGTGAGGACGGAGAGTATCGTGAGCCAGATGCCGAGATGATCTCTTCTGCAGTCCGGCTGACAACTAACTTATTTGCATACGGTATAGTGTCATCAGCCTTGATGTGAACTACAGCATCCACGAATTTGTTATCTAATAAATAAATAAGAATAGCGGTTATCCCCCCTCCGGAAGAGCATTGATACCTGATGTCATGATTTGAAGCATGACCGGCAAACATTGATTTGATGTTCCCCCAAACAGGGTGACTCCCTTTTGACGCCAATCTGCTGCGCTTTATTTCCATTCCGGGACAAACGTCTGTTTCTTCGTTGTCAATTCCAGAGGGTTCTAAAAAACCGCGTGCATTAATCACCATCTTCCCGTCAAATAATGAAGCACAATATCCACACCCAATACACAATTCTGATTTTTTTATCTTTGAAATTTTCCACATTATAATAGTAGATCCTCCAAAACCTATATATCCTGTTTTAGTCATCAATCACAATAGACTATTCGTTTCAGTGATCTCGCCCCAAAAAAATCTCTTCCAGGGCACTTATGTATGACGCTATATGAGTGTTGGCATTATGTTTGCTGTGTGACGCACACATCTGAAGGCGGGATATATCGTCGAAGTAATCCATGATCTGACTAACAGCTTCATCTGTTCCTAATTGGCGAGCATCTATAACATAGGGGTATTGAACATTATCAAATAGATCTAAAAATTTTTTGCTATATGCAACTGGAACAACTGCAATAGAATTGTTTAAGGCCGCTATAGTTGAGTGCATCCGTGAACCGATGAAAAAGTCCATTTGGGCTATATAGGAAATAGCTTGAACCGGATTGGAAAACTGAGGAGCAATTTTTATTCTATCCATTTGTGATTGAGAAAGACTGTTTTTTAGGTCTTCTGCCACTTTTTCAGAAGCCGCCATATCATCTTCGACCCTCATTTGTTTATTTAGCACATGAGGCACAAAATGAACGCACGTCCTTTTTCGTTTCAATATAGCCAGTAATAAATTTTCAATAAACTTTCTATACTCAAGCTTTATGCCGAACTCATTTTCACCGGAGTAACCATTATTGAAGAGTAATCCTGATATATTAATTCCGATACTCAAATGTCTTGCATTTTCCGGTTTCACGAACTTATCGATGGGGATGGCCATTGCAACGTCTGTTGTTAAATAACACTTGGCACCGGACTTGTTTACTATGTTCATAGACTCTTTATCCCGTGAAAAAATTGAATGCGCTTTTTTAAATACAAAATTTGATAGTAGTTTGGATATGTAACTACTATATGGCCCATAAGTCTGTGGGGCCAATATCAAAGGCGTATTACATCTGATGACGTGAAGCTTGCTTATGAATTGCCAAAGAAATCGTTTCAAACCATAGATATCAGAAAAACTATCCCCTTCACCTATGTCCATAACATAATCGAATTTGTCAAATAATCCCCTTCCAAGTATTAAGCCCAAAATAATATTTATTGATAAATCATAATCAATATGGTTAACATTTTTTTTGATTACGTTGCTTAAGTGTTTTCTTGCATCCATATTTTTTACTGACCGGGTACCTACCGTGGTATACTCGAATTTTATGTTATGGGTTCTTGATATTCTTTCTAATAGTAAAATTTGCCCAACGGACAACGCTGATACTCCTAAATTCCCAGCCTCCAACTTGTGCCAAAGTAAGCATATCCTGATCGTCTTCATTTAACTTTACTCCTTAATGCGTAAAAAATAAATTTGAATACTTTTAAGCTGCATTTTCCATCGAAAAACCTACCGTTGCCGGTATACCACAGCGGCCAGCCTAGCTGATGATACGTTAGATAGGAAACTCAAACGCTGTTTTTCGCCCGAAAATACTTTATTCCATTTTTTTGAGGAAATCCAAAAATTCATTTTCATTGGCTTTCAGCTCTTCAATATTTTTCTCCCACCATTTGGAGTTATTTATTTTTTCTATAATCTTTTTTGAAAAACGATATTTTATTAGTTTTGCAGGATTTCCTCCTATAATGGCAAAAGACGGCACATCTTTTGTTACCACGCTTCCTGCAGCGATTACAGAACCATTTCCGATAGAAACTACTCCGGGCAGTATAGTTACGCCTAATCCAATATAAACATCATTACCAATTATAAGCCTTTTTCTACGTTCGATTAAAAGGTCTTCTACATATCCTAAATCAGGATTAAAAAAAAAGGGATGACTGGATTTATGTAACACTGGATGGCTTCCATTAATAATGAGAAGTTTTCGCGCTAATGAAGTATATCTACCAACTTTAGTACCTGGGGGAAAATTGGCATAAAAAATTCCATATGAATATAGCCCAATTTCAACTTGGTGATAGATAGAAAATATCTTTCTAAGCGCTTTTGAATAGAACGCCGAATGTTTTCGTCGGAGCATTATCGCGATTATGGTTTTTCTGATATATTTATTGTCATATCGATACAACTTGATAAGTAATTCATTAAAAATTCTTGGCTCATTATAGCTCATTCTTATTATCTTTCCTCATTTTTTCTTAAAGAGAGACCTTTGCACGAGCTCTCCAAATTAGCAGGGGGGATGAACTCCGCATGCATTTTTTTCAGTAAAGTTCATTCAAAAAAATCAACTAAAGCTCCATTATATGTTTTTTATTCTCATGTATTTTTGAGACATTAAACACCCTCAGAGATCGAGATAGAACGGAATAAAGCCATCTCTAAATACCGGTTCATAATTGAACAGTATTTCGGGGTAAGCTGCCTCCATGACAATCGAAGTCAGGCACGGTTTCCGAAGATGATAAAAAACCTCATCGACATAATGTTTCGACAGTTTGCTTTCAATTTAAAAAAGGGGGCCAAAATCCTTGAAGCCATACCAGTTTAGGCGGATAGGTGCCCCCAAACACAGGAATTCGGGATTAAAGGCCTCCCACAGGATGCAACCAGGAGCAAAAAATGCTTCAAAATTCGATCAATTTTCGGGCGAACACGACTCTCGTAAACTCCAGAAGCAAAAAAAATCCAAAAATTTCATTAGCGGGAGGGTATGCTACTTTTGTAAAGTTCTCTCCATGGGAATTCCAGACCATTCCTAAACGCTGTTTCGGACATACTGCCACACAAACACCGCACCCTTTTCACCAGCCGTTTGCAACAACAGTGCGAATTACATTTCCCATAATTTTTTGCCTATTTTTTCTCTTAACATTGCCTTTAGCTCTTTGGGCAAAAGAATAAACCACCCTGCACACAGGTATAATACAGCAACAGCTAACAACTCACAGCCAGTTATCAGTATGGTTTCCGGCGGGAACACTCTTTTTATCAGATAACCGATAAACCCAGTACCCAAAGCAACAATCGCCGGAAAGAGATAAACTTGATACAGATATGAAGCATATTTATATCCGAACTGGCCTGAGTAAGCATATGCCAGATAAAAAATGTTTCGTATTAACATGCAAAAGACAAAAAATGCCGCCACATCAAATACTTCCCATCCATATAGAATTGTTCCTATGCATGTTCCTATACTAACGGTAACGGCCATAACTGCCTGGCTTTTAACTGTGGGCCGGATATCCCCGCCGCCGAGTGCCAGTACATAATTGACCGCTTGTACGATAGCGATTGCAGTCCCTGCCACCATAATTGCTACGGTTTTCCAGATCCATTCAAAATCCGCCCCTAGCCATAAACCCATGATTTGTCGGCCAAATAAACTAAACGGCAACGTAAGGCCAAACCCCACAATGGCAGTTATAAGCCCGATCTTAACTGCCCAACTGCTAAAGGATTTACCGTTGTTTTCAGCTTTATCTTTGCTTGCATATGGAATTAAAGGGGTTACAATTTGAGCAACGAATCCTTGCATAGTCTGAGCAATTAAAAGGGCAGGTGCAAAATATGCCGCAGCTTCTTCTCCTATAACTTTCCCTGCAATAAGGACCGGGCTTCGCCAGGCCACAGCAGCACTGATAGAGTTGGTAAGGTTTAAGGCTCCAAAACCCGTTATTTTTTTTGCAATTTTTTTATCTACAAAACGAGGGCGAAAAATTACCGAATGCCCAACAATTTTAATACTGCTTAAAAAAAGCGTTACGAGCTGGCAGACAAAAACAGCAAAAAAGGCAAAACCGTATAGCAACAATGAAGGGGCAAAAAACTCAAAAAAAACAATGACCAAAGAAAGCATTAAAAGGCGGCTACCAATGTTGATGCCGTTTACCACGTCAATGCGGTTTGCTCCGATAAGGATACCCTGGGGTACCAGCAGCAAAAAGTTGCACAGAATAGAAGCTGCCATAAAAAACAGCATTCCTGTTGTTTCAGTTATCAGATCTCCCTGGATATTATAAAATCTTATAAATATAGGTATCAATGCAACACCGATAAGAAAAGCAACAATACCTAATATGAACAATATCAGGGAAGCTGTGCATGCGATTTTTGAAATTTCCTTTTCGTTTTTGGCGGCAATGGACTGGGAACAAAAACGTACAAGGGTCGGCCCCATGCCAAATTGCAGAAACATAAAAAGGACAAGGGCCGATCTTCCAAGCTGATAAATACCATATTCTTGGGTCCCAAGGCGTTTCATGGCATAGGGCAGCAGAAAAAAGCCGACAAAGGCTGTGACAATTTGGGAGATTGCTCCGCTGCTTGCGTTTATGGCTAATTTTTTGATCATAATTTTTTGTGCCACACCAGAGCCCAAAGACCTTTAATGAATGGGGGACATCCTATAATGCTCCTGTCAAGAAAAAACCTTCAAAAATATAAACCACGGAGGGCCGAGGGGGACGTCCATAAGAAACTAAACAACTTCATTCATGTAATGGGGGTCGCGTTTAGAAGATGAACGTCCAACATCGAACTTCGAACATCCAACGTCGAATGAAATGTGTAACAATTGGAGACGTTGCCACTATTCCGCTATTCTAATTTTTCGAAAGCTCAAGTATCTATTGGTTAATATAGGGCGGCAAGTTCTCAGAATTCAAATCTTTAAAACGTGGATATTTCTCATCCTTATCAGAAAGAAGCGGATCCTTTACCGGCCATTCTATTCCAATATCCGGATCAGACCAGAGAATGCCCCTTTCATCTGCAGGCGAATAAAACTCAGTGCATTTATACGAAAATAGTGCAGTTTCACTCAAAACACAAAAGCCATGGGCAAACCCTACCGGTATGAATAACTGTTGCTTATTGTCGGATGAAAGCGTAACCCCAAACCATTGACCAAAGGCTGGAGAACCTTTGCGAATGTCAACCGCCACATCAAAAACTTCGCCCATGAACACTTGCACCAACTTGGCTTGACTATGGGGATATTGGAAATGCAATCCTCTAAGAGTTCCCTTTGTTGAAAACGATGTGTTATCCTGAACAAATTCCGCATTTATGCCGATGGTCCTATATCTTTCCTTATGATATGTCTCCATAAAGAAACCGCGACTGTCCCCGAATACATCCGGTTCAATGATTAGGACACCGGGAAGTTTAGTCTCTATTATTTTCATTTTATCATTTTTTTATTGGGTAAAAAGTCTGAAACCGTTATTTCAACTGTTAACCGGTAACTGTAAACCGTGAACGGCTACTAAAGACCTTCCCGGTTCAATATCCCCATTAAATACTGCCCATACCCATTTTTCAATAATGGTTTCGCAAGCGTTTCCAATTGGCTTGCATCGATATATCCCTGGTGATATGCAATTTCCTCAACACAGGAAACCTTTAAACCTTGCCGCTCCTCGATAACCTGCATAAAATTTGCCGCCTGCATTAAACTCTCTTGCGTGCCGGTATCCAGCCATGCAATACCGCGTCCGATTTTTTCCACATACAAAGCGCCCATATCCAGGTAGACACGATTCACATCCGTAATTTCCAGTTCCCCTCGATCAGATGGCTTTAGCCCTGCGGCGATGTCTTTTACGCGGTTATCGTAGAAATAGAGCCCGGTGACTGCATAATTTGATTTCGGGTTCTCAGGCTTTTCTTCGATATTTATAGCCCGATCATCTTCATCAAAGGATACCACGCCATATCGTTCCGGGTCTTTTACCCAATAACCGAAAACAGTTGCGCCTCCCTTCTGACCGGCTGCTTTTAAAAGCTTGGCAGTAAATCCGTGGCCATAAAAGATATTGTCCCCAAGCACCAAACAAACATAATCATCTCCGATAAAATCACTGCCGATGATAAATGCCTGGGCCAGGCCCTCCGGTTTGGGTTGTTCGGCAAAACTGAAATCAAGACCCCATTGGGCGCCATTCCCCAGCAGTTCTTTGAACCGGGGCAGATCATGCGGCGTGGAGATAATGAGAATTTCGCGTATCCCGGCAAGCATGAGCAACGAAAGCGGGTAATAAATCATCGGTTTGTCATATATGGGCAGCAATTGTTTGCTGACCACTCTTGTAATGGGGTGCAGGCGCGTGCCTGAACCGCCGGCGAGGATAATTCCTTTCACTGTGTCAACTCCCTTGTTTTAATATAGAATTTACTGGACTTTTCAGCATCGTTCGCAACAACCCAAAAGTATTTTGTGCTTTTTTTCTGTACGTCTGTGTGGGTCCGTGGCTAATTTTTTTTCGCAATATTGGTTCTTCCTTGATAATTGAGCTCAATCCATTTACGGTACTCCCCGCTTCGGACCGAATCGATCCATTTCATATTGTTCATGTACCAGTCTACCGTCTTTTCGAGGGCATCTTCAAAACGATATTTGGGTTGCCAACCCAGTTCCTTCTCTATTTTTGTCGCATCAATGGCATAGCGCCGGTCATGGCCTAAACGGTCTTCAACG
>Ga0233437_1005303_pt1 | contig 14149 bp, 17 predicted proteins | sample SI_122_August201_FD_182714 | JGI IMG/M metagenome (GOLD analysis project Ga0233437, IMG submission 182714) | Seawater microbial communities from Saanich Inlet, British Columbia, Canada - SI_122_August2016_200_MG | ecosystem: Environmental > Aquatic > Marine > Inlet | place: Canada: British... | reverse complement strand
CGCAAGCTGCAAACTCTGCTGCTTTTTTTACTCCGTTACCATCAAGAATAGAGTAGATAAAGCAGGCTAAAAATGCATCTCCTGCTCCTGTGGTGTCTACTATCTTACCTGTTTTAAAACCATTTATATGTCCTTTAAAATCCTCTGTGTCTATTAGAAGCCCGGTTTCGCCGAGTTTAAGAATTGCATTTCTTGCCCCGATATTTTTTATCCTTTTGATAATTTTTTCTGGCTCTGTTTCCCCTGTGATGTCCGATGCTTGGTCATAAGATGGAATAAAATAATCTATTAGGTTAATATAGCTTTTAAGCCCGTTTAACTTTTCATTTCTTTTATCCTCTGCTAAATCAGCAAAGGTTGTTGCTCCATTTTCTTTAGCAGCTTTTAACGCTTTTTTTATTCCATTCGGTTCTAGTTTTATACACCCATAAATGCTCCCGATACTTAATGCTCTTGCATTTTTTATCGCTTTAAAGTCTATATGGGTTTCATCAAACTCATAGTTGTTCCCTCTTTGAGAAATGATGTTTCTTTTCCCATTATCTTTTACGAAAATTATCGAAATTGATGTTTTAACTTCTTCGCTTGTTCTCAGCGACTTTAAACTTAACCCATTATGCATAAGCTTAGCCGTAAGCACATCTGCTATATCATCCTTACCTATAAGCGCATTTAACTGTATATCAAGACCCATTCTGTTAAGGATTATAGCTTGGTTTGTTGCATCTCCTCCAGCAAAAGAGTATATCCCATCAATCGGGACATTATCTCTGTTAAAAAAATCTACATCAAATCCACTAATCGTTAGATCCAGCAAGGATATCCCAAGGCATAAACAATCAATTTGTTTCATCTAAACCAGCCGGCTATTATCTCCGCTAATGATTCAAAAAATGGAGACAAAACAGGAATATCAATTCTGCCTGAAATTAGAAGATAAATAAAGATTACCGTTACTGCTGCTAATGCAACTTTAAAAATAACATCTCCTATTTTAACCAATATAAATATTATCAAAGCAAGCGCAAACCCTGCAATAACAAAAACTGCCCATTCCGGCATTCCTGCAGGGATTTTATCAGCTATAGCTGATGGGATTTCTACTTTGTCTGGTAAAGCAATTTTATCACTATTCATTTTATTATAACCTCACTCATATATTTTATTAGCTTTCCTTTGTGAAAAGCTCTACAAATCCTTCTTTAATTTTCCTAAGAGCATCATAATCGATATTAAATCGTTTATCTTCGTCTGGCAGACCTTCATCTTTATCAATAAACTCTTCTTTTTCTAATACTGGGATATCTTCATTTATGCTTTCACTTTTAAAAACATCATCAGCTTCAATTATCCCATTGCCTGCTAAAAGAACGAATACTAAGACAGCTATTATTACTAAACCGAAAAAAGGAAATCCTCTTCTTCTCATTGAACCCAATATAATTATTGCGATTATAACTCCGATTAACATAAATAACAGCCAAGACGGCATAACATCTGCAAACAAATTTCTTAAAAAACCTTCGAATTTTGTCGCAGACTCAGTCACTTCTACAGTTTGTTCCATTTTCTTTTCTCCTATTTTTCTTTATTAATTATTATTTCAAGGCAAGAAATAAGCTTTTTCATCTCTTCATCTGTTCCAATGGATATTCTTAAAAAATCCCTGACTTTATCCTTATCAAACCATCTTACAAAAATTCCTTTTGCCCTTAATTTTTCAAAAATTTCTTTTGCTGATATACCTTTTGGCTTTACAAAAACAAAGTTTGCACTGCTTTTAGGCACATAAAACCCCAGCTCTTCGAGTTTCTTTTGCGTCCATTCTCTAGTTTCTATTACCTTTTTTGATATCTTATCATAATATGCTTTATCATCCAAAGCCGCGGCCGCAGCCGCACTGGTCAGACTGTTTACCGGATAAGAATTAAAGCTGTCTTTAATTCTAAACAAACCATCAATAAGCGATTTGCTTCCTATGGCAAACCCAGCCCTTATACCAGCCAGGCATTGAGATTTTGAAAGTGTCCTTACGACAAGTAAGTTATCAAATTTTTTAACTAAGCCACAAACCAACTCTCCGCTAAATTCAATGTATGCTTCATCTATAATAACAACATTTTCAGGATTGTTCTTAACAATTAGTTCTACTTTTTCTTTTTTAAGAGCGATGCCGGTTGGAGCATTCGGATTAGCGATTATTACTCCGCCGCTGCAAAAAAAGTAGTCCTCTATATTAATAGTCAAATCGTCATTCAGCGGTATTCTTTTTATGGGTATATCATAAAGATCTGCCCAAACAGGATAGAAGCTGTATGTAATATCAGGCATACTAAGCTTCTTTTCTTTATCAAAGAAAGCCTGAAAAGCAAAAGCCAAAACCTCATCACTTCCATTGCCGCAAAAAACATTTTCAATCGGCATGTTAACGTATTTGGCTGCTGATTCTCTAAAATCTCCTCCGTTTGGATGTGGATATTTTCGCAAATTTTTCCCCGTTATACTTTTAACAGCATCATAAACTCTTTTCGACGGAGCATAAGGACTTTCATTAGTGTTAAGTTTAATGATGTTTTCTCCGCTCGGCTGCTGACCGGCAACATACGGGGTTATGCTTTTTGCTTTTTTACTTAAAAAATCCTTCACCTATATCTCCTGATTGCACATTTTTATATATTATAACCTAAATCATCTGAATATTAAACATTATAATGGTTTTATAATATATTGTTTACACTAAAACTATTTGTTTTTTATCAGTTTTTTTTATATAATCATAAAATGGATAAAATTAGATGTGAGTGGGTTGATTTAAAAGATACGCTTATGGTTAAGTATCATGATGAAGAATACGGCACCAAGAAAAGCGGATTAAATATATACTTTGAAGCTTTGGTCTTAGATTCATTTCAAGCCGGGCTTTCATGGCGGTGCATTCTGCATAAAAGAGAAGCTTTCAGAGATTCGTTTTATAACTTTGATCCTGTAAGAGTTGCAAATATGGATGAATCTGATGTATTGAAACTGCTCGAAAATAAGAGTATAGTAAGACACAGAGGAAAAATTGAGGCTACAATAAAAAATGCTAAAGCTGTCTTGTTGATTGAAAGCAAGCAGGGATTTAAAAACTACATAGATGGATTTAAATCACCTTATGAGTTAAGCAAATCACTAAAAAAGCTAGGGTTCTCTTATGTCGGTGAAACCACATGCCATGAAATCATGGCTAGTTTGGGGCTTATTCCTGTCCATGAAGAGAGTTGTTTTAGATACGTTAAATAAGTAAATAAGCAATTTTATTGCTTTTAATATTAAATTTTTTTGGAGGAAACACATCATGCCGGAACTAATTACACATTGTCTTGTCGGCGAAAAAGTTATTGAAAAAATCGATGATAAAAAGATATCAACATTGCTTAAAAAAAACAAGCATGAATTTATCTTAGGATGCCAAGGTGGAGATCTTTTCTTTTTTTATAACTATGGATTATTTAAAGATAAAAAATCCGTGCCCGATTTTGGTGACAGGCTACACGTTGAAAAGGTAGAAGAATTCTTTTCAAAGGGAATAGAATATGTAAAGCAGAACTATTCTGATGGTTTACTCGCATATTTTTTAGGATATTTATGCCATTACGGTGCAGACAAAGAAATTCATCCTTTTGTTTATAAGAAATCAAACAAAGTTTCAACGATGCATCATAACATTGAGTTTATGCTAGGAAAACAATATCTTATGGATACAACAGGCAAACAAGCGCTGGATTATGATATGGAAGAAATCTTCGATTTTAAGCTCTCTGATGATATTTCAGACTTATATATCTATATGGCAAAAGAATTGTATGGAGAAAAACTGACTAAAGAAAAGATTGTTAAGTCAAAGCAGGATTTTCGAGATTTTAAAGTAAAGACACAACACCCAGACTTCCAATATAAACTTATGTCAAAAATCGCTAAGCCTATCATGCATTTCGATCCTATGGCCTTGGTTTACAAAGATAAAAACGATTGGCAATATTTCAGCGAACAAGAGTATGCCGACTTTGTTTCAAAAGTTTTATGTTCAATCGAATATTCTAATATTGTAATTAAAGATGCTTATGCCTACATAAAAGATAAGTCTAAGCTAAATAAATTTATGGATGATTTTGATGGAACTGATTTTTGCGGGAACAAGAATTAAATAAGAGTATAAAAAAACCACTGCGCAATGCAGTGGCTTCTTCGAAAAATATTTTTAAGAGGGATGGTTTTGTTAAGAAAATTATTTCTTAAGTTATTTATACCTCTAATTTATGAATTGCGAAAGAATAAAAAATTAACAATCTGTGAATTAAGATTTCTTTATGCTCTATTCCATAATCTTTTAATATCTATCTTTCGTATACATCCAATATCTCTCCATAGTAAATGGTATGAAAATTCTCGTTTGGATACCATTGTTCTAAATAGTCACCGTCTATGAATGTCTCATCACTTAAATCCATTTTTGCAATTACTTTGCATTCAAAAACTAAAGGACACTCTTTTATATTACCGATGCCGACTCTATTAGATTTTTCTATTGTTAAGCCTGTTTGCTTAACTTTATCTAAATCTCTGCCAGATTTTGTGCCGCATACCATTATCTCTTCTTTTAACTCCCCTGGGCTTGGAAAGCTTACAGTAAATTCTCTTCCGCTTTCCATCAAGACATGCGAATATCTTGAAAAGCGTACAGGAACAGCAATCACTGGTTTCCCCCACATCACACCAAAAGTGCTCCATCCAATAGTCATTATGTTTGGTTTGCTTTTATCTCCGCAAACCAAAAAGCTGCCGTTTTCTATACTTTTAATCGCTTTATTCGATAGATTCATTATTTTATTCATTTATTACCCTTTCTTTTTTATTGATATATATATTATATATTAAATTTAAATTAAAAAAAACCGGAATATCCGGTTTTTTATATTTATTACATAAAAACTGTCAATAAGCTTATTGATATAAAACTATCTTTTGTCTTTGTTTAGTTTTCTAAAGAAAGAAATACACCATATGCCCGCCAAGCCGACCAAAGAATAGATTATTCTAGCCCATACGCTTGATTGTCCGCCAAATATCGCAGCAACCAAATCGAATTGGAAAAGTCCAATCAGCAGCCAATTTAAAGCTCCGATTACAACAAGTATTAATGAAACAATATCCATATTAACAACTCCTTTCATATGAATATTATTTTCATTATTTAAAGTTGTTATTATGGTAAATTTTTTTAATACTTATTTTGCTATTTCTTTTGTTCTTTTTCCACTACAATTTCAACTTCAAATGTGTCAAAATCGATTGTTTCAATAAAATCAGCTGCATAAAAAACTGTTCGCCTAAAATCTTTAAGTTCCATTTCGTTTTTCGAAAGAAATAACGGTTTCCCGATATCAAACTCATCACATGCTTTAAAAATAAGTTTTGATGCATTTTTGATTGTATCGGTATATGTTTTTTCTTCAACAATCATATCCAAAACTATTTTATTATTTGTTTTCGTTACTGCCCAAATTTTCATAATATATAATCCTGCTTGCTTTTCATTTTATTAATTCAATAAAAAATTACTCTATTAATATATCACAGTGGTGATAGAAATAATACGGGTATAAATACTAAAATAAAATTCTTCTTTGACTTTTTATAAATAAAAGATATAATATTTAGTGATTAATTTATAAAAAATGTTTGGAGAAACTTTATGATAGAAAGAAAACAAAAGAAAATATTTAAAAAGATTATAATTGTGTTTATAGCATTGCTATTAGCTTTTTCATTTTTAGGCTGTGGAAAAGAGGAGCCAGAACCTACACAGACTCCGGCACCAACTATTAAGCCAACACCCACGCCAGCACCAGAAACAAGCATGACCAAAATTCAAGATCGTGGCGAGCTTGTTGTTGCTTGTGAAGCTGCAAAGCCGCCATATATATATGTTAATCGAGTTAGTGGAGACTTTGAGATTTTAGGTCCTGATATTGAGCTTGCTAAAGAGATTGCTAAAAGTCTTGATGTGCCTTTAGTTATAAAAAGCGTTAAGATAAATGATATATTCATCGGGCTCGAATTAGGGCTTTATGATATGGCTGTCGGCGCAATAAGCCCGACTGATGAATTAAGACAGGTGGTTGATTTTTCTACTGAATTTTTCAAAGATGAGTATCCGATAATTATCAACCAAGAATTTAAAGAAAGCTACGTCGATTTAAAATCATTTAAGGATAAGCGTTTTGGGGTTTTAAGAAGAACAATACAATCATCTCTTGTTAAAGAACAGGTTTGGTATCCAAGAATGAAAAACTATGAGACTGAAACTATTATGATAGATAATCTTATGACCAATTACTTAGCAGCTGTATGTCTAGAACCATACAGGGCAAGATATTATCTTGATAAATTCCCTGACCTTATATATATGGGAATATCGCTGTCTGATGAAGAAGTCGGCGGCAAAGCAATAGCAATTCCAAAAGGCAAAGAGGATTTTGTAGAGTATGTCAATGAGTTAATGGCTAAGCTTGAAGAAGATAAGTTTTTATTAAAACAGCTGGGAATCAGTGAAACTGATTATGATAAGAATTTGTTAGAAATCGACAGCGCATGCAGTGACTACTTAGGAATATTATATGGAAAATAAAACTAAATAGAAAAGTGATACTAAGCCTTGGTTTAAAGCCTTGGCTTTTTTATTTAGAATTTTGACAAGTCCTTTCGGGAATAGTATTAAAAGACCCATTTTAAAATCTGCTCGGGTCACTATTTTTATACTTGGAGTTTCAATGATTGATGTAAAAAACCTATATTATTCATATCATGATGATGAAATATATGCAGTTTCTGATATTAATTTTCACATTAATGATGGAGAGGTTTTTGGGCTTTTAGGCTCTATTGGTTCTGGTAAAACCACAATCCAAAATATCTTGTGCGGCTTACTGCCTTTTAAAAAAGGCGATATTATTATCGATGGAATAGATTTAAAAAATCCTACTAAAGCTTATTTTAATGATATAGGTGTTTTATTTGAAAGACCAAAATTATATAGAAAGTTTACAGCATTAGAAAATCTGCGTTTTTTTTCCAGGCTTTACAGCAAAAAATGTGAAGATCCAAGAGAGCTATTAGCAAAAGTCGGATTAAATAATGATATAAAAAAAAAGGTCTTTGATTATACTGCAGGGATGATAAAAAGGCTTGGATTAGCTCGTGCACTAATAAACAATCCTAAAACACTGCTTTTAGATGAACCAACATCTGGAATAGATAATTATTCTGCAGACATCATTAAAGAAGTTGTTTTTAAAAAAAGAGATAGTATAAGAAGCTTTTTTATCTCTACTCACAACATACAAGTTGCTGAAAAGCTGTGTGATAGGCTAGGATTTATTGCTGACGGAAAAATCAAAAAAATAAGCACATTAAAAAAATTAAAGAGGGAGTTTGGAAAAAACATTATTGAAGTTGAGTATATGTTTAGAGGCAAAGTAATAAAAGAAAGTCTTTGTCCTAATAATATGGCAGAAAAGGAGCTTCTTGCTAACATCATGCGCAGTAAAAAAATAAAAACTATGCATACAAAAGAGGCAACATTGGACGAAATATTTTTAAACTTAACAGGTAAGGAGCTTAAATAGATCGTGAAAAGATTTTTTTGCCTGCTAAAGAAGGATTTTATGCTTGGACTAAAAGGTTTCTATCTGCCTGCTTTTATGTTTAGCGCTGTGTTATTATCCTTGTTAAGCCTATATATTCTTCCGAGCAGTCTTAGTAAAAGGAGTTCGATTTTTTGTTATATCCAAGGAGATGAGCCTCAAACAGAATTTTTCAAAAAACAGATAGAAAGCGAAAGAAGCGTTATATTGACAGAATCCCGAAAAGAGGTAATAGACTCTGTAAAAAAAAGACCGCTTAGCTATGGCATAATTATAAGCTCTTATAAAAACAACACATCGGTTGAAGCGATTCTAAGAGGATATGAGAGTATAAAGACAAAGAATAATATCAGAATGCTATACTCTTACATCACATCTGACCCTGTAGAATTAGAAGAAATCGAATCAAGAAAAATCCTGAATAACGCAAAAAGAAAGCTCCCGTTTAACGAAAGAGTCATTCCTCTGTCTATCTTATTTGTTTCCTGCATCATGACTTTTTTTCTTATTATAAATATGCTTATGAGCGAAAAAGAGAACAATACTTTTAAGTCTATTATTATATCTCCATCATCAATAATCGATGTTGTAATGTCTAAAGTATTATTTATGACTATTCTTGGTGCCTTTTCTGGATTAATTATCATATATTTGAATTTCAATTTAAATCAACATTATTGGCTTAGCGCTTTAACCATATTATCATGTTCTTTTTTCTCTTCAAGTCTTGGAGCATTTTTATCAAGTTTTTTTAAAAATTTGTACAGAGCTGCTACATGGATTTTTATTTTGCTGGCTTTTCTTACTTTGCCTGTCACTACCTATTTTACCGATAGATTTGATTCTTGGATTAAAGTTTTGCCAACAAGTTTAGTTATTGATGCACTTTTAGAATCATTGTTTTATCAAGATGATAATTGGATAATCTTTCAATCAATAGGATATACAATGATTATAGGATTGGTTCTCTTCTCATTATCTATCTTGAATATTAAAAAAGGTATGTATAAATAATGAGGGTTATGGTTTATGAATATAAAAATAATATCTTCACTTATAACACGTGAAATTAGAGCATATCTTAAAAGTTTAATAGTTATAGCTATGCTTGTTTTACCTGTGATCATTACGTTTACACTTGGTTTTTTCATGCCTTCTTCAAAAGAAAAGACCTATATATTTGCTGTTAACAAAATTTCTGGCCAATCAATTGTTGACGAATTAGCGAATTATGGAAACGTAGAGCTTTTTAACAGCTTTGAGGAAGTCTACAGTCGAGTTTTAAAGCGAGATGATGCAATAGGCATAGATATCCTAGATAACAAACCATACATCCTTTTAGAGGGCAATGAGCCGCTGTTTATTGAGACATACGCTAAATTGATTTTAAAAAACCATCAAGAAGGCAAGCGTTCAAAAGTTTTTATTAGTGATATCGGTCTTACTTCATCGCCTTTAATATTTTATTTAACATCGGGAGCCATCATTATAAGCATTTTCTTAAGCGGGCTGATTATTGGTTTAAGTATATTAAGAGAGCGACTTAATAAAACCATATCTATGGTTCTCGTTTCTCCTGTGACTAAATTACAGTTTTTAATCACTAAATGTCTTCCTGCTTTTTTCATCCCACTAATTAATTTGTATTTAATAATAAGAGTTATGCCGATAATCAATATAGATTATATAATGCTTTTTTCTATTACTCTAGCAGCTAGTTTATCATCAATTCTAATCGGATTCATTATTGCCTTTTTATCAAAAAGTCAGATTTCTGCTGCTAATTATGCGGTTATAGTCTTTATTATAATCACCGGGTCTGTTGCCATGTTTATTTTCTCCCCGCAAAAGTATCATGGATTTGTATACTGGTCACCTTTTTACTGGAGTTTTACTGGCGTATATAATATACTTAATGAGAGCTTTGTATGGCGAGATGTTTTAAAACATCTCGGCTTGTGCTTGATTTTAAATATTGCATATATTACGGTGCTAAAAGATAGGGTTTTTAAGAGCATAAAGTAAAAGGATTGTGATTAATATATGAATGAAAAAAAACAGAGAATTTTAGATGTTGGACTCATTGAGTTTTCTGAACACTCCTATGAAAACGCTTCATTAAATAAAATTATCGAGCAGGCTGATTTAAGCAAGGGTACTTTTTATCATTATTTTAAAGATAAAATGGATCTATACCTCACTTTGGTCAATGTTTGTATAGATAAAAAAAGCGATTATATCAACAGCAATCCTGATAAAAGATATAAATATGATTTGTCTGATGATTTTTTCGAAACCATAAAAAAGCAAATGCTATTCAATATTGGGTTTTTGAAACAGGAACCTGTTTTTTATAAGTTCTCTGTACATATATCGTCTGAAGACGAACAAGTTAAAGCTTCTATACGTGAAAAACATGGATGGCGGCTTGATGGCGGTGTTGATGATATGATCGATGCTGCATATTTAAAAGGAGAATTTGATACAAAATATCCTAAAGGGTTTGTAAAAAATGTTTTAAACCATCTTTTCAAACACTACTATTATCTCTTATTTCCTGAAGACAAAGATATCAGCCCGGAAGCCATAGAAGCAACTTTAGATTTGTATTATGATTTTTTAAAAAGTGGTTTTTCGTCAAAAGAATGAAGCATTATTAATTTAAAATAATTTCTTAAATTATGGCTTATATAAATATCTAGTTCAAGTTTAAATTCTCTATTAAAAGCGGTAAGTTTCTCTCGACTATCTCTAAGATAACAATATCAACATTCTTATTTTCTATCCCATTAAAATCATATGGGACTTTTCTGGTGTACTCGATATTTCCAAACGCATCTGAAAAAAACGCTATTTGTGCGTTAAAGAATGAATCTCTAAACACCAGCGCAGATTTATTTTGAGTTTCATTTTCGGTTATTATCTCAATCGCTATAAAGCTAACTATCGGTCTTTTAGATGTATAATTATTTGGCATATCATAAACTATTTGCATATCGCTTTGCTGTTTAGATGGATATAGCATCGTCGCTAAATCACCTTTATGTATATTTTTTTTCTGATATTCCATATCTAGATAAACAGGATATGTTTTTTCTGGCAAGAGGATTTTTATCCTTTGCATAATCACATTGTATGCAATCATAGCCCCATAGTTGTTCCAATGTGAATCTTCATTATGATAAATCTGCTCGCTGCTTTTTAAATCTATTAAGCTGTCTGTTAAATCGATATAATTAATATTATAATTATCCATTTTTTTAAACAGACTAGCCATGTTTGTATCACCATCAAGTTTTTTAAATCTATTCGGCATATTTTCTGGATAAATAGTATTTTTATTTGGTGCAGCAATAAACAAGAATTCTTTTCCTTGCGCTGATAATTTGTCCTGCTCATTTTTTAATTTTTTGCAGATTTTATCTAAATCTTCATCTGTCATCAAGTCTTGACCTGTAAAAGAATTTAGTGTATTACTAAAGAACAAGAATCCATTCTTCCCTATAATTACTTTTTCGCTTATCGAAGTTTTAAATATTTTCTCGCTCAAAGTCGCATATGCTGTCACAAAATATGGTCTAAGAGCAAAATTGTCGCTGAAATAATCATCAAACTGCTTTGTAAATTTCAGATTAAACCCGTCATCAATTAAGTTTGGTGCTGATGCCAGTTCTCTTCTTTCAAAGTTTTGAGATTCTACGCCAAACAAAGTCAGCATTGACGGCACAATGCAGATAATTAAAAATATGATAATGTATATTAAAAGAGTTGCTTTTTTCAAATCTAATCCTCTCCTTATTCATCGTCTAAAATCTAAAATAGATAAATGGGTTAAATGTTGATGATGAAATATTCAGCACGCACAGTATCAATAAAATCAATGTTAAAGCATAACTTAGTCTATCTAGTTTTATGTTTATTCTTTCGCTGGATATCGCCTTTATCTTTGGAACAATAGGGAAAGCAGCAAATATGCTTATAATTAACATAGTAATCAGCATCGGAGTCATGATAGACCCATAAAGTGCAACAGAAGCGCCAGTTAACCCTCCGCTAAACATCTTTCCAATAAACGAAAATGCATATGGCATATTCTCTGCTCTGAATATTGTAAATCCAATTATGAACACTAATGCGGTGTAAATATGTCTAAAAGGTCTTGGCCATTTATCCGGTTTAATTACGTTTAAATTTTCCAACAATAAGAAAAATCCATTGAACAATCCCCAGATTAAGAAATTCCAAGCTGCTCCATGCCAAATTCCTGTGCAGAAAAATACGATAATCATATTAATTGATGTTCGAAGTATGCCTTTTCTGTTCCCTCCTAGCGGAATATATAGATATTCTTTGAACCAAGTTGAAAGCGAAATATGCCAACGTCTCCAAAACTCTTTTATTCCCTGACTTATGTATGGATAGTTAAAGTTTTCTTTAAGTTCGAATCCAAACATCTTAGCAAGCCCAATAGCCATATCAGAATAGCCGCTAAAGTCAAAATATATTTGCAACGCATAACAAACCGCACCTAGCCATGCCGCACCGGCCGAAAGATTGTTTGCAGAAAGATTAAAGACTTTATCAGCAACCTCACCAACTGCATTTGCAATTAAAAGTTTCTTAGAAAGCCCGATTATGAATCGTCTTATCCCTAAAAATACCTTCTCAACGTTTATACTGCGTTTATGTATTTGGCTTGCAATATCATGATATTTTACGATTGGTCCTGCAATTAACTGCGGGAAAAAAGAAATATATAATGCTACATTTAATATACTCTTTTCTGAATATGTTTTATCTCTATAAACATCTATAATATAAGACATCGCTTGGAATGTGAAAAACGAGATACCTATCGGAAGACTAATCTTTACGATATCTATGCTTAAATTAAACGCTGAATTGATGTTGTCTATTATGAAGTTAGTATATTTAAATACTATTAAAAGCGAAAGGTTTAATAATACAGCAATAGCCACAAAAAGTTTTTTAATCTTTTCATCTTTTGATGAATCGATAAATCTTGCAAAAACATAGTTAAAAAGTATCGAAAACAGCATGACAAAAACGAATAACGGCTCTCCCCATGCATAAAAAATTAAGCTTGCAATAAGCAACAAAACATTCCTTGCCTTAAACGGCAAAGGAATATATAACAAAAACACTAATGGTAAAAATATAAACAAAAATGTAGTTGAGCTAAAAACCATACTTTTTTAATTACCTTATTAAAACTATTTTCTTTAAGAGTTTCTGTTGCTTGCGCTATAATAACTAAATTCGAAAACAACACCATCTTGCATAATAAAATAAATACAAGGTGAGCTTGTGTCTTCCGGCATACCTTCTGGTGCAATTACAAGCATCCCACCGCCAAGATCAGTATAGTTTTCACCATAAGCAACAATAATATCATCTAAAGACGATCCGACTGTTATACCTTTTTTTGTCGAATATTTATTCGACATTATATAGATTTCATCAATTCTGTCTTTGCTGTCTAAAGGATAAGTATATAAATCAATATCACCATATGAATAAGTTTTATCCATACCCGTATATGCACAACTAACAGCTTCAGAGAATTCATATCCGTCACCAATCGACTTAATAAGCGGCTTAACATCAGAATCCAGCTTAAACTCTTCTCCATTGTACACGAACACTAAATCTTCTTCACTAAATCCTTTTTGTTCTTTTTGTCCGCATGAAGTTATGGCAAGAACCATAACCAAAGCTATCAATATAATTATTATTTTTTTCATAATTTTTTAATCCACCATTCTAATCTATAAAATCTTTTTTATCAAACTGAGTTTCAAGCCTGATATTTATTAATGCTAATTCTAACACACCTATTTCTTATGTTCAATATTTTGTTGCTAAATGCAGTTTGTAAATAAATACTGTTAACATCTCTTATCTAAAGAAACCCTCTTAACTTTTACGATTTATTTCAATGAGTCTTAAATCTATTCGCTTATTTAGGGTCATATTCTCCTTTATAGAGTTTATATAATATTTTAATTAGATTTATATTGCCTTTAATCGGGCTAATCTTCGTTGGCATTTTACCATTTATGGGATATTCCCTTTTAACCGGCACTTCGCAGGTTTTAAGCCCAAGCTTACTCGCTTTGACTGATAAGTATGCTAAAAGCTCATAGGTCATAAATATATTTCTAAGCGGTAAAACCTTGTTATGTGTTAAATACTTTTTTGAATATCCTCTAAAAGCATTCGTAGTGTCGCTAAACTTCTTATTAGCGATTTTAGATATAATCGGTGCATGGATAAACCTGACCGCTATGTGCCTTGATAAAGGTGTGTTTATCCCCTCTCCACCTTTTATGTATCTTGAGCCTTGAATAAAGTCAAATCCATTATCCAGTTTATCTATAAAAATCGGAACAGATTCGATGCTATCTTTGTTGTTACCATCGATTGTGATAATCCCCTCATAT
>Ga0233437_1005296_pt1 | contig 14161 bp, 12 predicted proteins | sample SI_122_August201_FD_182714 | JGI IMG/M metagenome (GOLD analysis project Ga0233437, IMG submission 182714) | Seawater microbial communities from Saanich Inlet, British Columbia, Canada - SI_122_August2016_200_MG | ecosystem: Environmental > Aquatic > Marine > Inlet | place: Canada: British... | reverse complement strand
ATTGTTTTAGGGGGGTGTTGTATAAAACATGAACAAGAAATCAAACAAACTTGTGATCCTTACCAGCTATTTTAAAGAAGAGTCATATGGGCTTTTAGGCCCTCAGATGGCAGCCACCATCATCAACGCCCATACACCACTTAAGGCCATTGTTGTGGGGGTGACCCATGAGGATGACCCACGGGATTTAAAATCAGCTTTAAATCATTATTTTGGAGATCAGCAAAAACTTTTGGGCTTTTCAAGCCTGGGGGGAAGGCCGGATCTGTTTGATCTTGCCAGAGTTTTAAAACAAGAAGGTGCTGTCACAATTCTTGCCGGTCCCCAGGCAGGGCCTGATTATAAAGGAGAATTTGAGTGGCAGTCTTATTCCCACCGTTTTAAAGGCGTATCAGATTGCTTTTCTTTTGCACTCCACGGCCCGGCCCAGCAGATTATCCCGATTCTATCCTCGGGTTTTGATAAAGATATATCAAGATTTGCCGGGGTATTAAGCCAAGATATTAATGGGCAAATCAGTGAAATTCCCTCCATTGCCTGGGATGACGCTTATCTTTCAGATGTTGACTGGCAAACCCTTTATGGTTTAAAAAATAAGTCTTTTAAACCCTTGAAAATTACAACAGCCCAGGTATTGCAGCAGATCGGATGTCAGCATGCCGCCCGCCCCAAAAAAATTTGTATTGACTATCCATGGGCGATGCAGAAAAAAGGAGTGAAGCCGGCCTTTGTGACCCTTTATCAGCAGGGGTGCAGTTTTTGTGATGTGGCAAAGGATAAAGGATATTTAGGCGGGGTGAGTGATGAGGCGCTAAAAACCCAGTTATTGTGTTTGCCGGAAGATGCCGAAGGAAGAAAAATACCCTTTGAGCTGATTAATGAGAGTCCGCTTCCTAAACTTTCAAAGATTTTTAAGCTGGCAGAAGAATCAGGCATCCAATTATCCCAGATCAACCTGACCCTGCGGGCAGACTATCTTATAAAGGGTATTAAATCGCTGGAAGAGACTTTAGAAATCGCCGCAAAAAAGAATGTTAGGATTTTATTGTCTTCCATTGGGTTTGAATCTTTTGATGATACTATTTTAAAAAATCTTAACAAAGGCATTGATAAACAGACAAATCTTGATGCCATTAAAGCCATAAGGAAATTAAAATCCAGATACCCGGCCCATTTGGGCTACCTGAAAGAAGAAGGGGCTAATAACGGGTTTATCCACCCCACCCCCTGGGACAATAAACAGATTTCCCATGGGATCAATAAAGTCATCAGTATGTACCAGCTGTCACACGATATTTTACCCCGTCACAGCACACCACTGATCATCCATCATGCGTCAGGCCTTGCAGACTGGATACGTGAAATTGAAGTAGAAGAAAATATCCAATTCCAGAGAGTTGGCACCACCATTGGGTGGTGGCAGTCAAAGGAAGAGTTTTTGTTATGAATATTATCTCAACTATTATCCCGATTTTTATCATCATTTTTTTAGGCCTGTTTGCAAAACAAAGAGGATTTATCACACCGGACTTTTTACACCAGGGCAACCGCCTGGTATATTACATTGCCATTCCAGCCATGATTTTTTCTTCCATTTCAAAAGCCGCGCTAAAAACCCAGATGAATTTTGCAGTTATCTCCATCACATTGACGTCTCTGGTGGTTATTGCTGCAGTTGCCACGGGAATCACCCGGTTTTTAAAAATTAAAAGATCATCAAAAGGATCTTTTATTCAAAGTTCGTTTCACGGCAATCTTGGATATATCGGCCTTGCCGTTGCATTCTATTATCTGGGGGACGGTGGATTTGTAAAAGCCGCTATTTTATCAGGATTTGTAATGATACTGCAGAACATAATGGCGGTCATTATCTTGCAATACCACAAGGGGAACAATAAAGATCGCCCCAAAATGTTTGATACCATGAAAAAAACCATGGCCAATCCTGTAATATTATCTGCTCTGGCAGGCATCTTATTCTCTCTTTCCAATATCCAAATGCCACTTATTATTGACAGGGCTCTGGAAATTTTAAAGGGCATGGCTCTTCCCTTGGCACTTTTGATTATCGGGGCATCCCTTTCCTTTGAAAAAATAAAACCCCGGTTTTTAAATGTCCTGGTATCAAGTTTTTTAAAGGTTATCATCACTCCGGCCATAGGATTACTCTTATTTAAGGTTTTATCCATAGCGCCGGAAGATTATCTTCCAGGATTGATTCTGCTCGCTTCTCCAACTGCAACCCTTACTTATATCATGGCAAAAGAGATTGGAGGGGACCCTGATTTTGCAGTGGCAGCCATCTCCATCTGTACTATTATTTCAGGCTTTACCTATGGACTATGGCTTGGCATAGTATAAATTATTTGTAATTGTTCAGCCCGTTAAAAAAAAGTTATCCCCAAAGCTCTGTTTGATGGATATTTGCAGGAGGTTAAGCGTTTAGCATCGAAACAAATATCCATCAGACAGGGTGGTGTCAAGCGTGAGAGCTTAAATAATTACACTTATTCTTCTACATAGCGGGGATAGGTTTTCTTTGCATTTCTGGCTTCATTAATATCAATATCAATGGTTAAAAAATTTTGATCCAAAGAAGTTGTTCCAAGCACATCGCCGCGTTCAGGTTCAATTATCCAGCCGGTTCCGCCAAAATCTTCTTCTCTGGTGTTTGGGCCATTGTAATTTGATGAAAGACAAAATGCCCCGGATACAATGGCAGCTGATTTGCCCCCCGTCACCCAGATGTCAACTTTTGTTTTTGGAGTGGCTCTTGGGCAGACAAGAATATCAATGTTCTGCTTTAAATACTGTCTGGCTCTCTTAGTAAACCAGATTTCAGTGCAGATGAGAAATCCGATCCGGATTCCATTGATACGGATAGTATCAAAATTTTCTTTACCTCTATCGTACCAGGAGGCTTCATAATATCCGGGTTCATCCGGCAGATAGTATTTGTCATGAATCGGGGCATAGCCTTTTTCCCGGGTAAAAATAAATCCTCTGTTTAAATGCTTGCTGTTTTCTATTATGGGTCTTGAGGCAATGGTCATCTCCACGGGCAGTTCGTATAATCTGTCAATCCATTTATCATGTTCTTTTACCGCCTTGTGCCAGAGTTGGGGGTCAACAGCATTTGATTTTGTGATCCATTTAAAAAACGGCATTTCAGGCAGAACGAGCAGATCAGATTTTTTAGTTTCAAGATGATGTATCAATCCATTCCAATAGGTGTCGGATTCTGTCCAGTTGTTGGGCAATTCGCAAACAGTTACTTTCATTCAACTCCCCTTTTTTAGAATCATTGTCATGGTTTTGGCATCAATATTTCCGCCGCTCAAGATAACACCGATATTTCCCTTTGGCACAATTTTTTTGTTTAAAAGGGCGGCAAGACCGAGAACACCAGAGGGTTCCACCACAAGTTTCATACGGAAAAATAAAAACTGCACGGTTTGAATAATATCTTTTTCCGAAACTGTAACCATTTCGTCAACATTTTTTAGTATCAAGGGAAAGGTAAGTTTTCCAAGAGACGGTGTTCTTGTGCCGTCAGCAATGGTGTCGGGATTTTTAATCGTGTGAAGGACCCCGGTTTTAAATGACTTGCAGGCATCATCTGCAAGTTCCGGTTCCACACCAATGACCCTGCAGTCAGGGTTTTTGCCTTTTGCGGCAATGGCAGAACCACTTAAAAGCCCTCCACCGCCACAGGGGGTTAACAGCATGTCCAGTTGACCGGTCTGGTCAAACAGCTCAATAGTCGCTGTTCCCTGGCCGGCAATGACATCTGGATGGTCAAATGGAGGGATCATTGTCAATCTCTGTTCTTCCTGGATTTTTAATGCAATATCTTCCCGGCTTCCTTCTTCAGGATCATATTCAATAACAATGGCGCCATACTCTTTTGTTGCAGCAAGTTTTGTTGCAGGTGCAGTTTTTGGCATGACAATGGTTGTTTCAACATTGAGCATCTTTCCCACAAGAGCAACAGCTTGGGCATGGTTTCCCGAGGAATAGGTGATGACCCCTTTTGATTTTTCAAGTGCTGTAAGTTTAGAAATGCTGTTAAATGCACCCCTGAACTTGAAGGCACCGATTTTTTGAAAGTTTTCACACTTTAAATAGATATCTGCCCCCACAAGTTTGTCCAAAGTGCCAGAGGTCATTACAGGGGTATAATTGGCATGGCCATTTAATCTTGCACAGGCATTGATAATATGGTTAAACATTAATGAACTCCTTGAAATTGATTATTTGAGTAACCATTATTTCAGGTTGTGATAGAGATGTAAATATCTTTGGAGGGAATTTAATTAAAGAATAAAAAATTTTGTGTTTGCTTTAGAAAACTGGTTGGTTTAACTCAAAGGAAATGCTTTATTGTAAATATTAGGATCGCAAATGAAATTTTTCAATGATTTTACAAAGTTTTCAAAGGGGTTTGATAATTGTATTACAACAATTGATTCCCATACGGAAGGGGAAACTACACGTCTGGTTGTTAATGGCCTGGGGGATATCAAAGGAAAAACCATGATGGACAAACTGGATTGGTTTAAATCCCGATATGATCATATCCGGTGTCTTTTGACAAAAGAACCCAGAGGTTCAAAAGAAATTCTGGCCGCCGTGGTAACCCAGAATGTAACTAAGAATGCAAAGTTCGGATTGATTTATATGGATGCCAAACGGTATCCTTATCTTTGCGGGCATGCAACCATTGGCGCTGTCGTAACTCTGGCAAGAACCGGTTTTTTATCCCTTGCCCAGGGAGAAAATATTGTATTGGTGGATACCCCGTCCGGGCCTATGGAGGCCCGGGTATCCTTTCATGGAGATAAGATTGATGCTGTGGCTATAAATATGGTGTCCTCCTTTGTCTATGATACGGGCCAACAGATTGAAGTACCGGGGTTTGGAGCAATAAAGGTGGATCTTGTATGTACTGGCGGTTTTTTTGCCATGGTGGATTCAACCCAGATCCCCATGGAACCGGTTCTGGAAAATAAAGCATTTTTAACTGATCTGGGAATGAAAATTATTGATGCTGCCAACCAGCAGCTTTGTGTATCTCATCCTGTCAGGCCGGATGTTAAGACCATTGATGTGACGGAATTTTATGATTCAACAGATGATAACAAAAGTGTCTCAGGCAGGGGCATGGTTATTTATGGAGAATCCCATGTGGATCGCTCTCCCTGCGGGACGGGAACGGCAGCGAAGCTGACCCTTCTTCATCATTATGGGAAACTCAAAATGAATCAGAAATATCTTAATTACAGTCCGCTGGGTACGTCTTTTGAAGCGATGATTGTAAAAAAAGAACCCATTGGATCTGTGGACGGGTTTATTGTGCAGATTAAAGGTATGGCTTATTTAACCGGTGTTCATCATTTTATAATTGAGGGCGATGACCCTTTTCAACAAGGATTTATAATGGAATGAAAGCTTGCGCTGATCTTATTCTACACAATGGAACGATTCGAACCCAGGATGATGGTCATCCCATGGCCCGGGCTGTTGCCATATCCGGTAACCGGATTTTAAAAGTCGGGTCTGACCGGGATATTTTAGGTCTGGCACAGGAAAACACAAAGGTGATGGATATGGGTAACCGGCTTGTCTTACCCGGATTCACAGATACCCATTTTCACTTTTATGAATGGGCCTTGAACTATGACTATATTGATCTTTCAAAGGTTCTCTCCTTTAAGGGAATGGAAGAAGCCATCTCAAAGAAGGCCTTGACCCTTGGCAGGGGAAACTGGGTTTTGGGGCAGGGGTTTAATGAGTCGGACTGGCCTGAAAATAAAATGCCGGGTCGCAATGACCTTGACAGGGCTGCACCGGATAACCCGGTTTGTATCTGGCGGTGTGATCTGCATCTGGCCGTTGCCAATTCTCTTGGATTACAGCTTGCAGGCATTGGCCCTGACACACCTGATCCCAAAGATGGTGTGATTGAAAAGGATGTATCAGACCTTCCCACAGGCGTTTTAAAAGAACTGGCCCCAAACCTTATCCGGAAAATTTTACCGAAACTTTCCAGGGAATCCGTGCTTGAAAATATGCAAAAAGCCATAGGGGATGCCCATAAGCTCGGGCTGACATCAATTCATGATATCCGGCTGATGGGCGGGCTTGATGGTGCAGATGCCTTAAAAGCATGGCAGGCTCTTTGGCAAGAGAAAAAACTTCATATCCGATGCCACGTAGCACTCCCCGGTGAAATGACAGACCAGGCCATCGCACTGGGCATTTGTACAGGGTTTGGCGATGATTTGCTCAAGATAGGGTATTTAAAGTTTTTTTCAGACGGCGGCATGGGAGCAAGAACCGGCTGGATGACACAAAAATATCTGGATGCCGGATATGGAATGCCTTTAACCCCGGTGGAGGAAATTGAGAAGGCTGCATTGAAAGCAGATAAGGCCGGGCTGAGCGTTATGGTGCATGCCATTGGCGATCGGGCAAATAAAGAAATCATAGGCATGTTTCAACGAATTGAAAGCAAGGGGCAAACCCAGTGCCGGATCCCTCATCGAATAGAGCATGTTCAGATGGTTCTGCCCGAAGATCTTGAAAAACTTTCCGTATTGAAAAATATGGCGGCCTCTTGCCAGCCAAACAATTTAAGCCTTGATATTTCCATGATCGATTCCTGTGCAGGGCTTCGGGGAAAATATGCATATAATCTGAAATCCATCTTAAAGAATGGTATCCCCTTGATGCTCAGTTCAGATGCCCCTGTGGCAGACCCCAACCCTCTGGCAGGAATCTATTCTGCCGTTACAAGAAAAAGAATGGATAAAACCCCGGAAAAGGGTTGGTACATGGAACAGGCACTGAGTGTTGAACAGGCGGTTAAGGGTTATACCATAACACCGGCTCTTGTCTCTGGAAGAGGGGAGCAACTGGGGTCCATTTCAAAGGGCAAGTTTGCTGATATGATTGTTCTTGATCAGGATATCTTTAAGATTGATCCTGATGGGATCGCGGATACACGAGTGGATATAACCCTTTTTGATGGAAGAATTGTCCATGAAAGATGATTCATCACAAATGACCATGACATATCTTAATACTATTTTTAACAGGTCTGCTGATGGTTTGATGATCTGTGATGCTCAGGGAACAATTTTAAAACTTAACAGGGCAGCTGAAATCTTAAACGGGGTAAAGGCGTCGGAGGTATTGGGGAAAGATGTTAGAACTCTTGTAAAAGAACAGCAGATTGACAGGTCTGCCACCCAGGAAGTCCTGGAGACAAAACGTCAGGTCAGTGTAATTCAGATAACACCGCGGTCAGAATATACATTGCTGGTTACAGGAACCCCGGTTTTTGATGAGCACCATAATATTAGTTTTGTTGTTGTAAATGAACGCGATATTTCTCTTATTGAAAGTATGAGAAAGGAGCTTGACTCTGCACGCCAGGAATCTGAAAAAATTAAAGATAAGTTGACTGAGTTAACCCTGCTTGAATTAAATGAGAACAATATTGTGGCACAAAGCGACTCAATGAAGCAGACACTTCGGCTGGCCTTAAAACTATCTGCCATTAACGCTTCCAATATTTTAATCCAGGGAGAATCAGGTACAGGCAAGGGGCTGCTGGCAAAATTTATTCATAAGCACAGTAGCGGAAGTAAGAAACCATTTATTCAGATCAATTGTGCCGCTCTTCCTGAAACCCTTCTAGAGTCGGAATTGTTCGGGTATACAAAGGGGGCGTTTACCGGAGCCAGTGAAAAAGGAAAGATAGGTTTGTTTGAACTGGCATCCGGTGGGACAATTTTCCTTGATGAGATTGCAGAAATGTCCCTTGGCGTACAGGCCAAGCTGTTGAAATACCTGGATGACCATGAAATTATGCCCATCGGCGGTACCATTCCCAAAAAAATAAACTGCTCGATTATTGCAGCCACAAACAGAGATATTGAAACCCGGACGTTCAATAAAAAGTTCAGGCTGGATCTTTTTCACAGGCTCAATACCTTTACACTTTTGATTCCGCCATTGAGAAATCGGCCAGAGGATATTCTTGAGCTGGTTCGGATCACACTGAAAAAATATAACAAACATTACAATCGCAGAGCACGGATCGGTTACAAGGCCTTTGACAGCCTTCGAGCCTATGACTTTCCGGGGAATGTCAGGGAACTCATAAATATCATTAAACAGGCCATTGTTATGTGTGACAGAAGATCTCTGGATGATTATCTGATAAAAGCATTAAACAAGACCAAGCCCTCACCAATAAAATTGCAGCCAATGAAAGAGGGCGGCAGTCTGGCAGATAAAATATGGGCCGTTGAAAATGAAGTGTTGATGCAGGCGGCAATAAAATGCCTTACCACCAGGGAGGCAGCCAGGTTTTTGGGGATCAGTCAGCCGTCCGTGGTTAGAAAATTTAAAAAGCACGGGCTTGCTATCATAAAAAAGTAATATCGATCCATTTTTGTATCAAACATGCGAATAGTCCTTTCGCTTGAGGTTATAGTAAATATAATCTTGATCCATTTTTAAATCGTATTATATATTCAATTATTTTAGATAGTTGATTGAATACAAGCGATTTATAAATGAATCAAATGCAATTCAATTTTTTTTATATGAGTCTATATTTATATGAATATCTTTTATTTTCATATAGTTATAAAATAATTCAAGATACTGGTACAAAGATTGCTCCTAAATAGCTTTGACTGTAAATAGCTTTGAATACAGCTAAAATTGAATGAACGTGTAACCCTTACTAGGATGGTTGAATGAAAAATAAATCTTGGAAACCCTGGATTTTATTATCCCCCTCTTTGGCAGCTGTCTTTTTCCTTCTGGTGATCCCTGTTTGTTTTGTGATTGTTTATAGTTTTTGGCTGCGAGCACCAAGCGGTGCAGACATACCTGCCTTTCAATTTGGAAATTATGCTAAATTTTTTGCAGATTTTTTTTATCCTTCAATTTTATTGACAACCATAAGAGTTGCACTTGAAACTGTTTTTTTATGTTTGATAATGGGATATATCCCGGCTTATTTTTTTTACAAAACAGAATCTAAATTCAAACCATTTTTAATGATTATTGTGATGCTGCCTTTCTGGATAAGCTTTATTATCCGGACATTGAGCTGGATTAATATTCTGGGGGACTCAGGGCTGATAAACCATGTCTTAATGAAAATCGGCTTTATACAGGAACCTTTAGCCATGCTGTATAATGAAGGTGCCGTTATCATGGGGCTTTTACAATACCTTCTCCCTTTTATGATTTTAAATATTTATGTCAGCCTTGACGGTATTGATAAAAGTCTTGCCGAGGCTGCGAAAAGTCTTGGATGTACGGAATGGCAGGCATTTAGAGAGGTTACAATGCCATTGAGCCTTCCCGGGGTCAGTGCAGGATGTCTGCTTGTTTTTGTTTTAACCTGCGGCACCTATCTGCCGCCCATGATCCTTGGCGGTCCGGGAAATGAAATGATTGCAAATCTTATTTTTAAACGAGTCATCGGTACCCTTGACTGGCCGTTTGGCTCTGCTATCAGTGCTATTTTGCTGATACTGCTGGCTACCATTGTTTATACCTATAACCGGTATATGGGCATAAGCCAGATATTTAAGACATTGAGCAACGAATAATCATGCAAGCTAAGCTTTAGGGACGGATATGAAAAAAATTATTTCAGGGTGGTCATTAATCAAAATTTTTACTTTGCTGGTTTATATCTGGATGTTTGCTCCGATTGTTGCGGTTGTTATTTTGGCCTTTAACCCTCAGCAGTTTGGGTCTTTTCCCATGGAAGGATTCAGTTTTAAATGGTTTGTAAAGCTTTCTCAAAACTCTACCATCCTTGATGCATTTAAAAATTCTCTGGTCCTGGGCTCTTTTACTGCAATATTTGCAACGGCCATTGGCGTTCCTGCTGCAATGGCCTTTATCCGGTATGAGTTTCGGGGCAAAGATTTTATTAACACACTTCTGCTTGCCCCGATAATGATCCCTGAAGTTATACTGGGAGTTGCCCTGCTGTTATTTATCAGATGGCTGCAGCAGCCAAAGAGTTTTGCCCTGGTGCTGATTGGTCATGTGGTTCTGACACTGCCCTATGTCCTTCTGATTGTACAGGCAAGGCTTGTTGGGATTAAAAAAGAATACGAAGAAGCTGCGCTGTCGCTTGGTGCCAGCCCTTTTCAAACATTTAGGGAGATAACATTTCCATTATTGGCACCGGCTATTTTTGCCGGTATGCTTTTTGCGTTTACCATTTCTTTTGACGATGTAACTGCAACCCTTTTCTGGGCAACGGCCCAGAACCAGACCGTTCCCGTTAAAATATTCGGTATGTTAAGAAATTCAATCAGTCCTGAGATAAACGCATTGGGGGCAGTCATGATTGTTCTTACTGTTTCAACCCCGCTTCTTGCAGGATATATCTCAAGAAAGTTTGCAAAAGGACCCGGCAAATAAATAAAAGTTAAACATCAAGATGGCGCATAATATTATTTAGTTTAATTCTAAGGAAAAAGGAGAAAAAGAATGGGAAAAGATTTGAAAAAAAAGTTTGATGATGTTTATGAAAGTTATCAGCAAGGCAACATTTCAAGACGTGATTTTGTAAAATTCATTGGTGTCTCAGGTGCTGCACTTGGGCTTTTAGGCGGACCTTTCGGGCTTGTTCAAAATGCATTTGCCGCAAAATCAATTACCTGCCACTCTTGGGGCGGTTCAACCTCTGAAGCGTTGAGAAAATTTGCATTTGATCCATTTACCAAAGCCACTGGAGTTAAAGTGATTGATGCCGCCTTTACAGGTATGGCGGCATTCTTAACACAGGTAAAAGCCTCTTATCCACCCGGTGGAGAATTTAATATCGCTCATTTAAGCGCTGTTTATGATTATGCCCGCTATACAGATCTCGGGTTTGGTGTTGAACTGGATGAAAGTAAAATACCCAATCTCAAGAATGTAATGAGCAAAATGACGAATACCCTGAAAGCAATCAGCAAGGGAACCCTTTCTGCCGTGCCTTATGATTTAGGTCAGACAGGTATTGCCTATAATACAGATAAAATATCCAAGGAAAAAGCTGAAAAACTTGGCGCATCTTTATTATATGACAAAAGCCTTGATGGAAAACTTGGATCATGGGGTGGCGATCACATCACCAACATGTGGTATGCAGCCCTTCATACGGGACAGGACCCAAACAATATCACAGACGAGAAAGCAGTCTGGGCCGCTTTAAAAGAACAAAGAGGCATGATTAAAAAATACTGGGCATCCGGTTCCGAGCTGATGAGTCTTCTGGGAAATGGCGATATTTATGCAACAGTTGCCTGGTCAGGCAGAGTTGGCCTGCTTCAGAAAGAGGGACACCCAATTGGATACCTTGCACCGAACGGCACTTATTCCTGGATGGAATACATGTATGTCCTTAAGGGAACAGACCTTGACGTGGCACAACAACTACTCAATTTTATGATTGAACCTGAGGCTGCCAAAGCTGTTGCCATCGGCCAGGGCTATCCGTCAAGTCTTGACCCGACAAAAGTTGACATGCCGGATGAAATTAAAAAATTACCGGCATATGACCCTACAGGTAAACTTGAAGGGTATAAGTTTGCAGATCCTGCCTATTGGAATGGGCACCAGCTGGACTGGGCTGAAAAATGGGACAGGGTAATGGCTGGCAAGTAATTTAACCACAAATGTCTTCAGGCCCTGGCCTGGGCCTGAAGATTAATTTGCTCAAAGATGACTTTAATGGATAATTTGGGAGCGTATGGCTTTGAAACAGGAAAAAGATACGGCATTTGTAAAGTTCAAAGGAATTGAAAAACGGTATGGAAAAGTTGTTGCCGTTAAAAAGATGGATCTTGAAATTCCGGAAGGGTCTCTGGTAACACTTCTGGGGCCGTCAGGGTGCGGGAAAACAACACTTTTACGAATGCTTGCAGGGTTGGAAGAACCCACCCATGGTGATATTTTTGTAAAGGGTGTAAGGATTAATGCTACTCCCATTCACAAGAGAAACCTGGGTATAATTTTTCAGAACTATGCACTTTTCCCCCATAAAACCATTTTCGATAATGTGGCATTTGGACTCAAGTACAGGAGTGCATCAAAAGCCATTATGAAAGAAAAGGTTGAACGAGCTCTGGAAACAGTTCGGCTTCCCGGAGTCGGGGACAGGATGCCGTCCCAGTTATCCGGTGGCCAGCAGCAGCGTATTGCCCTTGCCAGAGCCATTGTTATTGAACCGGATGTTTTGTTGATGGATGAGCCTTTATCCGCTCTTGATGAAAATTTAAGGGAAGATATGAGAAGAGAGATTGATAATCTACAGCAGGCTTTGGGAGTGACCACTATCTTTGTTACCCATGATCAGAGAGAAGCATTGTCCATGTCGGATAAAGTCGTTGTCATGAAAGACGGGTTTATCCAGCAGGAAGGTGATCCTGAAGAGGTTTATAACAATTCCGCAAACCATTTTGTTGCAGATTTTCTAGGGCATTCTAATTTCATTAATTCCATTGTAAAGGAGAAGAAAGGCGACTATTTGAGTGTCACCCTGGAAGATAACACCACCTGCCTTGCCGTTCCGGCAGGAAAATTTGACAAAGGGGATAAGGTGGAAATGGTCATCCGGGCGCAAAAAATTAACCTGGGTCACAGAGCCGACCATGTCCCGGAACAGGGTATGAATAGTTTTTTTGGAAAGATAAAGGATAGAAGTTATATGGGAGGAGAAGTCAGTTATTTTATAGAACTTGACAACAAGCTTGTGCTGCATGCGATTAATTTTGTCAAACGATCTCCATACCGACGGGGTGATGAGGTATTTATGAGCGTAGATCCTCAAAACTGTCGGCTGCTTAAAATTTGATGCGCAAAATAAAGATCAGTTAAATAAAGACCAGCTAAATAAAAAAAATCAGAAAAAAAAAGAATTAAAACCAATTCAAATGGAGAGTTGCGTTAAAAAAAGTGCAAGAGTTATGCTTAAGGATTTTTCAGACCATAAAATAATTCAAAAAAGTTTTGGCTGGATTAAGAAAAACCTGGATCCTTCAAGGAGTTATATTATTCTTGAAAATGATTTGAACAAACAGCCCGGCTCTATTTTTTCCGAATCACTTATCGCATATCAGTATTTGAAAAAAGGAAACTATGCCTGGAAAAAGGTGAATGATGCCAAATCTTCTAAAGAATACCTGGTCATACAGATTGATCCGGAAAATGAAGATGAAACATTGGGAAGTGTTATGGGATATGGGTTTTCAAAAGAAACCATATCCTATTTGTACAAGGCGGAAAAGTGATTATAATGCATAAAAATATCCAGTGATGATTGTGTTTCTGGATGATGTGAAAATGAAAATAGTTGGTAACTATTCAGCTCTTATGTTTGAAACCGCCCTATCTGATGGATATTTGTTTCGATGCTAAATGCTTAACCTCCTGCAAATATCCATCAGACAGGGCTTTGAGATAAAGTCTTTTAACGGGCTAAACAATTACAATTTTTGTTTAAAGGAAATAGGGTAATGGAAAGTAAAGATCGTTCAATTAACATAGAGTTCAAACATTCAGGGAAAAAAGCAGATGTCAGCCTTGCCGCTTTGACAATGACAACAATTGAATTCCTTGAACTCTATGGGACGAAAACACTTGCAGGAAAACAATTCTGCAATATCACAAAAGATGGCAGCGGGGTACAAAAATTTTCCAATCTATTGGAAAAAACAGGATATTCCAATAACCCTGAAGGGTTTTTTATAAAAATTTTTTCCTCTATTGTTAACGGGGAGATGGAAAAGATAAGGGTGAATCAAGTTGAAATTCCACACCTTATGCTCGTGGCTCTCCTTGAGCAGGCTCTCCCGGGGCATGGATATATTTCCATTAAAGATACCCGGCAGCTTGAGCAAGCCACCCATATTGCAGTTCCAGAAAAGGATCGTGCCAATCTTCAACAGGTGATTGAAACATATCCGGTTCGCTTGTCCCGGCATACCATTCGCCAGATGATGGTATCAAAGGATGTTGCCTACCAGTATCTGCCCTTTGTAGAAGAGCTGGATACGGGCGGTCATACCAACACCTGGATCGGTCAGTTCCATGACGGCCTGCTTGAACAGATGTACCAGAACAGGGT
>Ga0233437_1005295_pt1 | contig 14163 bp, 11 predicted proteins | sample SI_122_August201_FD_182714 | JGI IMG/M metagenome (GOLD analysis project Ga0233437, IMG submission 182714) | Seawater microbial communities from Saanich Inlet, British Columbia, Canada - SI_122_August2016_200_MG | ecosystem: Environmental > Aquatic > Marine > Inlet | place: Canada: British... | reverse complement strand
TGACAAGTTAGTTAGAATCAGTTACTCAGCAGAAAAACTTCTAAACTTTTCAAAAAGTTCACTCAGATATGTTCGAGCAACATCACCCTTAAACGTTTCTTCATCAGGAAAAAATGAGGTGACATATTTTATTTGTGGATGCTGGCTCTCGTAACGATCAAAAACGTTTACAAAAACAGTACCCATACCTTCTAGCTCCCCCCTGTATTTGTGACCAGGAATGGCTCCGCCACCAAAGGCAACATGTTTTGAGACATCTAAATTTAAATGAACGCCTAAGAAATCCCCGAGCAAATCAATCATTTCACGCCGAGTTGCCTTATTATAATAATACGCTGAATGCGTTACCTTAACTTTCCACCCTCCCATATTACCGGCAGGTGTAACATCTACATTTATAGGTACTGAGTTATTGAGAACAAAGTGAAAACGGGTGGCAATATCCCTTCCTTCTTGAATAAAACCAAGATCACCAGCAGCTAGTGAAAGAGGTTCCTCTTTGACAAGAACAACAGACTCAATCTTTGTTGGGATTTGTGGAGAATCAAATTCAAGAGAGTTTACCTCTGCTGGCCCTCTTATACTCCTCAAAGCACTCATAAACAGATGATCAAACTGTAATCGTGCTTGCGCGTTTGCAAAAAGAGAACCACTGTCTAAATGAAAGTAGCCATAGTCATTAAACGCCATCAAAGAAAACTCTGTTCCATCATCTAATTCAAAACTATCTTTATGTGCATTAAACGGTGCGCCAAATAAGCGCTCACTTAAAATGGGAGTGGCCATACCAATAGGAGCATAACCTTTGTCCACAGAGTAAGCTAACACATGACTTTTCAAATAGCTTGGATCTTGTACACCTAACTGCGATGAAAATCGCTCACCACGAATGCTCATATTTCGATCATCATCAAAGGGCACAAGCACGCGAAAGGCCATGACAGAATCGGGAAGTTCATGAGGATCCATTGTCATCACTTTTTGTGCAAAGCCCAAAAGCAGTTCTTCAGATTGTACCCACTCATCCTTGAATCGTAGAAATTCAGCATTAGGATCTGACCAAACACGTTCGCGTTTATCAAGCACTAGACCAGCATTCTTTTCGCATCTAAAAGTGACAACAGTCTGACCTTCCTTAACTACAGTTTCCACAACAACAAAACGACCATTGTCGGCCACTTGAGAACTTTTAATTTTTAACAAACGCTTGAGTGTTCCTGTTCTAGGGTCATAATCAACAACCTTATTGCCCGCCATATTTTTAATATCCACGCCGTAGGAGTCACGCAATGTTTCAAAAATAAATTCTAAGGGATCACCCATCCCTTTAGAACCCAAATGCAGTGAAAAACTTTTTAGACCAAGCCCTAGAAAACCTTTTTGCTCAGAAACCTCAATACTATTGACGGTTCCGAACGCTTTAAGAGCATAGTACATGGCTTTAAAAGAATCTTTTACTCTGGTTTTTTTAATACCAGATAAGGCATCACTAATAGCATTACTTCTTGTTTCACCAGCTTCTCTTATAGCAACAGGAACACTAGGGCCTTGTCCTACACTTTGTCTTAAAGCATTATTAGTTTCAACACGCCTGTGAAATGCCTGTTTCCTCTCAACAAACCGATCAAATTCGATTTGTATTTCTGCACTTCCTTCTGGACAACTTCTCATGGCTTCTGTGAAACGAGCAAAACTATTCGTCAACCCCTCTCGCGCATGTCGTTCACGAAGAGTAAAAATATCTAAAACACCACTGTCTGTATTTTTAGGTATTAAAGGATTATCTCGAAGGAGAGCCTGGGTACTCTGGATAGTTGTTTGAATTCTTGTGGGTGATAAATAGTGAGAAAGTGTGGCTAACATAGTTGTCTCCTAAATAGCAGCACAGGCACATTAAGAAGATAACAGATATGCGTCTTTAAAAACAATGCCTACAGGATTTTTAGGAAAATAAACGTGTCCTTGGGGACACAAAAGGGATTAGAAACCAACGCCCATTTCAGAATACGTTTCGCGAATATAGTAATAGCATTCACCTATATCACTGGTTTTATCATTATCTACACAGGCATTATAATATGTTGAGCAACTCGTACTAGTACTAATGCCATAACTATCTATCCAACAGGCACAAAAAGTATCAAAAGCTGAAGCATTTACACTGTCTGTCACCATGTGATCACAAGCAGCCGTTGCACGGGGAGGCCGTCGCACAACATCTTCAAAAATATTTGCATTGGCATTTTGATAAAGCCCTGTGTGTTGGCCAAGCGCGTTGTAGAAATGAACATTATTATTTATATCAATGTCAGGAGGATTATTCGCATCACAAAGTATTTCATCACCCTCCCAGACAACTTCAAAATCATTGTCATCTTCATCATAAGCGCAAATAGCACCATCGCAACACCCAAAGAAATAAGTGCCGTCATTAGACATTACAAGACTAGAAGGATTATTCTGGGTTGAAATTTGAACAGAATCCCCTCCTCCATACATATACACATGTGCTGTTGTGATAATGTAATAGACACTAGGATCCATTGTAGAAGGATATACTTTGACAACATTTCCTGGCAATTCTGGATCAACAAAGATTTCCATATCATCATATTCTTCACTATCCCAATTGGCTGCATCACGAATTATCTCACCAAGACAAGGTTCTGCTTCGCTACAACCTGTGATGTCAGTATCAGAAATAATAGCCATGCCATCGCCATTTGTTCCATAAGCCACACTCATATCTTCAATGCCAAAACCAGGAATTATTTCTGACGTTTCTAAATCAGCGGTAAGGCTATCCAGGCCATTAACATCATCAAGAGACATCACAACACCAACAGAATTATTTGTAGAGACATTAAGTGGGTAATAGTAAAGAAGATATGCTGGCTCTGTCTTATCATTTTGATCATAGACAACTTGTAGCCACGCTTCATTAGGATCAAAAGAATTCAGATTTTCATTTACGCGTGTCACAGCTGATGATGTCGTTGACAAAGCAAAAAGAGGGGCTCTTCCTTTTAAGAATGAATCAGAAATGCTTGAGCTCGTTTCTGCAACTTGTATTTGATAGAGAGAACCATCATCATCAACAACATAAATAAATGAAGAACCTATAGCTTCTATTTTTGTCGGAATAATAGAGCCCTCACTATCATCTTCCGTCCAAATGGTTTGCAAAAGCGTACCATCAACATTGCGTCGATAAAAATTAGATTTGTTTGTCGATGTGTTTTCAACCACAAGGTAATAATTCCCCAGGTTATCTGTTGCCACAGAAAAATCAGCAGAAAGACTACCGGCATTAGTGTCACCAATGGCCACAACACCCAATTCGTCCATTGTAATATACAGAGGAGGACTCATATCGGCATCAACAACTACTGTTTCCGTACTGGCAAATAAAAGAAGATCATCACCTAAATCTCCCAATATAGGACAAGTAAAACTCCCATCAGAAGACACTTCACAAAACTCGTCTGCACCATTTACAGAATTATATAAATAAACATACGGCGTAATTTTAGGGTAACGAATAGAGTCTTCAGCCCCTGTGATGGTATAAGCAACGGTTGGATTAGAAACAGAGGGCGATGACATAGCTGGTTCTAGCCCTTCGATTTCTGTAATGATATTTGGTGAATACCCATCAGCTGAGGCAATGATTTTCGTGGCATCTGGTGATTCGAGTTTTGCAATTGTCACGGGAATTTCTACAGGACCTGTTTCATAAAGCCCTGATTCTGCATCAGACAAAGCATCAATACCATCTCCTGTGGCACTACCACCAATACTACCACCGCCACCACATTGAACCAAACTAACCATAGTAATTAGAACAACAATAAAACAAATGCGTTGCACCACACTCATATTCGACCCCTTAATTCCCACCTATAAAAAATAACCCCTTATGCCAAAAGGGTCAGTTAACTTATATTATAAAGTAATTTACTTAAATGACGTAGGACTTTCTTCTTATGATTATTTTGTTCAATAATATCAATAGGTTGTTTTATTTTCAACGTAAAAGGTTTACAAATATTTACGCACCACACTGGTCACCACACCGGTAATATTGAGTTCTGTTTTTGGATAAAGGACGGGAAATTTTTTATTGGCTGGAACTAAGCGCACTTTGCCACTACGTTTTTCATAAAACTTAAGTGTCCATTCATTATCGATTTGCGCCAAGACAATATCGCCATTTTTAGGTGTGCGGCCACGCTCAATAATAACGAGATCATCAGGCCGAATACCCTCATCAATCATGGATTCGCCAAAAACACGCAAAAGAAAACTCGCTTGTGGTTTAGCAACAAGATATTCATCTAAAGAGACTGTATCAAGAACCTCTTCTTCTGCAGGTGTGGGAAAGCCTGCTTGAATACTACCCAACAACCTGAGCCCTCCTAGATTTTTGGGTACCAAGCGACCCCCATCACTTTTGGCCAAAATATCAGCATCCAACAGCTTTTGTACTAAGCGATAAGCCGCATTTTTGGACTTATAACCAAAGATTCTACACACCTCAGCATAGCTGGGCATGCGGCCTTGGTCCTTATAAAAAGCCGAGAATTCATCTTTTATTTGTGATATTGGTAAGTTAGACATGTTTTTACTATATTGAACTTTCGTTCACTTTTCAAGAAAAAAAACGCAACTTTTCTCGTAAAAAAGCGATAACAATAACACTTTGGAAAACCATGATTTACAACTGGCTAGAAATTGAATAAGGAGACTTTGTATGAGCATCATTAAAAAAATATTATTTGTACTCTTCGCAACAACATTATTTACACTGCTCACACCCTCTGTTTTTGCAGGCAATACACAACCTATCTTTAACGAACCAGAACCTGTGTATCATACGATTTATCCCAATATGCTGAACAACACAACGCTACTACCAGCCAGCACTAAAAACTATTACAAAGAAATCCGCCAAAAAGTAGATTCTGTACTCAAGAAAAAAATCAAAAAAAAGCTCTATAATGAAGTTTTTCGCGAAGATCTCTTGCAAGAAATCTATGATGAAAACAACAATCTAAAACCTACCTCACAAAAATAATTTTATAAACCTCTCACAAGATAATCCCTAAGAAAAGCTATTGCTTAAAGCTAAAAGTGCCCGTACCTTCACGACCTGAGCAAGGTCGAAGGTTTTTGTACGAAAGCACATGTCCCGTTTGCGGGGGAGACGCACCTTATTCTCTTGTCAAAAAAACAATAAGTTCTCACTTTGAGTTTATTGTTCTTTCTTTAATGTTTTGCACCTTATTAATCTTTCTGTTAAGCAATTTCATATAGTGTTATCTTTAGCTATCATTATCCCTCTAGCCATTAATAAAAAAGTTGAAGGCCTTCACGAAATAAGAAAACAAACCATAGACTTTATTCCCATCTATGGCAATAACACCTCTCAAAATAGAAACATCGGTGTTAAGAAAGCAACGACAAAATATGTAGCTTTTATCAACGGCCACACAATATTATCTCATGATTGGTTAAATAATATTGAATTGTTTTTTCAAAAGTATCCAGAGGTAGATATTGTAGGTGGCCCACAACTCACTCGAGATGAAGATCCTTTTTTTGGAAGAACAAGCGGAATAGCTTTGAGTTCATTTTTTGGCACAGCTTCCTTAAGAAACAGATATATGCAAGGTAAAGAAAATCTAAATGCCAATGAAAACATGCTCACCTCAGCTAATTTAATCTGCAAAAAATCAGTTTTTCATCAAATTTCATATGATGAAAACTTATATCCTGGTGAGGACCTCAAATTTATAATTGATGCTAAAAAAGCTAATTTTATAATTGCCTACTCTCCAAAAATTGTCACCTATAATAAAAGACGTTCGAATTTATGGGCCCTAGCAAAACAAATATTTAATTATGGACAAACTAGGCTTAAAGCCGTGAAATTTAGAACAACTTTGAAAAACCCCGTCATTATTTTGCCTTCTCTTTTTATTCTATATACCCTTGTGTTACCTTTTGTTTACAAAAATAATATCTGGGCAAGCATACCCTTTCTAACTTATGTAACGCTACTTTTATTTTTTTCATTTTATGAAACTTTGAAAAGAAAACGTTTAAAGTCTTTCTTTCTTCTCATATGTGTTTTTCTTGGCATTCACGTAAGTTATGGGCTAGGATTTATTTTTGGAACAATTAAATCCTGTTTATGTCTGGCACGCAACAAAAAAAACAATGGCATAAAATGAACTCAAACAACACACAGAACAGCTTAAATTTTTTAAGTTATATTCTAACCATTTTATTTATATCTCTTTTAGTCTTTTTTTTCTTTTTTGCTAACCGCGGCTTTGATATAACAGACGAAAGTTATTACATTCTCAACCTCGCCTCACCTCAGGACCAATTCCCATTGACTCATTTTTTTGCTTACTATGGGAAGTTTCTTTGGTTTTTTTCCTTAGAATCACTTTATTTGTTTCGACTTAATGGTTTTCTTATTCATAACTTGCTGGCTTTCTGTTTAGCAAAAGAATTGTATTCTTTTTTAAAGCATAATTTAGATTCAGATTTTCACGTCCCCTATCGAACGCCATTTTTATTAATCATCGTTCTTGCCTCAAATCTATATTACTCTTCAAAAATATTAACCCCCTCTTATAATTGGTTTGTTTATATTAGCGCACTCTTATATTTTATTGGTTATCTAAAAATATTAAAAAATCATTCTTCATTCTTAGGTGTTTTTCTTGTTTCAACTGCCGGTTTCTTTGCTTTTTTCTCTAAAGCACCAACTAGCCTGCCATTTTTTATTTTGACAATACCATTGCTCTTAAAAAAAGAACGCTGTTTGTTTTTTTTAAAAGTTGGCATACCTTTTCTTTTTGGCTTATTTTTGATTCACCATCTATTTATTCAAGATCTTTTTATCTATTATAAAAGACTTGCAGCAGGAATACTAATAGCCGATTTACAAGGTCTTTCTTTTGACATTAATCGTGTTTTTTATAAAATTAGATCTTCACTAACAGACCTTATTAGTGTGTTTTTTCTGGATCCTACCAACATCATATTAGCTTTTCTGACAGCCTATATCATCTACTCAAACAAATTAAAAAGCTATCCCCATAAATTGAGCGAGAAACCAGGAATAATCATCTCATTATTTTTTATTTACCAACTAGTGCCCGTTATTCTTGGAACAAATATTTATTTTAACAACCATGTCATGCACACTCTCTTTGGTTTATTGTGTATTTCTCTTGGGCTCTTTTTCTTTACTGTTTTTTTAAGAGCAAAAAACAAATCTCAATATAACACTCTATTTATTGTTTTGTTTCTATGCCTTTTTTTGCCAGGCGCCTATGCTTTTGGAACTACTAATCTTTTTCTGAGTCAAATGACTCATTGTAGTATGTTTTGGATTTCTGCCCTTCTTATTTTGTCGCTTTATTTATCTGAAAACATAAAAAAAACATGGCCGTTTACTCTTTGCATAACAGCATCAATCATCATCATTGGTCTCCAGTTTTTTGTTTTTTTAGAACAACCTTACAGATTAAACAAATCCTATTTTGAACAAACAGAATCGACCCATCTTCAGTGGGGAGGAAATATCCTGGTTGATCATAAAACGAGAAATTACATTGAAAAATTAAAAAACGCCATCCCCGCCAACCAGGACGCAGAAATATTTCTTCTTGATTTTACAGGGGAAACACCTGGGGCAAACGTAATTTTAGGTGCCAAATTTACTATTATGCCATGGATGCTATATTTGACCGTTAACAATACGAACTTTAATAAATCATTTTATAATATTTGTTCTAAGAAAGATCTTCTCACATCCTGGTTATTGGTGGAAAAAACAGACGAGGAAGCTACCAAAATGTTCATGAATAACATTGGAATCATTTTTTCAAAAAACTACACAAAACAAGCCGAACTAATCAGCCCTGTCAGTAACACGAAACAACTCCTATTCAGACCAATATTATACTAATCTCTCAACAAAACCCCTTGCTTACATATATATTGATTAAAGCTAAAATTGGCAGTACCTTTTTTGTACGAAAGCAGGAACGCACTTTATAAAAAGTGTAACTTTTGCGCACTATTTTCGTATACTTTTATGAACGAAGAATTAATGCACAAAGTTCAGCAGGGTGATGAAGACGCTTATAAAGAGCTCTTAGACCAAATTGGCTTTATCGTTGTTCGCCATATTCGTCGTCATATACGTAATGAAGAAACTGTGAATGATCTCTACCAAACAGTTTTCATGACATTACATAGAGCGCGACACACCTATGACACAAGTAAGCCATTTAAACCCTGGTTGTATGCCATCACAAAAAATGTCATCTATGATTATTTGCGAAAAAACAAAAAACGCATCGAACTAGAAATGCTAACAGGTTTTGAGCTCACTGTTGAAGCACAAAAAAATACAGAACAAGAAGAGGTTAGTTTGCTAGGACGCGCTTTGAAAACCTTGTCACCACGATATGAAGAAGCCATTCGCCTGGTTAAAATTGACGGACTGAGCATGGAAGAGGCTGCACAAAAACTAGGGATCAGTAAAGCGGCCATGAAAGTCCGCGCGCACAGAGGCTATGAAAAGTTAAAAAAATATCTTATTAATGAAGCAAAACATGGAACAACATAAAGACAACAAAAAAAAACTGCCATCATTGCACGACAAAATTGTTTTAAAACTATCAAATGATTTAAAACCTATTAGTTTTAAGAAACCTTTTACCATTTTTTTATTGTGGTTTCTTCCCAGTATATCCATTGCCTTTTTATTTGCCCTCTTCATGGGCTGGCGCCCTGATCTTAATGCCAAGTTTCATACACTATCGTTCTTATTAGGATGGTCAGCTCTTTTTCTAGCCATGATAGCCAGCTCTTGGTTTGCCATTAAAATGTCACTCCCGGGTCAAGAACCAAAAAAATACACGCGTATTTTTATTCTCATGATTCCATTTGTTTTCATGGCCTATGAAACAATACGACTCGGTGGCTATTTTTCTTGGAAACTGTTCCTACATGATTTGCATTTTGATTATCCATGCACTCTCGCCATTTTTGTGATCAGCTTTATTCCCCTCATGATTCTATCCTTTTTGACAAGCAGGCTAGCGCCTTTAAAACCCTTTTGGACTGCCTGGATTATTGCCACAGCAACAATGCTCTTGGGTTCCTTAATAGTAGAATTGCATTGTGCTATAGAGAATGGTTGTCACCTCGCCCTGTGGCATTATTTCCCTGTTTTTGTTTTTAGCTTTCTCATTGCCCTGCCCTTGCAACGATTTCTAAGAAAATGGAAATCAAAATTACATTAGAAACACAAAAACTTTCTGATATAAAGACCAACAAACCTCAACAAACATAACAGAAAATTTCTAGACTTCTATACTTATACGTAGCATAAAATTGCTGTAGGCCTTAAATTGCGCTATAATATATAATGACGTAATAAAACTTCGGGGGGGGGCATGAACAAGCAAAACTGTTGGGAATATAAAGACTGTGGTCGTGAACCAGGAGGCACCAATGCTAATGAGCTTGGTGTATGCCCTGCCTCTTTAGCTGAAGATCTAGATGGTATTCATGGAGGCATTAATGGTGGTCGCTCGTGTTGGGTTTGTGCTGGAACCCATTGCGAAGGCAAAGCATATGGCACTTTTGCCGCTAGAATCCTAAGTTGTTTAGATTGCGATTTTTATCAAACAGTTGTTCAAGAAGAAGAAGCACAATTCATGATTGCTACAGAAATTCTTAAAAAGAAAAAAGCACCGTAAAGGTTTATTCATAGTTAGTATAGGATATATTTACCACGACGACAACAGAACCATCTCCTGACGCATCTATTCTTAGTTGTGTCACCAAACTATCTACATAGGAAAGATATATGATTTGATCAGATCCTGGGTTCACATTAAAATCCTCATCAATATTAACCTGTGTTAATTGGCCGGCAACATAAGTGTAAGTATTAACCTCTTCAATGCCCGAAACGTCGCGATCATCAACAGCCTTTTCCAATAAGTTATTATCGGCATCATAAGCCATGATTGTTATGACATCTAAAGAGCCATTATTATCTGAATCTTCAGAGATTCGTGTGTTGTTTTGATTGGCATCATAGACATAACGACTCGCCGCATCATAGGGATTTGCTAAGTCTGAATCAACAAACTTATAGCGAACGAGGTTATCAGCATTGTACACATAAACAATCCTCTGGTCATTTGTTAAATCACCATCAGTGTCTGTGTACTCTGTTTCTAAAAGACCTTCAGCATTGTATTCATAAGAAATGATTTGTTCATAAACGCCATCACAATTATCATCATCGTATTCCTTACTAAGTCTGTCCTCTTGATAGGTATAACTGATGCAATTCTGAACACCACCCACATCTTCAAGTATGGAGCTTAGCGTATTGTCATCGTTATAGCTATAAACCGTATAGGAATCATAAGTGCCATCTCCATCAGTATCTATATCCCACCTCAAGAATAAAGTGGTTTCCGACATCGATTCTTCATGCACAATAGCATTCACTAAGTTAAACTCGTCAGTGTTTTTCACTTTTATTACAGATCTCTGAGTAACTGTTTCAGAACCCTCTAAAGAGATCTCCATTAATATATCTGTATACTTATCTGTTCCCGAACAATCTTGATCAACACCATCACCAGCCACTTCTGTTGCTCCAGGATAGATCGTGGCATCAGCATCATTGCAATCACCGGCCGCTATAGAATAACCATCGCCATCTGCATCGGTTCCCGTTTCAATCAAACAAAACTCAGAACAGCCATCACCATTTATTTTGTTTCCATCATCACAATCTTCTAAACTTTCAGCAACGCCATCTCCACAGATAGAATAATCTCCTGTAATAATATCATCTCCACCTTCTTCTTTAACACAAGCTGAACTACAACCATCACCATCTGTAGTATTCCCATCATCACATTCTTCAGCTGTATCAATAAAGCCATCACCACAAACAGTGCTAACACCTTTGTCAGGATCAGGATCAATCTCTGCAAGAGTTGCCCCAGAACCACTACAGGCACTAAAAAGGCATAAACTTAAAAAAACCATTATAAATAGATAGAGTTTTGTTTTCATGCTAGCATAATAAGCAAGTTTTATGCCTAAACCCCTGATAAAAGAATATTTACATCTTAATAATTTCAACAGGTTACTGTTTCTGAGATCAATACAACACCTAACAAAGTGTCATTTTCTCACTCTGAGAATTTTTTTTGATAAAAACTTAGCAACATTTATGACAGCCCATCGATACAGGAAACACCTAGGGTTTAGGTCAAGCAAAATACTAATATTAGGTATTGCTTTTAGAACTTTAAATTCGATAGAGGCGCAGTGACTGTCCTTATATTATTTGTTTAATAGGGGACTCACGACAACTTGATTAACAACAACTTTGACTACTGACATGACTGAACTATGTGTCACATGCTGGAGAAGATTTTTCTACTCGCTTCCAGCGGGTAACAATGCCTCTTGCGCTCAAAAATCAACAGGAGGTGTTTCATGATTCCTGTAGGAACAGTACTTTCTGGAACCTCAAACTTATTACCCACACTACTTCCCCCAACACTAGCTGCTACGCAAAATTTGATTAATGCTCCAAAACACGGACAATCATCACCTTTACCTGAAAAAACAATCCTGAGAAATGAAAGAGCTCTCGCAGCCTCTTTACAAAGAAATGCGGCAACTGTACTCGCACAACCAAGCGCACCCAGCATAGGAGCAACAAGACCTACATTTAGTCTTCAAGAAGCATCAGCAACAAGAACATTGCGTGAACCCGTAACTGAAAACCGACAAGCCCCTCTGTCAGAAACAAATAAACTCACAGCTTCCATCAAAGAAACCTTTGGAAAATTTGGCGACATTGATGCCGCTGAAAAAAGAGAACGCTTTAACAGCTTAATGGCTTTGCAAGGAGCGCTGGATTATTGTCTTAGTCTTGCTGTGGGTGGTGAAGGAAGACGCCAACAACGCCTAGATGCAGATGAAGCTGCTGGAGATCCCTTTTTAAATCCTGATGCAGAAATCGATGAAGACAATCTAAGTTTTCGCCAAATGGCTGTGAATAAAGTTCTCAGCCTTATCGGTTCTGCGGTTACATTTGCCTTTGGTCCCGATGATCACGCTGCATTCATGCAGGATGAAGCCCAACAAGAGACCTATAATACACGTGGAAATATCCTCTACTCCATAGAAGGCGCTATGAGAACAGTCTCAGGTTATTTCTTTTCACCCATCCTCAAAGGAACAATGGGTGACATGAAAAGCATGCTAGCTGAATTAACTTCAGAAGAAGTTGATCCGAAACAAGCTGCAAAATATCTTGACCGTCTTAATGCCTTTGCTCAAACCGAACTAGCCCAACAAAAAGGGGAAATAGGTATTGTACGCTATTTTACCCAATACCTTCTTTTCAAAGCACTAACAAAATTTAGACCAAGACAATATAGCCTAGCACAACGAGCTGTCCAAGGCGTTCAAAATAAAATAAGTGGTGCTTTTACTAAGGTCACAAATATCTTTAAGCGTTCCAAGAAAAAAGAAAATGTCTTTCAACGACTAAAAGATCCTTCGCAATACCTCACAGATCAAGAACTCGCTTTTTGGCAAGAAGCACAAACACCAGGCAATAATATTAATTGGAAACAAAAACTGGCCCTAAAACTACTCGCCCTCTTTGGTGTCAACAAAGAAGAACGCACACAACACGTTAAAGATAGAAATGGTTCGCGTTCGAATCACAAAGCTAATGGAAAATTTTCAGCCCTTGCCATGGGACCTCTTGAAGCAACGATTGGTCCAGCAGCAGGTGCAGCAGCCTATGCTTTCATGCATTATTCAGATGTCCACGTTGCTAATGCCGCCACAAGAGCTTATCCCATTCAAATTGCGGAAATCTATGCCGCTGGCAGAGATAAAGAAACAAGTGGTCTCCTCCGTCTTTTGTGGAAAGGCTCTGGTTCAGAAGTGGGAAAAGGTTTATTTGCTGCCTATTCTTTGGCCATGGGCAGTTACATGCTCTATGCTCTTGTAACAGGTGATGCTGATGTCACAAGCATGAGTCAGGTTTTTGATGAACTTGCCCAAGCACGAAAAAGCATGCCAAAAGCTGCGCAAATTCCGATCACAGGTATGTTTGTTGCTGGCGCCACACTCATGTTGGGAACAACTGACCTTCCGGGCTTGCTAACAGCGTATAAAACACTCGCTGTAAATACGGCTACAGGAAAACTTAAATCTTCTACTCCAGAGGAACTTGGTGATATGGCTTATGCCGCCTCGACAACTCTTGGAACAGCAGCCTCACTCACATCAATGGCAGGCTTTTTCTTTATGTCCCAAACAATCGGACAAGCATTAGGATATTACTTATGCTCTGCAGCAGCAGGCATGGATTATGGACAAACGCGTTTTTCCAGAATGATATTAAAACGCGCTGCTAAGAAAGCAGGAATAGAATAATTAATAGGGTGTCTTTTATGGGAGATAGACTATGGCAGCAATAACTTTAGCACCAGGATTTAGCGGTCCACCCCCTATAATGGGGCTATTATCGCCACACCTAGTCATTCACAATAGAGCAGACATGATGGCACCACCGCCAAATAGACTTTCAGCTCCAGAGGCAAGAAAACTCTCAGACACACAAATCACTCACATGCAGTGGGCACTGCTCACAAAAAAGGACCCCGCGTTAGTGGGGCGCTATCTATCACAACCGCTCAATAATAGACTCCTCTATGAAATAGCTCAAAAAACAGGACACATTGCACCCAAAACACTTCCAGAAAGCATTTTAGCAAAAGATCAAATAATTGCCCAGCATGTTCTGGCAGCAAACCAACCTGTTGATTTAAAAACTATAGATGAACCTGCTGTTCGCGCTTTATTTGCTGGCATGCAAGAAGTTACTAACACGACAATAAGAATTGTCCTTGATCCAAAATCAGGGCTATTAAAGTTGGAATTTCACAACCCACAAGAAGACACTCTGGTAAACCAAGATTTATTTCATGGGGCATGGAAATTTAGTTCTCTGATTCGCGGCTATGGGGCGCAATCCATTAAAGAAGCCCTTTCTGACCCTGCCCTTTT
>Ga0233437_1005291_pt1 | contig 14170 bp, 7 predicted proteins | sample SI_122_August201_FD_182714 | JGI IMG/M metagenome (GOLD analysis project Ga0233437, IMG submission 182714) | Seawater microbial communities from Saanich Inlet, British Columbia, Canada - SI_122_August2016_200_MG | ecosystem: Environmental > Aquatic > Marine > Inlet | place: Canada: British... | reverse complement strand
ATAATGAGTGGAAACAACGCGCTTTTACCCTATGTGAGGGTAAAGGTATTTTTATCCCCTTTTAGGGGTTATCTCAAAGCCACGTCCTTTGGGCGTGGTTGTTTACTAATTTTTAAAGCATCGTCGTATTCAGCCATGCTGAGAATAAAAAGTTTGGCATCTTTAATTCCGGCCTTTTCTAAAACCTGCGGCCTTGTTACATCGCCATAAAATAATGAGAAACCAAATTTTCGCAAGATCTCAACATTTGCCGGATTGCTGTCGATAATTGTAACCTTAAAGTTATTGGCCAAAAGCAACCTCCCGATAACCAATCCAAACCGTCCGAAACCAGCAATAATAATTGGGTTTTCAGATTCTTCAACTTCATCGTATTCCAGCTTATTTTGCCAACGGGAAAGTATCGGGCTAACTGCTTTATCATTAAAAATTAAAAGCAAGGGTGAAATGGCCATTGAAAGTGTTGCAACCAGCAAAAGTAACCCAGCTGTTTTATCGTCGAAAAGGTGGTTTTGTTTTGAAAATGAGATCATTATAAAACTGAATTCACTTGACTGAGCCAGAAGAAAAGCAAATAAAAATTCATAACCTTTTCGAAGCCGGAAAACCTTTCCGAGAATAAGTAAAACAGTAAACTTCAGAAAGATAAGTAGAAGTACAAAACCTAAGATTTGAAAAGGATTTTCGGCAAACAGGTTAAAATTAATGCTGGCACCAACCGAGATAAAAAAGAGGCCCAGCAAAAGTCCTTTGAACGGATTAATAGTAATCTCCAGTTCGTGGCGGTATTCGTTATCGGCCAGTACAACACCGGCAATAAAAGTACCCAATGCTGGCGAGAGACCAATTTTATCCATTGCCAAGGCAATGCCAATAACAAGTAAAAGGGCCAGTGCAGTAAAAACTTCGTGCAGGCCGGTTTCGGCAATTAGCCTAAAAATGTGACGGGCAATAAAACGGCCAGCTAAAACAATAAAAGAAAGAACTGCCACAATTATTAATAACTGCAGCCAGCCTGGCATTGATGCAACACCGGAAATTTTGGTTATTTCAGAATTATCAAGATTTATGTTGCCATTGAGTGTAGCTAAAACCGGAATTAAAGCAAGAATAGGAACAACTGAAATATCCTGAAATAGTAAAACAGAGAAAGCCGACCGTCCGGCAACATTTTGAAGTAATCCCTTTTCTGTTAAGGTTTGTAAAACGATTGCAGTTGAAGACAGTGCCAAAATTAAACCAATTGCAATACTCTGATTTAACTTAAACCTGAATAAAATTGCAACGGCAGCAATTACCAGCGAAGTGAACAAAACCTGCAAACCACCTAAACCAAAAATCGATCGGCGCATTTTCCAAAGCAGCGAAGGTTGTAGTTCCAGACCAATTACAAATAGCATTAATACAACTCCAAATTCGGCAAAGTGCATAACACTACCTGCCCCGTTTCCTACCAGTCCCAAAACAAAAGGGCCAATAATTGTCCCGGCAAGCAAATATCCTAAAACCGATCCGAGTCCAAGTTTTTTCGCCAGTGGCACAGAAATCACCGCTGCTAAAAGATAAATTAATGCCTGAAAGAAAAAGTCTTGATTGTGCATTTTAATCTATTAATTCATTTAAATATTCCACCGAACGAATTTTTGTACTTTCTATTTGTTCATCGCGTAATGCAATTAACAGGTTTTTAAATTTTTCTGCATGTTTGTCAATTTCAGAATGAGAAATCGTGTGTGACCCGTGAATCACAAAAGGGGGAAAATATTCCATTCGGCACAAATTTGCCGACTGCTCGAATGGCACAAGAAATTGGTTTATGGTAAAATTATTGCGTCCCGTTTTCGAATAAATTTCTTTTCTACCACCTGTTGAAATAACCGAGAAAGCTATTTTTCCTTCCAATGCCTGCCCTGAAATACCATAAGCAAATCCTATTTGCAAAACAAGGTCGAACCACTCTTTTAACAATGCAGGCGAACTGTACCAATAAAACGGGTGATGCCATATTATAATATCATGTTCTACAAGCAGATCCTGTTCTTTTTTAACATCAATAAAAAAGTCTGGGTATTTTTCATACAAATTATTTATTGTAACTCCTTCAATATTTTTGATCGTGTGAATCATTTGTTTATTGATCCGAGATTTATGGAAAGCTGGGTGAGCAAATATGACGAGTATTTTTTTCATGTCAACGGCAAATTAACTATCGTGTAAATTTAATCTTTTCATCTTTAAGAATTCAATTCATTACAAAATAATTTATTGGTACTTCATTTATCATTTTCTTACCTTTAGATATTTATTTCATTAACCTTTAAAAATCTTTAAAAGTGAAAAAAATTATAGTCCCCGTTATTTTGTTGATAATTATTTTAATAGCTTGTCAATCAGAAAAAAAGAAAACAATTACCACCGACATTGAGTTTGGCAAATATGTACAGGCATTTACCAGCGGAACTATTTCAAAGGAGGCTGTAATTTCCGTTTATCTCGCTAAACCAATTACAGACTCAGATATTTCAAACAAAAAGATTTTTAGGTTTTCACCCGAAATAGACGGTGAAATTGTTTTGGTAGGAAATAGAATTGTTGAGTTCAGGCCTTCGGGGCAGTTAAAATCGAATACAACATATTCTGCTGATTTTTTTTTAGGAAAGCTTTTTGAAACCGAAAAGCAGTTTGAAAAAATGCCTTTTCAGTTTTCAACTGTTAAACAATCATTTTCGATCACATTTGAAGGATTGAAAAATTACGAAAGCACAAAAACTAATCAAATGCAGTTTTCGGGTTATTTATTAACAGCCGATATTTTAAATCCTGAAGAGACAGAAAAATTATTACATGCAACATTTGAAAATAATCAGGTTGATATTATTTGGCAACATGAACCAGATCGTAGAAAACACTTTTTTACAATCGACAGCCTGAGCAGGTACGATGAAAAGGCAGGTATTTTAAAAGTTAAATGGAACGGGAAATCGGTAGATATTGATAAAAAAGGAGAGGAAATATTTGAAGTGCCGGGGTTGAATGTTTTTGAAATATTAGATGCAAAAGTAATTCAGTTGCCCGAACAACACATTCAAATTCGTTTTTCTGATCCTTTATTAAAAGAACAGGATTTAACAGGATTGGTTGCATTAAACAACGGGGAAAATTTACGTCTTGAAATAAATGGGAATGTAATAAATGCATGGCCGGAAGGAATAATTTCAGGAGAATTGAATCTTTTGGTAAATGAAGGGATTTCGAATATAAACTACTTCAAATTTAAAGAATCTGAAACATTTTTATTACAGTTTAGCAGTCTGAAACCAGCAGTGAGATTGATTGGAAAAGGGGTGATAGTTCCGCAAAACAACACTTTAGAAATGCCTTTTGAAGCCGTAAGTTTGAATGCAATTGATGTACGCGTAATCCGGATTTTTAAAGATAATATTTTAGAGTTTTTTCAGGAAAACCAATTCGAAGGCAGTGCCGATTTAAAAAAAGTAGGCCGTCAGGTTTATGAAGGAAAAGTTGAATTAAAACCAAATCATCCGGGAGGGCTTGAACATTGGAGTACCTACAAAGTAAATCTGGTCGATTTTTTTCAAATTGAACAGGGAGCAATTTATCGGATTGAATTCAGGTTTAAAAAAGAATATTCCGTTTACAATTGCAGAGAAAATACTCCCGGAAAAAAACTAAAAGAAACTGCTATTCCCGAAAAAGAAAAATACAAAACTGAATGGGATGAACCAGGTTGGTACTATAATTCTTATTACCCTGAAGATTACGATTGGAATGAACGCGATAATCCCTGCCATGTTTCGTATTACCATTCCGGAAGGTTTGTCAATCGGAATATTTTTGCTTCGGAACTGGGGATTATTGCTAAAGAAGGTCGCGGACACGAAATGCTTTTCGCGCTTACAAATCTTCTTTCCACTGAGCCGGAAACAGGGGTAAATTTGAAACTTTTTAATTTTCAAAACCGGCTAATAGAAACAATACAAACTGATGAAAACGGGTTTGCCCGCGTCGATTTGAAAAAGAAACCTTTTTTTCTCGTTGCACAAAAAGGAGATCAGTTTGGATATCTTCGCCTTGATGACGGCAGTTCACTTTCTACAAGTAATTTTAACGTTTCGGGGCAGGAAATCAAAGAAGGAATAAAAGGATTTATTTATGGCGAACGCGGGGTTTGGCGACCTGGAGACACACTTCATCTGAATTTTATCCTGGAAAAAGAGAATACAGAAATCCCCGAAATCTATCCGGTGGTTTTTCAACTAATAAATAGCAGTGGTCAGGTGGTCGAGATACAAGTTCAATCTGAAAATGAAAATGGGTTTTATTCATTTAAACCGCAAACCAACACAGATGCACAAACAGGAAACTGGCGGGTAGAAGTTAATGTAGGAAATACAACTTTTTCGAAAAGAATTAAAATTGAAACAGTTAAACCCAACCGTTTAAAAATTGAATTAGGCCTGCCTTCGTCAGTACTTACTTCCAGTATTTCCGAAATTCCTTTGAGCGCCGAATGGTTGTTTGGTTCACCTGCCCGTTCGCTAAAAACAAAAATTGATGTTCTTTTTACAAAAGATCAAACCAGTTTTGAAGGATTTGAGCAATATTCATTTACCAATCCGGCCTCTTATTTTTCTCCAGAGGAACAAACTGTTTTTGAGGGTCGGTTAAATGAAAATGGGAAAACAACAATTCCGGTCAATTTTCAATCGCTTGAGGATGCACCAGGAATGGTAAGAGCATGGTTCACTTCAAGGGTTTTTGAGGAAGGTGGCGATTATAGTATAAATGTAGAACAAGCAAAATATGCCCCATTTAAAACTTTTGTTGGCGTAAAAATGCCAACTTCTGAAGATAACTGGTATAAAACCGATACCGATTATACGCCGGAAATTGTTCTTGTTGACGAAAATGGGAAACCATCATCAGAAGGTAACCTTCAGGCAAAACTATATAAAATCGACTGGCGCTGGTGGTGGGAGTCGGGTTCAGAAAATTTGGCACATTATGTTTCAGGAAGTTATTACAGGCCGGTTGCTACCTGGAATATTAATCGGGCAAAACATAAAAACAAGTTAAAACTAAATGTAAAGTACCGCAATTGGGATGATAATGGAAGATACTTACTTTGGATAAAAGATATAAATAACGGGCATGCCACGGGTGTAACATTCTATATGTCAAAATGGGGAAGCTGGCGTTCAGGAGGAATGGCTGACGGTGCAACAATGCTCACACTCAATACCGATAAAGAAAAATATCTGGTAGGCGAAAATATAGAAATAACTATTCCGTCATCAAAAACAGGAAAAGCACTCGTAAGTATTGAAAACGGGACAAAGGTTATCGATTTGTTTTGGGTAAAAACCGAAGATAAACAAACCCGGTTTTCTATAAAATCCAAACCGGAGATGGCTCCTAATTTTTATATTCATGTTAGTTTAATTCAACCTTACGGACAAACTGAAAACGATGCTCCACTTCGCTTGTATGGCGTTACTCCCGTACTTGTCGAGAATCCTGAGACTGTTTTACATCCGATAATTGAAACAGCAAATGAGATCAAACCGGAAACAAAATACATGGTTAAAGTTTCGGAGGCAGACAAAAAAATGATGACTTATACACTCGCCATTGTAGATGAAGGGTTGTTGGGATTAACCAATTTTAAAACCCCCGATCCGCACAAGTCTTTTTATGCCCGCGAGGCACTTGGAGTTAAAACCTGGGATTTATTCGATTATGTGGCAGGTGCATACGGTGCAAAACTGGAAAAAGCTTTTGCAGTTGGCGGAGACAGTGAGATCAAATCGACTGGTAAAAAAGAAGTTAACCGGTTTAAACCGGTTGTACATTTTGCCGGCCCTTTTACCATTCAAAAAGGCAAAACGAATAAACATGAGTTTATTATGCCAAATTATGTTGGTGCTGTACGAATGATGGTAGTTGCAGGAGACAAAGGCGCTTACGGAAATGTAGAAAAAACGGTTCCTGTAAGGAAAGGTTTGATGTTGCTTGCTACATTACCACGGGTATTAGCGCCCAACGAAGAAGTATTGTTGCCGGTCAATGTTTTTGCCATGAAAGAGAATGTAAAAAATGTTTCTGTCAGGGTAAAAACAAATGAATTAATTGAAATTTCCGATGAACATCAAAAAGCACTTACCTTTTCAACTTTAGGTGAAAAGATGGTATTTTTCAAATTAAAAATTAAGGGAAAAACAGGTGTCGCAAAAATAAATATCGAAGCAAAAAGTGGTAGCGAAAATGCAACTTACCAGGTTGAACTGGAAGTTAGGAATCCAAATTCAGAAGTGACCGTAGAAAAATCGTCGATGGTTGATGGACAAAAGAGTTGGTCAACAGAACTAACAGCTCCCGGCGAACCAGGAACAAATACTGCCTGGATAGAAATTTCGGGATTCCCTTCGCTAAATCTTTCAAAACATCTCGATTATTTAATCCGGTATCCGCATGGTTGTATCGAGCAAATTACATCTCAGGCATTACCACAACTTTTTCTTGAAGATTTAACTGAGCTTGCGGCCGATCAAAAACTGGAAGTTGAGGATCATATCAGAAATGCACTAAATAAATTACCGGCATTTCAATTAACAAACGGTGGTTTTGGTTATTGGCCGGGAGCTGCATTAGTAAACGAATGGGGAACCAATTATGTCGGGCATTTTATTTTGGAGGCTTCAAATTCAGGATATTCGGTTCCTTTAGGAATGAAAGAAAAGTGGTTAAACTTTCAGAAGACTGCTGCACGAAACTGGAGCCCAACCAATGCTAATCACAATGGATTTTATTTCAGGAATTACGATTTAACACAGGCGTATCGTTTATATACCTTGGCTCTGGCAGGTTCACCCGACTTGGGGGCAATGAACCGTTTACGCGAAAAAGGAGAAAAATCGGTTGAAGTTTCATGGCGACTTGCAGCCGCATACGTATTAGCCGGGCAAGCAGAGGCTGCTAAACAACTTGTTAGCAATTTATCATCTGAAATTGATGATTATAATGAATTTGGCGGAACGTTTGGTTCGGCCTTGCGTGATAAAGCAATGATATTGGAGACACTGATTCTATTGGAACAGAAGGAAAATGCTTTTGAATTATTGAAAAATATCTCGGAAGAAATGAACCAACGGGAGTGGTTAAGTACTCAAACTGCTGCGTGGTGCTTATCTGCTGCTGCCAATTTCGCCGGCAAATATTTTAACGATGAGCCTGAAACTAATTTTGAACTTCTGGTAAATGGTGAAAAATCAAAACTTCGAACAAGAATCCCGGTTGTAAAATTACCTGTTCAATCCAATTCGGAAGGTAAAATTAGGATCGAATTAAATAATAAAGGAGAAAATGCAAGTTTTGTAAAAATACTCGCCCGGGGAATAAAAACAGGAGTTGATTCAACTTTAGAATCAAAAAACCTGCTGTTAAATTTAAAATATTTTGATGCAAATAACAGGGAGATAGATCCGGCTTCATTATCTCAGGGCGAAGATTTGAAGTTGGAAGTTACGGTAAAACATCCGGGGCAACGTGTAGATTACGAAAAAATGGTATTAAGCACAGTTTTCCCTTCGGGCTGGGAAATTATTAACAAGAGATTGAACGATATTCCCCAAAATCAAAACGCTGGTTTTGAATATCAGGATATTCGTGACGATCGGGTTTATACCTATTTCGATTTAAACATGAACCAGCAAAAAACATTTGTATTTTATCTGAATGCTGCGTACGTAGGGCAATTTTATCAGTCTCCGGTAAGTTGCGAGGCGATGTACGATTATAGTGTTCGTGCACAAAAACCCGGGAAATGGGTGAGTGTAAAACAATAAAGTTTTGAAGGACAAAATATAATACAATTTGAATAAACGCTGGCCAATTATATTAAGTTTTATTTTTTTTCTGTTTCTGGGATTACTCATTTGTGTCCCTAAACCTTTATTCAATTCCCCATTTTCAACAGTGGTTAATAGCAGCGAAGGAAAACTGCTGGGTGCCCGTATTGCAGCAGATCAACAATGGCGATTCCCTGCTGTCGATTCAATTCCTGTGAAATACAAAAAGTGCCTTCTGCATTTTGAAGATCGCTACTTTTACTATCATCCGGGAATTAATCTTGTTTCACTTTCCCGGGCATTTTTTCAAAATATAAAGGAAAAGAAAATAGTAAGTGGAGGCAGCACAATTACCATGCAGATTTGTCGGATGGCACGAGGCCAAACCAGGCGTTCGATAAAAAACAAAGTAATCGAAATGGTTTGGGCCATTAATCTTGAGCTCCGTTTTTCAAAAAAAGAAATTTTAAAATTATATGCTTCTCATGCCCCTTTTGGTGGAAATGTTGTTGGAATCGATGCTGCTGCCTGGCGTTATTTCTCACGACCATCATCAGAATTGTCCTGGGCAGAATCGGCAACTCTGGCTGTTTTGCCAAATGCACCTTCATTAATTTATCCCGGGCGGCTAGATCAGAAATTAAAACAAAAACGCGATCGACTTCTTAAAAAATTACTGGCCCGTGGCGAAATCGACAGTTTAACTTTTCAATTATCGGTGGCGGAACCCCTTCCGGGAAAGGTGAATCCGCTGCCGTTAAATGCCTATCATTTGATAGAAAAAGCGGCCCTGGAAAAATCAGGTCAACGAATACATTCCACAATAGACTTTTTTTTACAGGAACAAATATGCGAATTGGTTGAACGGCATCATAAAAAATTACAGGCAAATCATATTTATAATATTGCGGTTGTGGTGTCCGAAGTATCGTCGCACGAAGTAAAAGCTTATGTAGGAAATGTTTTTGATGGTAAACAAGCCGACCACGATAACCATGTTGATATTATACAAGCGAAAAGAAGTACTGGTAGCATTTTAAAACCGTTCCTTTACTGTAAAATGATTGACGAAGGATTAATTACCCCGCTTACTTTAATCCCTGATATACCAACTCGTTTTGGAGGTTTTACCCCAATGAACTTTGATCAGGAATATAACGGGGCAGTTCCGGCCGCTGAAGCTTTGTCGCGTTCGTTAAATATTCCGGCGGTTCAAATGTTGCGAAATTATGGAGTGGCACCATTTCATAATTTTTTGCAAAAAGCTGGCATGAAATCACTGACACAAAATCCCGATTATTACGGCCTGTCGTTAATTCTTGGAGGGGCAGAAATTACATTATGGGATTTGGCAGGAATGTACACTTCGTTGGTTTCAATTCTAAAAAATTACGGAGAGAACGATGGTGCTTATAAAATTGAACCGTTTAAAGAATTAATTTGGGAAAAGAATATTTCCAAGTCAAAAATTGAAAAAGTGGAATCTGCCCAACCTGAAATACGTGCTGGTTCAGTTTATTCAACTTTGCAGGCTTTGTTAGAAGTAAAACGCCCAGATTCGGAAACAGGTTGGGATGAGTTTATATCGGCACGAAACATTGCCTGGAAAACGGGCACCAGCTTTGGATTTCGAGATGCCTGGGCGCTTGGAATGACACAAAAATATGTTGTTTCTGTTTGGGTTGGAAATGCCGATGGTGAAGGCAGGCAAGGATTAACAGGTGTTTCAGCAGCAGCTCCACTTTTATTCGATGTTTTCAGGCTGCTTCCTAACTGCGATTGGTTTGAAATGCCAGTTGATGAAATGGAACAAATTGAAGTGTGTTCTGAAAGCGGTTACAGGCCAGGTTTAAATTGCGAAACAACAAAAGATATCTGGGTACCAAAAGGTACAAAAGTTGAAGTTTGTCCCTGGCATATAAAAGTTCATCTAAATGAGTCAGGGACTCACCGGGTAAATGCTGATTGTTTTCCTGTTTCGAAAATGACACATAAAAGTTGGTTTGTTTTACCACCTGCAATGGAATACTATTTCAGACAAAAAAATCCCGAGTACACAATATTACCTTCATTGTTGCCAGGTTGTTCTAACGATATTAAAAATATGGAATTTATTTATCCTCGTGAATGGAACCATGTTTTTATCCCAACTTATTTAGATGGAACTCCCGGACAAATTATTTTTGAACTGGTTCACCGACAAAACAGAGCAACAGTTTTCTGGCACCTTGATGAAAAGTTTTTAGGATCTACAACCAGATTGCATCAATTAGCACTTAATCCTGAAAAAGGATGGCATGTTATAAATGTAACGGATAATCTTGGAAATCAACTTTCAAAGAAATTTTTCGTAGTAGATAAACATGAATAATGCAGGTTAAAAGTTCTATTTGTTTTGTAGCTTATAATCACGATTCTATTTCAGTGCTTTGGTCATTGCCATTTTCGCAGAATTATAGCCAAGTTCAAACAACTCATCGGCATGAGTTCGAAGTAAAATGTCAAATTTATCAATTCCTTTAGGCTCAATAAAAACAGTGGCATGTTTTCGAACTTCCCTCATATTTGCATTTACACTCATGTAAAAAGTGCGTGTAGCAATTTGGACCAGATTTTTCATTTTTACCTTTGGATTAATTGGGCTGATATTCGACACGAAAATTTGTTTGCAATCGTTTTTTATTGGTGCAATCGGAATATTATCCATTAAACCACCATCAACATACGAATGCCTTCCAATAGTAATTGGTGAAAAGAGTATCGGAATTGATGAAGATGCCAAAACAATATCGCCAAGCGGGCCCGAATTTTTGTATTCGATAATTCCCTTGTTTAAGTTTGAAATCCCAACAAAAAATGGAATTTCCAACTCTTCAATATTTTCAACCGAAATTTCTTTTTGAATAACTTCTTTTAACCCGTCCAGTTTTAATAATCCATCGATTGGTAAATGAATTTTTGTGTATTTAAAGAACCATCCCTTTTTGAAAATTTCAAGAATCTCTTTGGGTGATTTTCCACCTGCAATAAAAGCACCAACGACAGCTCCGGCACTTACCCCTGAAATTACATCAGGTTTAATTCCTCTATCATAAAGTGCAGCAATTACTCCCAAATGTGCAAACCCCCGGGTTCCACCTCCACTTAAAACTAGTCCTGTTTTGTACTTTTTCATGATGAGAAAATAAAAAACAAAGGTATGAAAATGCAAATACACTTATTTACAAGATTGATACTCCCTTTTAAATTGCATGGCACTATTTTTTTATATTTGTTCGAATTATACAAAAACGCAAAGAGTGACTCAGCCACATTTTTAATATTTTAAAAAAGGGAAAGAATAATTTTAAACATAAAAAAGCAAAAAGATGAAAATGAAAAAGTTATTTGTTCCATTATTATTTCTTAGTTTATTGCCTGGAATTTTAATTGCGAAAAAGAAAAATAACAACCTTCCATATTTTTTTATTCAGATCACCGATCCTCAATTTGGCATGTTTGAAGAGAACAGGGGATTTGAAAAGGAGACAGTTTTATATGAAAAAGCTGTTATGGAGATTAACAGATTAAATCCTGATTTTGTAGTTATTACCGGTGACTTTGTTCACAGTTCAAAAGATATGTCGCAAATGGCAGAATTTAAAAGAATTACTGCAAAAATTAATTCCGGAATCCCGGTTTATTATACTCCGGGGAATCATGATGTTGGGTTGGAACCGGATAATAAGAGTATCGATACTTATAAAAAGAATTATGGTTCAGACAGGTTTTCGTTTAAACATAAAAATTCACGTTTTATTGGATTTAACTCAGGCATAATTAAAGCTAATACACCGGGTTTTGAAAAAAAACAATATGATTGGATTAAGAGAAATCTTGCCAAAAATAAAAAAGCCTGCCATACCATACTCTTTTGTCATTATCCGTTTTTTAATAAAACATTGGATGAACCCGAAGCGTATTCAAATATTGGTTTAACAAACCGCAAAAAATATCTCTCCTTATTTGATGCAAAAAAAGTAGAATATATTTTTTCAGGGCATTTCCATAAAAATGCGTATGCAAATTACGGTGAAATACAATTGGTTACGACCAGTGCCGTAGGAAAACCTCATGGTGAAGCCCCATCTGGATTAAGGATTGTGAAGGTTTATAATGACAATATTGAACATTCATATTATGGTTTGGATGAAATCCCTGAATCAATCACATTCGATTAGAAATAATATATATTTCCGGCGGCAAAAATCATGATAAAGGGTTGATATTCAGAATTTGAGAAATCGATATGTTTGCAGATTTAGCTAAGTATTACAATCAAACTTAGCGATGTTGAATTTCTGATTATTATAAAACAATGCTGAATTTGGGATTAGCGGGAATTTTTTATTCCAACAAAAACCAACTATTTAATAATGCAGTGTCGCTTTTTTCGTTTTTGTGCCAATATACGTTTGTACGTTTATCGTGGGTATAATCTTTTTTATAAATTTCAATATTTTTAACAATATCATTTAAAGCAGAAATCATTAAATTAATTTCAGTATTTGTCATTGTAGGGTGCAACGACCAGCGCACCCATCCGGGTTTATCCGAAAGATCACCGTCATTAATTTTATTTGTAATTTCTTGTGATTTGTCGTAAGAAACTTCGAGCAAAAAATGACCGTAAGTCCCGGCACAGGCACAACCTCCGCGGGTTTGGATGCCGTATTTGTCATTTAATATCCTAACTATTAAATTGTAATGAATTTCTTCTACATAAAATGAAATTACACCCAAACGTTTACGAATATTATCGGCAAGGATTTTTAACCCCGGGATTTTATCTAATCCTTCGAAAGCCAGATCAAGCATTTCTTCTTCACGCAGTTTGATATTTTCTAAGCCCATCTGGTCTTTTAATTCAAAACAAAGGGCTGTTTTTATTGATTGAAGAAAACCAGGTGTTCCACCATCTTCGCGTGCTTCAATGTCATCAACATATTTATATTTCCCCCAACGGTTGGTCCAGTCAACTGTACCTCCGCCCGGTTGGTCGGGTACTTCACTTTTGTACATCGACGCATCAAAAACCAAAACACCCGATGATCCGGGACCGCCCAGGAATTTGTGTGGCGAAAACATTACTGCATCGAGTTTTTCCATTGGATCTTCTGGGTGCATATCAATTTCGTCGTAAGGTGCCGAGGCAGCAAAATCAATAAAACAAACACCCCCAAATTCATGCATTATTCTGGCCAACTGTTTGTATGGAGTGCGAACTCCGGTAACATTTGAACAAGCCGAAAAAGAGCCAATTTTAAATTGCCTGTCTTTATATTCTTCTAAAACTTTTCGAAGGTTTTCAGGTTCAACCTTTAAACCTTCACCAGGCTCAATCATAACCACATCGGCATTGGTTTCGTACCACGAAGTTTGGTTTGAATGATGTTCCATGTGAGTGATAAAAACCACTGGCCGTTCGCGATCAGATAGGCAATCTTTATGCGATAGTTTACCACAATATTTAAGCCCCAGAATACGCTGAAATTTATTTATTACAGAAGTCAATCCAAAACCTGCTGTAATAATTACATCGTTTGAACCGGCATTTACATGTTTTTTTATTAATTCGTGCGACTTGTGATAAGCCTGTGTCATCCGCAATCCAGTTTCGCTGGTTTCAGTATGGGTGTTTCCCACAAAAGGGCCAATTATATCAGTAATTTTATTTTCGATAGGTTTATATAATCTGCCACTGGCAATCCAATCGCCGTAAATAATTTTTTGCATTCCGTAAGGCGATTCAAATTCCTGGTCAATTCCAACAATATTTTCTCTGAATCTTTCAAAATATTTTTCCAGGTTATTCATAATAATATTTTTTAAAGGCACAAATTAAACAACTTTGAGTGAATAAAAAAGGGGGGAAAGATCAGTTTTAAGTCAGTTTTAACATTATTTGAATTTCTAAAATGACAATTAGTCATAAAATTCGAATGGCATGTTGTTTGATTTTAACCGGGCTAACAACGAAAATATTAAATTAAAAATAGATAAAAATGCAAACAGGTAAAATTGGCGTAACCAGCGAAAATCTTTTTCCGATTATTAAAAAATTTCTTTATTCTGATCACGATATTTTTTTAAGGGAAATTGTTTCGAATGCAGTTGATGCCACTCAAAAACTAAAAACGCTGGCTTCTAAAGGTGAGTACACAGGCGATATTTCCAATGCGAAAGTTGAAGTGAAATTGGATATCAAAGCTAAAACAATTACCATTTCTGATAATGGGATTGGAATGATCGCAGAAGAAATC
>Ga0233437_1005288_pt1 | contig 14175 bp, 13 predicted proteins | sample SI_122_August201_FD_182714 | JGI IMG/M metagenome (GOLD analysis project Ga0233437, IMG submission 182714) | Seawater microbial communities from Saanich Inlet, British Columbia, Canada - SI_122_August2016_200_MG | ecosystem: Environmental > Aquatic > Marine > Inlet | place: Canada: British... | reverse complement strand
AAATAATGTTGTTTCCCTGAATGAAGCATTTCAGGATAGCGAAATCAACGCTCATTGGGATAACATCCAAAAAACAGCTTTCGCTGGTTTGAAAAACTCTGATGTAATGCCTATGATTATGGAATGGGCTGAAATCTCTACAGTACTGGAAACCAGTATCAACTCTATCGCTAGTGGTAAGGATGCTAAATCCGAATTAGATCAGGCCGCTAAAGAAGTTGAAGAGATCATGGAAAGAGAAGGATACTACCAATAACAGTAGATCAGCTAATCCCTGCTAAACAACACTAAAATTGCTTAGTGGGGATTTACTGTTTCAGGAGCCAACCTATGCAATCAAAATCAGTAACCAAATATATCTTGTTATTGCCGGCTTTATTGGTACTTGCGGCGACAACCATTTATCCATTTTTCAGTGCTCTAATTTTAAGTTTTCGCTATTGGCGAATGAATAAAAGTCCGGTACCTGGAAAATTTGTAGGATTCGACAACTATTTGCGGGCCTTTTCTGATCCCAACTTTTGGAACAGTATGGTCGTTACCCTGCGATTTACCTTGATTTCAGTACTTTTGACCATTTTACTAGCTCTGGTAATGGCAATATTTTTACGTCAGAATAACCGAGCCAATTATTTTTTTCGGACGCTTCTAATTTTGCCCTTTGCAATGGCTCCTGTTTTAAAAGGTTACACCTGGAAATTTATGCTAAATGATTTCTATGGTATCTATGATTTTATTATCGATCACTTGTTACCTTTTGCAGCTGACATCAACTGGTTGGGAGATCCATTCTGGGCTCAGTTCTGGTTGGCAATGACCGAGGTTTGGGGATGGGCTCCTTATATTGCACTGGTATTTATCGGTGCGTTAAGTGTCATTCCGCAAGAGACTCTGGATGCTGCAGAAATTGATGGTTGCAATAACTGGCAGAAGATTCGTCATGTGATGATCCCACAAATCATGCCGGTCATTTTAATTATGACACTATTGAAAACAATTTACTCACTTAAAATGTTTGACGCTGTTGTGTCTTTGACAGGTGGAGGTCCCGGCAGGGCAACGGAAACGCTCAATTATTTTGTTTATAAAACCGGATTTCGATTTTTTGATATGGGTTACGCGTCTGCTCTGGCCTGGATTCTGGTCTTCATATTTTTTATTTTTGCCATGTTGTATGAGCGAACCTTAATGCGAGAAGGGAGGTAACTGCTATGAGTCAAGTCAATGCGATGAGCACGGCTTATCGGCCAGCTCCCGGAATGGTATCCTGGATTATGAAGAATGCCTCAACATTGTTTGGAAAGAGTATTGGGTATTGTTTACTGACCTTTATCATTTTCTTACCGATTTTTTGGGTTGGCACAACAGCCTTTAAAAATTCAGTGGATGCCTATAGTCTTAATGTGTTTTTTAAACCAACCCTGGATAATTTTATTGACATATTTTCAGAACCCGGAAGTTTTTTTCCGCTTTTGAAAAATTCAATTATCGTGGCCAGTAGCACCGTTTTAGTTACTATTCCCTTAGCCTTATTGTGTGCCTATGGGTTTTCCAGATTTCATATCCTTGGCGAAAAAACACTTTTGATTTGGGTATTATCCACCCAATTTATTCCCCCGGTTGTTATTGTTATCCCATTTTATACATTTTTCCGATCAATTCGCATGTTGGATAGCCTGACCGGGTTGGTGATCATTAATCTTTCTTTTTCTTTGCCATTCGCTATTTGGTTATTAAAGGGATTTGTAGACGGATTACCGAGGGCGACGGAAGAGGCAGCGGTCATTGATGGATGTAACCTCTTTCAGTTGTTAAGGCATGTGGTGTTGCCACTATCTATGCCTGGTATTATCACCGCAGCTGTTTTTACCTTTATTCAATCCTGGAATGAGTTTTTGTTTGCTTTGATTCTTACCAATACTAAAGCAACTACCATGACCATTGGGCTGATCGGTGCAGCAACCGGACAGGAAGGTGTGCAATGGGAAATTCTATCTGCAGCTGGTTTTGTAGTAATGGTTCCAATGTTTGTGCTGGCTTATTCTATACGTGAATATTTTGTTCAGGGACTGACCATGGGTTCTGAAAAATAAAAAGTTTCTGGTAACAATGATTTTTTCTTATTTATGGAAGGGTTGAAAAATGGTGATTGCTGAAGAAATGGCTCAGGAAAGGATAGCCTTGGAGCAAGCTATTGCAACAACTAAGCTTGAGGATAAGGCAGCAGCAGTTTGCTTTGTGGAGTCTTTAATCAAACTGATCTGGAATCATAAAATGGTGGGTCTGATTCATACCTTTTATGACCATAAACCACTGTTCAAAGGAGCAAATGGTTTAAAGCTGGTATCACAAGATGAAATCGTGATCGAAACCTTAGAAATGCTCGCCGCTTTCCCAAATCTGCGGATGAATATTACAGAGTCATTTGCGTCAGGTGATAAAAACAGTGAATTCAAAGTCTATCTAAGAAGCTATTGTGACGGCCAGAATCAGGGACCAAGTCGATTTGGCCCACCTACCAACAATGTTCTGAATGAAAAAAATTCACTGGGTCAATCGGTATATATATTAAAAAAAATCGGTAAAAACTGGAAAATCAAAACCGAATACTCCCTCAGAAGTCAATTAACCATTGAAAAACTCCTAACCACAAACCACCTTTCAACCAATCATAAAGGCTGATAGGGAATCGATCAGGGATTCTATATGACGATTGAGAAAAGACAGGAAACAGTCAATAGGCTGAGAGAAATTGTTGATCATCCTGATTTTAAATCTCCTACTGATGTAGAACAGTTTTTTATCGCCTATACCCACTTAATCTGGAATTATAAAATGGTGGGCACCATTTATGATTATTATGCTGATGACATTGTGATTCATGTTGAAAACGGAAATGATATTGTCGGTGTTGAGGCTGTGGTGAAAGACACGATTATTCGGTTGAATGCCATGCCTGATTTGAAAATTGAGTTTATTGATATTTTTGCCGAAGGTAATGAAGAAAATGGTTATAAATTCATTCAGGTGACTTTTCATGAGGGAACCAGCCTGGGACCCAGTCAGTTTGGTCCACCCACTGGGAAAAAACTGAACGACAATAATTTTATGAATATGTGTGAATGCCTGGTTAAAAAGATCGATGGAAAATGGAAAGTTACTGAAGAATGGGGGACACAAAGCAACAAACGTTTGGAAAGTGTGCTGGGAAAAGGTTAAAAGCCTGTTAAATTTTGTTGAATAGGTAGCCTACTTTACTGGAAAGCCCCGGAAAAAATAAAAAAGAGAATTCAAATGAAACGAAAAGAGAAATTCGCTAAGCGAGATGCATATATCGATTACATTAATAATTGCCAGTTAAAAACACCTGAGGAGGTTGCCAGACTATTTCGGGAATATACGGCTGTCATTTGGGATTATAAATTGATTGGTAAAATCTATGATTTTTACGGCGATAATGTCGTTATTTACCGTGAAGGCGGTAACGATATGGTTGGCGTTCAGGATGTAATCAATGATACTTTGGCTTATATTGCAGCTTTTCCTGATTTGAGTTTCGAGTTTTTAGACATTTACTGCGATGGCAATGAGCAAGATGGTTACCGGTTTGGGCAGGTGGTAGAGTTTAAAGGGACCAATTTAGGCCATAGTAAATATGGGCCACCCACCGGAAAATCCTTGGTAAAAGATGGAAAAGGAACCCTGGATATATGCGAGTGTTTAATCAAATATGTTAATGGAAGATGGAGAATGCATACCGAGTGGGGTGCTAGAAGTGAAAAGGCCAATGCTGAAGTATTGGGTGCTGAGGTATTATCCGGATCAATTGCCCAAAACCTGGATGATCAGCTGGAACCTAAACAAACCCCGACAGATGCTGATGCTCCTGAGAATACTGTTTTACAATCGGATATTAACTCCGATAAAATCAAACAGCTCGAATCAAAGATTGAAGCGATTGAAATTAACGGAAAACAGGATGTTATTGATTTCTTCAAAGCCTTTACCTCGTTGGTTTGGGATTATAAAATGCCGGGTAGGATTTATGATTTTTATAAAGACGATATCGTTGTTCAAACATCCAATTGGAATGAGTTAAATGGAATAGAAGCGGTGGTGATTGATACGCTCGATTTTATGGCTGCTTTTCCAGACATGAAGGTTAACTTGGATGATATTATTGTTCAGGAAATACCTGAAAAAGGATTCAAGGTTTTTAGACGCCTATACTTTGAAGGTAGCAATATCGGTACTAATAAATATGGAAAATCTACAGGTAAAAGTTTAGGTAAAGATTGCTTATGCTTGAGTATGATCGATTTTGAAAAAGTCGATGGTGAATGGCTGATCACCAATGAGAAGTTTATTAATAGTGAAGAGCATATTAATGAGGTTTTAAATAAGAAACAGGCGAGCCAGTGTTGATGTTAAACACTAGTGAAATAATAACTCCTATAGCGGTTTTTTGTTGTATTGAACCCTATAATTCAAAGAAGTTGTTGTCCTAATTTGTTTTTCTATCCGTTCCCTGAGCGAAGTCGAAGGAAATAACTGATAATATGCTTCGTTCTTTGCTCAAAGCATCGCAAATTCAGTGCTCAGCATACTGACAGTGCCAATGACTTTGAAAATTGCTCGAGATGCTAAACAGAGACCGATCGCTTAGAGGAGTCTAACTCAGAATACTTAATATTTTAAACCCCGAAATGCAATCATCTTCCAGATTTGATATCATAAAATGAAACAAGAAACTGAACAGGTTGGATCAGATTCCAATATTCTTGATGAAGCAACTCTATTAAATAAACAAGTCCCAATCTGGCCGGACGCGCTGTATGATGATATAAGTGGGATGTTAGCCTCTAGTCAGGTGAAAGTCGTGGTTTTGGATGATGATCCGACGGGTACCCAAACAGTGCATGGTGTAACAGTGCTGACCACCTGGGATGTGGATGCCATTGCGCAGGAATTTTCTACTTTGGACAATGCTTTTTATATACTGACCAACACCCGCAGCATGCCAACAGCACAAGCTGAAGCTTTGAATCAGGAAATCGCGCAGAACATTTCAGTTGCTGCTTCCCGTATCCAACAGAAATATACGATCGTCAGCCGTGGTGATTCAACTCTGAGGGGGCATTATCCTGAAGAAGTGACCACCTTAATTGAAGGCTTAGGTGGTAATTTTGATGGTACCCTGTTGATTCCCTATTTCCATGAAGGCGGTCGGTTAACTGTTAATGATATTCATTATGTCAAACAAGATGGAAAATTGATTCCGGTGGCACAAACAGAATTTGCCAGGGATGCTGTTTTCGGATTTAGTCAGTCCAACATGAAAAAGTGGGTTGAAGAAAAAACGAATGGTATAGTAAAAGCTGAATCGGTGGTAACACTGTCCCTTGAATTGATTCGGACTGGTGGTCCTGAAGCAGTGGCTGAAAAACTTGAACAATTGACGAACAACTGTACTTGCGTGGTCAATGCCGCCCATCAGCGGGATGTGGAAGTAGTAGCTTTGGGTGCTTTGTTTGCGGAGAAGAAGGGAAAACGTTTATTCTATCGAAGTTCATCTTCCTTTGTGCAGGCGCGAGCGGGAATTTCCAGCCGTCCACTGCTGACAGCCAATGATCTTCAATCAGATGGAGCGGGCGGTACGCTGGTTATTGTGGGGTCTTACGTTCCTAAAACCACCAGCCAACTTAATGAACTGTTAAATCAATGTGATATCCAACCAGTAGTATTGGAAGTCGAAAAACTGCTTGATGCTAAAAGTGCAGGTGATATGATATCACAGGCTGCTTTATCGATTGATGAACAGATCAGACAGGGTAAAGATGCAGTGCTTTACACCAGTCGAAAATTAGTTACCAGTAAAGATGATGAAAACAATCTCGCTATTGGTCAAAAAGTATCCCAAAGTCTGATCTCAACACTGCATGCCATGAAAAGTATACCTCGATACATTATTGCTAAAGGTGGTATTACTTCCAGTGATGTGGCGACCATTGGACTTAATATTCAGCGAGCTCATGTTAAAGGTCAGGTTTCACCCGGTGTTCCGGTCTGGCAGTGTGGTCCGGAATCACGTTTTCCCGGTCTGAATTATGTCGTGTTCCCGGGAAATGTCGGACAGCCTGAAACCCTGGCGCAGGTTGTAACCATGCTTTCAGAAGGATAACAATCACAGATCTTTTTCTATCCGCCGCAGATTTTCGCTGATTGGTGTAAAAATCCTTCTGATGATGGTATCATGCAAATCAAATTCTTTAGCAAGTGAAGGGAATTGTTTGAGAGCCTCAATCGTCTGAAGGATTATCTGTAGCCAATTGCTTATTCTAAATTCTTTAGCAATTACCCGAAAGTCTTTCACTATTGGATTCACGGTCTTTCCATTAATTGCCATTGTGTTGTTACCGAATTGACCTTTCGAAAAACCAATGTCATATGCAGGGGAGAATGACCAGTTACCATTATTATCCATACAAAATGAATAGTTTTTTGCGTGATCGTCCCTATTGCATCCTAAGTAACTGAAAACCATTCTCTTATAACATTCAACAACTTGTGTATGATCCTTGGTGATTATCTCTATAGCTTTTAATAATGATTTATAATCGTGTTTTTCTTTACTGAATGATTTATTAATAAGTCCTGCAAACGTTGTCGTGTGCAAGTTATTACCGTTTTTTAATCTATCAAATCGCTCAATTGCAAAGTAGACTAGGTTATTTTGTTTCCCCTTTATAAGGTAAGTGGGGGGAATAACGATTCCGGCATTGGCGACCATTTTGCTGTAAATAAATTCCACTCTCTGCCAGAGATCATCGTTCGAAGATGGAATTTTAATAATTACGGGAATATACTCATCCTGAAAGCCCCCTCGAGTATAGCGTATGTATTGTAAATTGTTCTTGTTGATATCCAGTAGAAATTTTGGTCTTGCTCCACCAGCTGAACCTCCACAATGTAGCAGCTCATCAACTACCTCACCCACATCGCCTTCAATAACGTTTTGTACTGCCTTTCTCAAATAAGCAAGGTTGAGAATTTCGTCACCTTTTTCAAAAGTTCTCTCCGGATAGTACCGCAATGCCCCCATACTGTATTTACCAAGAAAAGCAAGCCGGTCAAGAGGTGTCGGATCATAAATACCAATTTTTTCAAATTCGATATCCTGGACTTTCATTCCCCAGGAGTCAGGTAAACTGTCTGCAAAGACACCATGTATTCCATGTAAATCTGCTATGTATTCTGCTTCATAAGTTTTATCAGCCAATGGTATTGTTAAGGGTGATATTTCATAACCGGTTGAAAGAAATTCTTTATGATAAGCAAAAAAATACCGATTCATCGTTTTAGAATATTGGATGATACCAACCTCATGATGGACTGAACCAAAGTCGATAGCGACATTTATCTTGTTTTTCATGCCTTTTGCCTTGTCTCTGCTCGTTCAATTTGAGTTAAAGACCACCAGGACATATCTTGAAATTTAGGAACAATTTTATCGTCCATATCATAAAGCTTCATTAAACAAAGAAGCCTTTCAAGGGTAATCTCTCCGGTTCGCTCAAAACGTTTTAACGTACCAGCTGCAATCCCGGTTCTTTTCGCTGCTTGTTCCTGAGTAAATCCAAGCGCGACACGGCGCATTTTCATTGCTTTTTTTATGATCTGGATATTGTCTGATACTGTAGTTAATATGTTCATATTTAAATACTTTATTAGATATTTAGCGATATATATTTAAATATGAATATATTTTAGTAAAGTGAAAATTTCAAGCTAATTATTTTCAAAATGATCACCTTCCTATCCTGGCATGAGGGATGTGACCATTTTCCTTTACAAGAAAAGTTGAGCAAAAGTTCATGCCGATATGTAGGAAACTTCTTTAATCGCTTTCTGAACTTCCGCTTGACTTGGCTCTCCCAGGTAACCCATGGAAGTAGCTAAATCTAACCCGTTGTCCCGGTTTGACCATGTGGTCCGGAAACGAGACTTCCATTGGCGAATTGCGTGTTGTTTCCTGGGAATGTTGGACAGCCTGAAACCCTGGCGCAGTTTGTAACCATGCTTTCAAGGGGATGATTATAATCCAGCAATTTTTTTTACCAAAGGGGGATATTTTTGGAATAGGTGCGATTTTCAGTTTATACAAAACCCATTAACATCTTAGAATCAATATACTCTAACTTAAGTAGCGCTTCTCCCTTGTCAAAACCGATAATGTGACGTATAGGGAAGGACCTTTCCATTGCCTGACGATCTGATGCAATCCTGTTGTTTTCCCAACCTGCCGTGGACCAATAACAACCTGGATAAAATTCAGTTTTTCATCAAGTCGATTTCTTAGAATACTTGTAAAATTTCTAATAATTTCAGTCATGAAGACATACTAGTCAAAAAATAGTAGATATGTCTATCAAATTTAGTAGTTAAATCTACTGTTTTATCACATCTAAATAATTGAAAAATTAACCTCTCTACAAATTGCTACCTGTTACTTCAACAAACAGTGCTAATCAATAGCTCTTTTTGCTGGTCGGTGCGCTTGGCTGCCGCATCGGGAGTCTTGAGCACCAAACCGAATTTCAATACTCCTATTATAAAGAACCCATTCTTTTTAAAGGGTATATTGCAAAACATCCTTGACTTATTAAATGCATACCTTATAAAAAGTATGTACATTATAAAAGGAAATGGATTTGAAATGAAAAGATTAATTGAGAACAAGCTCCTGGATTGGAAAAATTCAACAAGAAGAAAACCACTGATCCTAAGGGGAGCCAGGCAAATTGGTAAAACCTGGACAATCAAAAGTTTTGGTGACCGATACTATAAGAATGTAGTGACTATCGATTTTGAAAAAGAAAGAGAATTGCACACTTTATTTGAGAAATCACTTAATCCCTTAACAATAAAGCAATCAATTGAAATCATAAAGAAAGTAAAAATATTGCCAGAAGAAACACTACTCTTCTTTGATGAAATACAAAGTTGTCCAAGAGCCATAACTACGTTGAGATATTTTTATGAAGAGATGAATGAGATTCATGTCATCGCTGCAGGATCACTTTTGGAATTTGCTCTTTCAGAGATTTCCTTCCCTGTGGGACGCGTTCAATTTCTTAATATGTACCCAATGACATTTGCGGAATACCTTAAGGCAACTAAAAATGAAACAGCACTGGATATAATAAGTTCTGAACCTAAAGCATTACCCGAATCAATACATGAATCAATACTCAGCCTACTACGGACATATTTCTTTGTAGGCGGAATGCCAGAAAGTATTAAGTGTTTCATTGAAAGCGGTGGAGTTTCCGATTCATTTGACGTTCACAAAGAACTTATCAGCACATTTCAGGATGACTTCTCTAAATATGCGCCATATGCCGATAAACACTGTTTAAATGATGTGTTTAGAAATGTAGCGAGGAATATTGGGAATCAAATAAAGTATACTCATCTTTCTGAATCGTTTTCTTCCCCAACAATTAAAAAAGCTTTTGAAACGCTACTAAATGCTAAAATAATAAAAAAAGTTCCTTCATTAAGTAATATTACGCCACCATTTGATCTACGAATTTCTTTAAAAAAATTTAAGACCCTACTCCTGGATATTGGATTATGGCAACATTTGAGCGGGATATCAGATTATCTGGAACTGACGAAATCGGATTTTTCAAATATTTATAAAGGTGCTTTAGCAGAACAATTTATTGGACAGGAGCTAGTTTGTGCAAATGATGGAGAAATCTACTATTGGGCAAGAGACAAAAAAGGAAGTAGTGCAGAAGTTGACTACTTTGTTAGCATTAACGGGAAATCATATCCTATTGAGGTAAAAAGTGGAAAAGCCGGATCGTTAAAAAGTTTGCATATGATTCTAGAGAGTCATCCCGAATGTCCTTCAGGCTTAATATTTTCTACCCGACCATTTAAAAAATTAGAAGAACAAAAAATGATTTTCCTACCCTTATACTATTCTGGTGGAATTATCTCAGCAAATTGGTTTAGATAAATCGATGTTTCGGCTTTGCAGGCTTCTTGGTAGATATTTCCTGCAGTTAACGCTTTTGGGGTAAGAATTAAAATAACAAAACTGAGTAGCACTAAAAAAGCTCTTCGACCCGTGAAAACCTTGATAGACGGAACGCTGATCTATCGGGAAACTTTCCCTCGAGAAGATCGTGCATGATTCGATCACTGGTTTAGAACCGGTTATGATTCAAAAAATCTCTTCCTTTTGCTAGGTTTTTCGGTTGTTGGCTTATAACGGTATGCAGTTTTCCTGTAAAGACGTCCGATTAACTTTATCATTTCATCTGAAATGGGATGGAAATCAGAACTGAATTAGCTTTATATAATAAATAGACCCTGTTTATTGATTTTGTAAAAGCTGCCTCAAAATGTTAGAATCAATATCGTGACAATATTCGACTGTAATGGGATATTGTCTTGACAATATTCGATTAGGGTGTAATTTTGTCAATATGATGAAAAGACAAACTTATGAAGCAATTTGGAAGAAGCTTGAAAAATATAAGCAAATGGTATTTATTAGTGGTCCCAGACAAGCTGGTAAAACCACATTTTCTAAAATGATTGGGGAGCAATATGCAAATTCGTTGTACTTCAATTGGGACATTACAGATGAAAAGAAGAAGGTTATTGAAAATCCTTTTTTTTATGAGCATGTTCAATTAAAAGACGATTCGAAACCGCTAATTATATTAGATGAACTCCATAAGTATCCTGATTGGAAAAATTACTTAAAAGGTATCTATGACCGCGATAAGGAAAATTATAAATTTATCGTATCAGGTAGTGGTCGACTAAAAGTTTTTCAAAAAGGTGGTGACTCGTTAGCCGGTCGCTATCTTCTTTTTTATCTTTGGCCTTTTACTTTGGCAGAAATAGCAGGTAGAAGCACCTCAATGGAAGATTTCATCGAGAACCCGCTCCAAATTCCCGAAGAGAATCATGAATCTCTGGAAATATGGGAAACCCTTGAAATGTGCAGTGGTTTCCCTGATCCTTTTGTTGAAGGTGAAGCTTCGTTTTATAATATTTGGTCCAATACCTATAAGAAGCAAATGCTTCGAGAGGATATTCGGGATTGGGCTGCTTTAAAAAATGCAGAACAAGTCGAATTGCTTTTTTCCCTTTTACCTTCAAAAGTTGGCAGTCCCCTTTCAATGGCCAGTATTTCCAGAGACATTCAAGCCTCTTTTGACAGCGTTAAAAAGTGGATTGGTCTAATGGAACATTTTTTTATGGTCTTTAGGATCCCTCCCTGGGTTCCAAAAATATCACGAGCCATCACTAAAGAAAATAAATTATATCTCTTTGACTATGCGGGAATAGAATCAAGTGCATCAAAATTTGAAAATATGATTGCTCTTGAATTATGGAGAGCAGTTACCAATTGGAATAACCTCGGATTAGGTGATTATACCCTTCACTATTTAAGAAATCGAGAAAAGGAAGAAGTAGATTTTCTACTGGCTCGAAACAACCAACCCCAATTATTGATTGAAGCAAAACTATCCGATGGGAACCCCTCAAAATCGTTGATTAAATTCCAAAACATCCTGAATGTCCCTGCGGTGCAGCTTGTTAATAAAAAAGGGATCTGCAAAAAAATCTCCAATCAAAAAAACCAACTCCTTATCATCAATGCTAGCCGTTGGTTGACGATTTTACCTTGAGTTTAGTTCAAGGATAGCTTCATTGCAGACCATTTATTCTTTTAATGGACCTGTTGAAAAAACCTACAATACAGGTATAGGAAGGCTATTAGCAGAAAAGGTAATCTCAATTTTGGTGCCATATGACTTCATATTAATTGAAAACTAATTGTTAAAATCAGGTCTGATTACTTCTGTTTATTTCTGGTTGTGTCTCTTCTGATCAGTGTCCCTTGAATTTTCTTGATAATCGTTTCATCCACAGTAGCATTGATGGCATTCATTAAGCGGGTAATGGTGGCGTCTACCAGATGGGGAATGGGTTGACTGATGGTGGTCAGTCGTATTTCCGGCCAGCTGGCCATAGGTGTATCGTCAAACCCGATGACAGCCAGATCCTTGGGGATCTTTATATTTAAGCGTCGTTTGGCATAGTCCAGTATGCCAATGCCCATTAAATCGTTAGCGCAAAAAATGGCATCCGGGCGATCTTTGCGATCTAAAAGATGTTTAGCTGCTTCGTATCCTGATTCATAAGTAAAATCACCGTCGTAACGCATCATGAGTTCCAAACCTTCTTCTTTAAGCCTTTCCACAAAACCCAGTTCACGATCCCGACTGGTTGAGATCCCTTTCTCTCCGCACACAAATGCAAAACGTTTGTGCCCATCTTCAATTAGGGTTTGAGCAGCCAGGCGACCACCATTAACACTGTCACAATAGACAGCATCAACATTTTCATTGGCCGAATAACGGTTAAATAGAACCAGGGGGGTACCAAACTTAAGACAACTGTCTACCATTTTGGAAGATAATGAAGCAGAAGTGATAACAATTCCGTCCACCTGATACTGCAGCGCCATGGGAATGACTCTTTCCACTTCTTCATCATTGGTAACATTCATGATGAGAACGCTGTAACCTTTTTCCTGGAGCTTCTTCGTAAACTCTCCTAACACAATTGAATAAAAGGTTTGGAAGAATCGGGTCATTACAATCCCGATAATTTTTGTGGACTGCTGATTTAAACTTCTGGCAATAATATTAGGCTGGTAATCGAGCTTCTTAGCTGCCGCTAACACCTTCTCTTTTTTGTCTTTGGAAATGCTGGCACCGGCTGTAAAGGCTCTGGAAACAGCTGATTGAGAGACACCGGCTTTTTTAGCGACATCAGCACTGGAAGCACGGACTCTATTTTTCTTTGAATTTCTCACTGATTTTTTAAATCTATGGGTGGATTAATAAGCTGGTAAAGTTGAAGAATCCTAGCTGTTTATAGCAAGAAATGCAATTAGAACCTGTGTTATTATTAAGATTAGGGCTGAAATCATAGGATGAAATTTTTGGTGAGTTTCTGGGTGAAAATTTTTTGTCTATTTATCGAGAATTAAGGTAATTTATAAAATATTGTTTACTGATTACCAAAGAGTTATTAAATTGTTAAATAGGAGTAAAACAATCTTATAAAAAATCTAGTCAGGAGCCGGCATGAGCATCGAATCATTTATCGCAGAATTGTGGCAAAGCTATCAGGAAGTAACCCCCCAAGCCACAGCTATTCATCAATTATTTTTAGAAAATGGTGAAAGTGTTATCAACGATCATGTGGCTTTTAGAACCTTTAATAAATCCCCCATTGACCTTGAGAAGATTCGGGGATTACTGGAGCAACTGGGTTATCAATATGCTGAGACCTATCACTTTGATGAAAAGCGGTTAAGAGCCTATTCATTCGTGCCGCCTGCCAGGAATTTTCCCTTAATTTTTGCCAGCGAGTTGTTGACAGAACAGCTTTCAGAATCTTCCCAGAGTATTATTAATCAACTATTAGCGCAAATACCTGAAGCACTGACTGAATCTCCTGAAGTACTAAGTGCCGGTTTATTGTGGAAACCACCGACCTGGGACCAATATAAAAAATTGCGTGCGGAAAGTGAATACGCTGCCTGGCTATCAACCATGGGGATGCGCCCCAATCATTTTACAATATCAGTGAATCATTTGAAAAAAATGGATGAGATTGGTGATGTAATGACTGCCGTCAGGATGTCTGGTTTTAATTTGAATGGTATTGGCGGAATTGTGAAGGGTAGCCCATCATTATTACTGGAACAAGGGTCAACGATGGCTGATAAAATAGATTTTGAATTTGGAGATGGCGAATGTCATGCGATACCTACCTGCTTTTATGAATTTGCCAAAAGGTATAAGAATAGTAATCAGGAGCTTTTCACTGGATTTATTAAAGAAAGTGCTAATTTAATTTTTGAATCTACGGGTCCTTAACCAAATAATAGCCAACATCATTCTTATACCGACTACATGCCTCTTTAAGCGTAATTAACTTGCTGTTTTCAACGGTTTTTTAAGAACAAATCACCATTCGGGTCGACTATGATTAAGCTATCCATCCATTTGCTCCAAGACAGTTTTAGGGCAATCCAGAAAGATCGATCAAAATCAGAAAACCGCCGGA
>Ga0233437_1005287_pt1 | contig 14176 bp, 14 predicted proteins | sample SI_122_August201_FD_182714 | JGI IMG/M metagenome (GOLD analysis project Ga0233437, IMG submission 182714) | Seawater microbial communities from Saanich Inlet, British Columbia, Canada - SI_122_August2016_200_MG | ecosystem: Environmental > Aquatic > Marine > Inlet | place: Canada: British... | reverse complement strand
CCCTTTAAACATTTAACATCAAAAAATAGATTTATACTATTTACTGTCTGAATAAATCTCCACAATTTTCACATAAAGTTTAGGACTAATTCGTAAAGCGTCCTTTTAAAACTATTAAAAACAAATACTCCAAACTTTATTATCGCGTCCCTGCTTTTACTACCAGTTTTATCCTCTCGTACCATTTTATTGGTTTTTTTTGTTAGAGCTCATATCAGCTAAGTTAAACAGATTTGTTATTTTCGTTCTGGTGCAAAAAATTATAAATTACAACATACAATATTAAAAAAAGATTATTGTAGAACACAATGTGTCAAAAATATTTTTTGTACCAGAAACAACCTCTTATATATTAATTTATTATATCATGCTTTAAAAAAATAGAAAAGATGAGTTTCTTAATAAATGTATGATTTTTGTACAGATATTGGATAGTTTGAATATTATAAATTATTTTTGTTAAACATCATACTATGTGAGAAAAAACGATTATTCATGCCAATATGTCACAGAGATGTCACGAGAGAAACAGAAACATATAGAAAGATATAGAAGGTTATGGAACAAACGCGCACGGTTTTGCCCATAAACGCGAGGAATACGCGCTAAAATAGAAAGATACAGAAAGATATAGAAACATACTAACTTAATTGAGGGCCGTGTGGATTAATCTCCATGTGAGTTCGATTCTCATCCCTCGCACCAAGCGGAAACCCGCATGAATAGGGGCTTTCAGGGCATTTTACCCTTGAAAGCCTTTTGTATTTTTAGGGTTTCAAATTTCCCAAATGTCACAAATATGTCACACGAGAATAAAAAAAGTACTGAACTGCAATTCAATACTCATATCATCTCCTTTATCAACTCACTATTACTTAAATATTTATCCAACTTCCCCACTACTTTTTACTTTTGTTCATCTTAAACATGCCCAAAAATTTCTGCCATTTCGGATATTAATATATCCTGGCATCTCCAGTTCTGGTGCCATTGATTTTAAATAATGACAAGTATAAAAATAATGAGAATTTGCTCAATATCATATGTTTAAATTTTTTTCACCAAAACTATATAATAATTCTATTTTTTGACTAGCTGTGCTTTTTAAATTTTTTAGCTTCTGTACATATATTCTTAACTATGGTAAAATCAAGAAATCAGATGTGTCATTAATATTTTTAAAGGAATTGGAATATGAAAAATAAATTTTTATTAATTACATTAATAGTTTTGTTTTTAGTTTTAATTGTTCCATCATTTGCATTTGCTGCTTGGACTACTCCTAATCCCACATTAACATATGACTCTAACGGCGGTACTGGGACTGTTACAGGAGATACTTATCCATCCGGAACAAATGTAATTTTATCAAGCGGTGATGAGCTTTCCAGAACAGATTATGTCTTAGCAGGTTGGGACACATCGAATGTTGCTACTTCTCCAGCTTACCTGCTCGGTGCTATTTATAATATAACATCTAATACATCGCTATATGCAGTTTGGGCCCCAGATGATGATAATGATGGTATAAGCAATACTGATGAGACTGACGTTGGAACTGATATAAATAATGCAACAAGCAAACCTTCTTTAGGAAAAATTACTGGAACGGTTATAGATATTGCTGGAAATCCTGTTTCTGGGCATACGTTAGTTTTAAATTCGTCTCCAATAACAACTACAACTAATGCAAGCGGAGGTTTTAGTTTTTCAAATATTAGCCTTTCAAATCATACGTTGACTTTACGCAATGGATTAACGAACTTAGGGACATATTCATTCAATTTCTCAAATGGAGCACTTCCAAATGCTGTTATTCAAAACAACGGTGCAACTTCTAAAATATTAGGAACTGTTAATGTTACTACTGATGCAAGTTCATTTGGAGTAAACGTAGAAATACAGCTAAATGGCGGTGCATACTGGCAATTAAACAGTGCAACGATATCACCTTTGGGTGTAGTTATAAACCCACAAACAGGATATGACAATAATTATACATTGCCATATGTTTTACTATGCTTATTGGGCGCTTTTAGTTTTTCATGGTATTTTAAAAGGAAATTTGGTAAAAAATAGATTGAATTCTATCATAAATTAGAAATAATTAACATAACAAATAATTTATAAGATAGGTTTGCAATTCTTTTTTAGTCTTCACTTTATTTGTCATAATAATTTGTTAATGATTACTATTTCGGAGGGAACTGAAATGAAACCATTTGTAACAATCGTTTTAATAATACTACTATTATGTATATTTAATATTGCATCACCAGTTATAGGTTTTGCAGCTTCACCAAATCTCATTTCAGAATATGATTTTAACGGGAATCTTACAGATTCTCTTGGTAACTCTATACTTAATGCTTTCGGTGTTGCAAATGATGGGAATGATCATAATAATGCCACAAGTGGCTTTGCCTCGGATGGGGGTTCGGGTGGTGATAGGACTTATTGGTACTGGACTTCTACATTTGATCGTGGTGGCGGATTCTGGATAGATGTAGACAGAACTGATATAGCAGAAGACTACTCAATCGGTGTTCGCTTTGCATATAATTCTATAGATGATGGATATTATAAAATTATTGATTATAAGGACAAGGTGTCTGATGATGGTTTTTATTTTCACGATAACAAGCTAATGTTTTATCCTGGAACAAATACTGAGGGAATAACAGATTATTATGGAGAAAGCATCATAGATGTTATCGCTACAAGAAATAGTACAACAAATGAATTTGTGGCATATACTGTTGTTAATGGATCATTAGTTGAAGAGTTTATTTACGATGATTCAGCAAAAGAGGCTGTACCAATTATTATAGCTAGTATGGTTAGGCTTGGTTTCTTTTATGATGATAATTATACATCTGGCGAAGCTACAGATGGTGGAAAAGTATATTCTATTAAAATTTGGGATGGCCCTCTAAGCCCTGATGAAGCAGGCGGTGCTATGGATCCATCGAGTACAGGTGTTGTCACAAATCCGCAAACTGGTGAATCTACTAGATATTTATGGATCTATATTCTGTTTGGGTTATTTTTCACTTTAGGTTTCATTATGTTCTTAAAAAAGAAGTTATATAAAAGACATTAGTATAATCATTTAAAATTGATATGCTCCTAACGCAATTAAGCTTGGGGGCATTTTTTGTATTTTAATAGCAAGTATATTAAAAAATTAGTTGTCTAAATCAAATCATTAAAGGTAGAAAAAATATTAGAATATCTAAAATCTAAATTTTAAAATACTTATCCAACTTCCCAACTGCCTTCCTCTTCTGCTCTTCTAGCACATGCCCATATACATCAGCAGTAATAGATATTGAGCTGTGCCCCAGTATTTCAGATATAGTCTTTAAATCAACACCTTCAAGGATCATCAAACTTGCCGCCGTATGCCTTAAATCATGATATCTAACATGCGGTATCCCCTCTCTTTTAAGTATCTGTCCAAATCTGCTGGATACAGTGCTCGGGTCTAAGATTGTACCATCCTCTTTTGTACATACATAATCAGAACGATGATACTTATCCCATAATAACTCTTTAGATTTCCTCTGCATATCCCTCTGCTCGATTAATACTTTCTGTATAGGCACAGATATAGGTATCGTCCTATACTTACCGTTCTTAGGTATTCTTAAACCATCATATGTTAAGTTATTCTTAACTGTAATTATTCCTTTTCTAAAATCAACATCCTTCCATTGTAATCCTAATGCCTCTCCCCTGCGCATTCCCCCGAATAAAGCTAAACATACAGGTACATATAAGTATGTATCTTTAAATGTATTTAAATATATAGCTATATCATCCGGATGTACAAAACTGGCTTTGCTTTGCGGGTCCTTCTTTGGTCTGTCTACATAGAAACAAGGATTTCTTGTTATTAACCTTTGTTTCTCAGCCATACTGAGTGCACGAGATAATGTAGTGTGGATATATATCACAGACTTAGGTGATAATATCTTCCCTAGCTCAGAATAAGCATTCTCTATCTCTGCAGTCTGCAGTTTCTGTATCTTTCTGTTACCTAGTATCCCGGTTATATGCTTAATATTAATTCGATAAGATCTGGCTGTATTAGGAGCTAAGTTATCTTGATATGCTTCAATCCATTCTGATAGATAATCAGATAATCTGATCTTAGAAGGTTCAGTATATATCCCCTCCCTCATCTCATGCTCTAGCTTCACCATAAAGTCACGAGCTATTGCTTGGCGATCGAATGTCTTTGATACCTGTTTTTCATTCTCATCCCACCATCTTACTCTCCATCTAAATCCTGTTGCAGTCTTGTATTTTAAGATTGTAGCCATGTTTTTATCTCCTTTTAAAAAAACTTACTGACATTCACTGCCGACTTTCGCCAAATCTATTGACGCATATTTCCCTTAGATGTAGTATAGAACATATATTCGTATTATGCAACATAAAGGGAACATATATTCGCCTATGAAGGAACAATGATAAATAGCATATTTGACGACCATTTTAGTTATAAAAAGCATAATAATATACTCCTCTACATCTGCCGGTGGCTTTTTTAGCCTGCCATACGTTGTGCACCATCTTACCTCTGAAAGTATGTTCAAGCAAGTCAAAATAAATAAGGAGAAGCACATGGAATTACAAGTATTTAAGAATCAAAACTTCGGAGAGATCCGGACAATAATGAAGGAAGGAAATTCTTGGTTCTTTGGTAAGGATATCGCCAAAGTTTTGGGCTATTCAAATACCCGAGATGCTCTTAGCAGACATGTTGAAGCAGATGATAAAGCTGCCGTCGTGATTCACGACGGCGGCCAAAACAGAAATATGTCAATTATCAATGAGAGCGGTGTATATGCCCTAATATTTAGGTCAACTCTGCCTAAATCAAAGCAATTTAAGCGGTGGGTTACATCCGAAGTGCTGCCGTCAATTCGAAAACACGGCATGTATGCAATTGATGAGCTATTGGATAACCCGGACTTTATGATTAAGACTTTTCAGAAGATTCAAGAAAATAAAAACGGACAATTATCGTTTGGATAAGGGGCCAAAAACACGACGTCAGGTATCTAAATGATACCTGTTACGTCCTTGTAATAAGTATTAACTAAACGACCACTAAATACATAAAGAGTTAAGGAGCTTATGGATTACACCGTTAATAACTATCAAGAGATGTTTCTAAAGAGAGTCTTGGATACAAGAGAGCAGCAAGCGGCCGCCCTCAAGTGTAAGGATATTATTAAATACAAAACAAAGACGATTATCAGCGGTCCAATGCTTGAATGCGAGATCTACCCTATCTGGAAAACATCAAAGAAAAGTATTCGGGAGAAAACAAGAAAAGAATCCAGAAAGGCACAGAGAAATTTGAACAATAAAAACGCCGTTAAGAGAGTCATCAGATTAATCAATACAAACTTTAATAACAACGGCATTTGGGGAACATTTACTTACAGCGATGATAAGCTTCCAAACTCAGAAGACCAAGCTAAGAAAGATATGCAGAACTATATCAGAAGGTTGAAAAGGTACTTAAACAAAAATGAACTTGGAGAGCTTAAATATATCTATGTAACTGAATACAGCGAAAGAAAAAGGGTCCATCACCACATTGTGATGAATTTTAAGGACAGAGAAACAGCTGAAAAGCTGTGGAAGAATGGCGGAAGAACTCAGACCAGACGATTACAGCCGGATGATTATGGATTAGAAGGTATGGCAAGATACATCACCAAACAAAAGAAGGACTCTAAAAGGTATGCCTGCAGCAGGAACTTAGAAAAGCCTAAAGTATATGAAGCATATTCTAAGTTTACAAAGAGGAGAGCAGAGAAATTAGCACTAGACGAGAACGGTGCAAAAGAAGTATTTGAAAAGATGTATAAGAATTATGTTTTTAACGATATCGATATCAAGTATTCAGACTTTGTATCAGGGTGCTATCTATATGCAAGAATGAGAAATTATATGGGGGATAAAAATGACAAAGCAAAGATTACAAGAGTATATATGGCTGAAGAAAAGCATCAAACAGCTTGAAGATCGTATTGAAGAGATTGATACGATACTGAAAAAGACAACCGGGACATTGAGTGATATGCCAAGGAATAAAACACCAAGAGATTTGACAAACGAATTACTTGCCAAGAAGATCGACCTTCAGAATAAATTAAAAAAGAGGGCGATTAAATGTTTAATCGAATTAGATGAAGTAGATAGTGCAATTGCTAATTTACCTCAGCGTGAGGAGAGTATATTTAGACTGCGCTATCTTGAGGGTAAGAAATGGGAAGATATTTGCCTGGCTTTAGAGTACAGCGAAAGGCAATGTCATCGGATACACGGTGAAGCACTAAAGAAATATGGCTGGAACTGAAAGTCGGCACACTATGTCCGATAGATGTGTGGTATTATGCTAGTGTGAAAAGAATGAGTAAAGTGTCTAAATCATGGAATTTAACTTATAATAAGAAAAAAGCTATGAGGGAAAGTTAATGAATAATGAAAGGATAAACCTTATGCTTCATCACTTCATCCAAGGAAAGAAAGTTGCTGACGCCAACTTAAGAGAGTTTAAATTCTCTGATGAAGAGATTACCCAAGTTGAAAAAAGTGGATATATTGAATTTATCGAAACCACTCCTTGGGGTGATCGCAGATTTACTATTACAACAAAAGGATTAGCTTTTAGAGATGATTAAATATGTTTTTATAAAATGTTTTGTCACTGTGAAGCAATAGCAAATATAAATTGAACAGCGAGCGAACCTCGCTGTCTTTTAATTTAGATCTCCCCTCTGTGTTTACTGCTTGGATAAGGGAATGATAAGAAAAGCAACGATGGTGGACCATACCGTTCAGCATAAAGGAAATATGAAGTTACTATTTATTAAGGAATGAATTTTTGCAGAATAACCGAACCAAATTACTAGAGTTTTAGTTTTTTCAAAGCATAAGGTTCTGTTGCTTTATTAAGCATATCTTTCCAAGATTTAAACTCGGTATGATTTAAAACTATAGCATCAAGTTCATGCTCAGTTAGAGCTTCAAACTTATGTTGTGAACTTATATCAACGCCACTGGCTCTTAAAAAGTCGCTGAAGCTTAAAAACTTTGTGTTTTTACGCATAAAATAGTTATCGAACAATTTATCAGAACTTATTGTTTCAACAAGACTTTTTGACTTTCCTGATGTTTTATATGGTTTTTTATAATTACTAAAAATACTAACACAACCTTTCGACAAATTATAACATGTTTTTATAAAAATAAGTGTAATAAATTATGGGGTGAGAAATATTGTCAGGACCGATGAGGCCGTGCTTAAAGCAGGGATGCAATACACTAATTGAATACCCTGCCACCTATTGTGATAAGCATAGGCCAAAGCGGCGCGCTAATTTGTATAATCGACTTTTGGATGATATAATTATAAACAGAAGGTGAGCAGTATATCACTTTTAATCTAACGAGAAAGAGGTATTTACTATGGACGAAGCTGCAGTAAGAGCACTTGCAGGTGCAGGAATTGCTTTTGGAGTCATTGCTACAATCATTGGAATTATTGCATATGTTATGTTTTCATTGGGGTTAATGACACTGGCAAAGAATAAGGGAATTGAGAATGCATGGCTTGCATGGATACCAATTGGGAATTTATTTATACTGGGTAAGATTGTTGAGACTGTTGATATCGGTACGTGGAAAATTCCAAGGCTTGATATCATATTACCGGTAAGCGTTCCGGCGATGTGTCTCTTAAACTTGATACCCGTTATAGGATGGATACTTTCGATTGCATACGCAGTCTTTTTGGGATTTGTTCTATATAAACTGTTTATGAAATATCGTCCAGCTCAGGCTGTGTTATACACGGTACTTAGCATAGTGCTAGGGTTGGTATGGGTTTTCGTATTTGTAATCAGAAACGACCAAGAGACAATATAAGAGCTGAAAGTAAAAAAGCTTTGCTGATGCAAGGCTTTTTTTATATATTTTTCTGGCTAATAACGATGGTTTTTTGGGCGAAAAAGAATAAAATTGTATGGATATTTCATGGAACACAGGCCCCGGGGGGGCTGGAAAAAGTGTTAGGTAAGAGTGCCGGAAACCGTCCGCCCTATCTTCCGTGAAAAAAATTCCGTAAATCGAGAAAAAACTTCAAATAATCATTTTCATACTATTAATTATTAAGTCAATCTAACCAATTATTCATATCATCGCACGTGTCGCATAAGGTGACGACGTGTCGCTTTAATATCAATTCTGTATATGATTTACCATCAATTAATATTTAAGCCACCACAAGGGCACGTGTGGGTAGACAACAAGAATCCCACAAAATAAGAAATTCTAATAGTAATCCGGACAATATTTTAAACCAAGAAAAATTCGGTAAGAGTGATAAGAAACTGGGTTAATAAAGGGTTTTTTTTAGCGTTTTGCTGGATGGTTTTTAGTCTAAATACTTTCCAACTGTTTTTTATGGCATTAGAAAAAAGATGATTTTATTAAATTATCCTATTATAAATTAGACGTGGAACAGAGATAAAAACCATATTGACAAATTTGTTAGGGGAACAAAAAGTACTTGTACAATAATTTATTCTTATGTGCTGTCGCGCTGTATCAGTTCGCCCTCAAAAAACACTCTTTCTTTAGCATTATGTATACCATTTATCTTATTTAGTAGTATTTTTGCAGCAGCAGTACCAATTTCGTTAATCGGCTGTGCTATCGTAGTAAGATTAGGCTCAACAATTTCACAAATTTCGCTATTATCAAAACCTATAATAGATACTTCACTTGGAATTTTTATGCCTTGCTGCTTAAGGTATTTCATTGCACCAATAGCAAGAGGATCTGCAGCAACCATGATTGCGTCAATATTTTCACAAGAACTCATAAGTTCTTTTGCACCATAATAACCTATGCTTCTTACATTGATCTCTTCAATAGGTCCAGGGAAATAAACTAAACTTTCATCAAAGCTAAGTCCGCAAGCATCCAACCCTCGTCTATATCCTTCATATCGATGCGCTGTAACTTGTGCATCCACAGGGAAATTTATATATGCAATCTTCCTTTTACCATTATGATAAAGGAACTTAACAGCGTCTCGAGAGCTGCGCAAGCCTTCTGTAGCAACTACAGAAATATTCTCTACTGCTCTGTAAAAATTATCAACAAATACTATTGGCAGTGTCTTTGATAGATTAGTGAAATAATCTTGTGATGTTTTGTCTACTTTGTAAGTACAGTATATTAATCCATCAATTTTCCGTTGGATAAGTTTTTCTGCATACTTTAATTCATACTTTGGACTGTTTTGTGTATCGCATAATGTAACCATATATTCTTGCTTTAAAGCGACTTTTTCTATGGCTTTAAACATTTCTGTGTAAAAAAGATTTGATGCATCTGGGATCATAAATGCAATCGTCATAGATTTTTGAGTTCGTATATTTTTTGCAAAATAACTTGGATGATAGTTAAGTTTTTCAACAGCTGACAATACAGCCTTTCTTGATTCGGGACTTGTACTGCCATTATTCATAACTCTTGAGACGGTAGACTTTGATACACCTGCTAGTTTTGCAACATCCCAAATAGTAGCCATTTCGGCCTCCTGTAATATTTATTATGATAAGAACAAAATATCGATGGGCATTAATAAAAGGAATTATCCCTATATATGGGAACGTTATCGCCAAAATATCTCACCCTTAATTCAATATTCTTCATAAATCATAATAATCCTTCATTTACTGCTAAATCTTAAAACATTTTATTTTGTTCAATATTGACGCTAAACGTGTAATATGCTAAAATCACTAACATAACGCGCTGATTTTATTATAATTTTAAGATAAATTATATAGATATATATAAATATTTTTTATAGAAACAATAAAATATTTTATTAAAGCAATATGGCTGATAACTTTAATACGGTTAACTTTATATATAAAACGGTTTGCAAAAGAATAATATTAGAGTTGAATTTGTTAATAATTTATTCGTAAACCGAATATAAATAAATAATATTTTAAGGAGTTTTTAACATGAATAGGTATTGCTTTGTTATTGAGATTAATGAAGATCAAGTGGACGATTATATCGATGTTCACAAAAATGCATGGGAAGAGACCCTAAAAGGCCTTAAAAATGCGGGAGCAGAAGAGCTCTTAATATATAATTATAAAAATTTTTCAATTCTATTTTGGGAAGCAGAAGATTTAAATGAGGTCTATCGCAAATGGGGAGCTAATGAAACATGTGAAAAATGGAATTTGCGTCTCGCAAATACATACAAAATTACACCTAGCATTGATGGGTCTGATGATGTAGAAACTTGTGAAAAGATATTCGATTTAAATCAGCAGCTTAATGGCAAGCTGGAACAATACTAGCATTACTAAATCAGTTTTGCAGTAGTCGGCTTATAATATTATTTTTTAGTCATATTAAAAGTATAAAGAATCGCATTAAAAAGATTAATGACAATTATATAAAACTTAAAGCAATTAACTATATAATATAAGCAAATTGTTTATAAAATCAAATATTATAAAAATAAATAGAGGATTTTTAATGTTGATGTAGAATTTTATATATATAAGGGGAACGTTCCCATGGGAACGTTATCGATTAAATTAAAAATTTGCTTCATTTTGTAATTATTAATTTAAATATTAAAAGCAGGGCAAATATTTTTATTTTGGAGGAGAATAATGAGTAAAATTAAGTACAGTGCAATTATTGGATCACTAGGTCAAACATGTGACAGATTTATGAAATGTGGATATAAAGATCCCGAGGTAGACAAGGTAGAGTTTCCTGATGTAATTAAAAATTTGGAGAACATGAATGTTTTGCAAGGAGCAGACTTATATCAAGCACCAACAGGACCACTATCAGATGCAGATACTGTAAATGAAATTTTATCCTCATCTGGATTAGAGGCTTCTTCTGTGTTGCCTATGGTATTTGGAGATAGAACTTGGCAGCATGGATCTATAGCAGCAGCAGATGCAAAAGTTCGTGAAAAGGCAATGAAATTAATAAAACAAAACATTGATTTTAATGCAAAATTAAACGGAAATCCAAGTTTAAACTTATGGTTAGGACAAGACGGATTTGATTATCCGTTACAGACTAATTATATAAAACAATGGGATTATTTAATAAAGTCTGTAAGAGAACTAGCAGACTATAACCCGAATATAAAATTAACTTTGGAAGGCAAGATCAGAGAGCCTAGAAATAGATGTTTAGTAGATACAACTATGACAGCTTTGCTTGTTTGTATGGAAGTTGACAGAAAAAATGTTGGTGTAGCTATAGATACAGGACATGTATTCCAATCACAACAAAATGTAGCACAAAATTTAGAGATTGCATCACGTTACGGCAAATTATTTATGATGCATGCAAATGACAATTATAATTTATGGGATGACGATATGATTGTTGGATCATTAAGACTTGTAGAATATATTGAAATGTTTTATTCGTTAAGAAAATGTAATTATGATGGATTCATTTCTGTTGATATCTTTCCTTATAGAGAGGATCAATATGAAGCGACTCGACAAAGCGTGCTAAACATGAAGAAATACGATGAAATGATTGACTTGATTGGGTTTGATAAACTTGAAGATGCAATACTAAATGGTAATCCTTGTGATACTTCAGGCCTTATAAGAGAGGCTATATATAAATAAACAAAAGCAATAGATTATTTATTTGGACATTATAAATAAATATATTAAGTACAAATTTTATTTGGAGGGAAACCGCATGGCTTGTTTATTACATGCAGACAATATAACAAAAACATTTCCTGGCGTAAAAGCTCTTGACTCAGTAAACATTAAGATTAACAGCGGCGAAGTGTTAGGGCTTTTAGGAGAGAATGGAGCGGGGAAATCTACTCTGTTAAACATCGTTAGTGGCATATACAAAGCGGAACAAGGAAAAATATATTTAGGTGATAAAGAAGTTGTTATTGATGGACCAAAACATGCGCTGGATCTTGGTATTGCTATTGTTCATCAAGAACTTAAACTTATGCCTAATATGACAGTTGCAGAAAACATTTTTATGGGAAGGCTTCCCAAGACGAAGATAGGGAAAGTCTCTTATAGAAAACTTTTTGCGAATACAAAAGAATTACTCGAAAGATTTGGTTTTGCTATTAATCCAAAAGAAGAGGTGAGGTTTTTATCTATTGCATCACAGCAAATGGTTGAGATTGCAAAAGCACTGTCGATAAATGCAAAGCTGATTCTTATGGATGAGCCTACATCATCTTTAACAACAGAAGAAACAAGTCAACTTTTCGATATTATGAAAACATTAAAAAAGAACGACGTGGGAATTGTATTTATCTCTCATAAGCTAGAGGAAATTTTTGTATGCTGTGATAGGGTACAGGTTCTTCGAGATGGAAAAGATATGGGAGTTTCTGATGTAAGTGATACAGATGAATATAAACTTGTAAAACTTATGGTAGGCAGAGAAATCTCACAACGTTTTCCAAAGCGACATTCTGAACAAGGCGAAAAAGTCTTAGAAGTGAAAAACTTATCACGCGGTGTACACGTAAAGGATGTAAGTTTTGATTTACATAAAGGAGAGGTTTTTGGTATCGCTGGGCTTGTAGGATCGGGAAGAAGTGAATTAGTAAGACTTATTATAGGCGCAGATAAAAAGGATTCAGGTGAGATACTTGTAAACGGTAAAAATATGGATATAAAGCATCCTCATCAAGCTATTGCAAATGGAATTTTTTTAGTACCGGAAGATAGAAAGCTTCAAGGACTTGTTGTAATGCAAACAATTGAAAAGAATATTGCTCTACCTATGATAAAACGAATAAAAAAAGCGTTTGGATTTATTGATCCTAGAAAAGAACAAAAAATGGCAGAAAAAGAGATTAAAGATTTGAGTATAAAATGTACCAGCCAAAATCAACAAGTAGTCAGCCTTTCAGGTGGAAACCAGCAAAAGGTAGTCTTGGGGAAATGTTTAGAAACAGAGCCAGACATTATGATACTTGATGATCCGACAAGAGGCATAGACGTTGGAACAAAAGCTGAGATATATGAAATGATAAATGAATTTACAGAAAAGGGGAAGGCAGTAGTGCTGATTTCCTCGGAGTTACCAGAAGTTATAAGCATGAGCGACAGAGTTGGAGTCATGTTTGAGGGCGAGATGAAAGCCATTATTAGCAGAGAAGAATTAAGTCAAGAAAATGTTATAAATTATGCGATAGGGGGGAAATAGGATGAGTACTAAGAAAAAATTTGATATTAAGGCTAATCCGGTCTATACGTTTTTTTCAAAAAATATAATTTTGATAGCTTTGATAGTTTTAGGAATAGCACTATCTATTGCAACAGATAGATTTTTAACAGTTAACAACATTACAAACGTACTGCTTCAATCTGCAACAACAGGACTTGTTGCAGTTGGAATGACATACGTAATTATCACCGGTGGTATTGATTTGTCCGTTGGCTCAGTGGTAGCACTAGCATCTGCACTTGGTGCAGGGACAATGAAAGATTTGATGGAAGTAATACCTGTCGGATGGGCAGTTGCTATTGGGATAGTTATTATGCTTATTGTAGGAGCAATAGTAGGCTTTTTGCAAGGATTGCTAATAAGCAGACTAAGAATGCCGGCGTTTATTGTAACATTGGCAGGAATGTCAATTGCTCGAAGTTTAACAATGGTATACACAGGCGGAATGACAATTGCCGCTTTGCCTGATGAGTTTGCAAAAATCGGAAGCGACAGAATTGGTGATTGGCTTCCTGTCCCAGTTATAGTTATGGTAGTGATTTTCTTGCTAGCATTTTATGTTCTTCAATATACTGCTTTTGGCAGGAGCTTATATGCACTTGGTGGAAACAGAGAAGCAACTAAGCTTTCTGGTATTAACACCACACTAATAGAAACTATAACATATTCTATTTCAGGACTAACAGCAGGTTTTGCTGCAATAATATTAACTGCAAGGCTGGCTACTGCAACATCCACAGCTGGTGAAGGATATGAACTTGAAGCGATTGGAGCTGTTGTAATCGGAGGCGCAAGCTTAGCAGGAGGCAGAGGCACAATGCTGGGCACATTTATTGGGGTGCTTATACTGGGCGTT
>Ga0233437_1005284_pt1:7500-14179 | contig 14179 bp, 9 predicted proteins | sample SI_122_August201_FD_182714 | JGI IMG/M metagenome (GOLD analysis project Ga0233437, IMG submission 182714) | Seawater microbial communities from Saanich Inlet, British Columbia, Canada - SI_122_August2016_200_MG | ecosystem: Environmental > Aquatic > Marine > Inlet | place: Canada... | reverse complement strand
ATCATATATGTTGGACATTCAATTTCATTTCCAACATATATGATTTTATCGTCTTGTATTAAAACACATCCATCTTCATATATCTTGCCCAGCTCATTCATGGTTAAAACATAAGCATTTTTGATTATGGTTTTCATATAGATTTGAGTCTCCGCCTTTTTTTATGCCATATAAATATTCTTATTTTATTATGAGTTTAGATATTCTATCTGCTCCTTAGATAAGTAATCCATCTTTTTATCCATAGCCTTTAATTTTCTTTCAGCAACCATATAATCTATATCATATGGAACATCAATAACATCGTTTTTTAGAGTCTTATAGTTTTCTAAAACATACTTTAAGCTTAACGCTTGCAGTGCAAAGCTAAGATCCATGATCTCTGCCGGATGTCCGTCTGCTGCTGCAAGGTTTACTAATCTTCCTTCAGCGATGAGATTTAAGATACGTCCGTCTTCTTGAACATATCCTATTATATTGTTTCTCATCTCCTTTTTAGAAACAGAAAGCTTTTCAAGTTCACTCACTCTAACTTCAACATCAAAATGACCAGCATTAGCAAGCAGTACACCATCTTTCATCTTTTTAAAATGCCGTGTTGTGACAACATCTATGCATCCAGTCGCTGTAATAAAAATATCACCCAGCGGCGCTGCATCATCCATAGACATCACATCAAAGCCATCCATAACAGCCTCTAGTGCTTTTATCGCATTAACTTCGGTCACAATTACTCTTGCACCAAGCCCAGCAGCTTTAGCTGCAATTCCTCTAGAACACCAACCATAACCGCCGACCACTACACATTTTCCTGCTATTACAAGATTAGAAGCGCGCATAACACCCTCCCATGAGGATTGCCCTGTTCCATATCTGTTATCAAATAATGATTTACAGTTTGCATCATTTACACTCATCACAGGATATAAAAGTTTTCCTGCCTTTGCTCTTGCTTTAAGCCTTATTATTCCTGTTGTAGTTTCCTCTGCTCCGCCAAATACTCTTTTTGCTTTTTCCTCGTCTTTATGAATCTCTGCCGTTAAGTCCCCGCCATCATCCAAAATTAAATCTATATCCGGGCTTAAAACATCTTCTATATATTCGTCATATTCCTTGTCGGTACAACCATGCTTAGCATAAACTTCGATGCCCGACTTTGCTAAAGCGGCAACAACATCATCCTGCGTTGAAAGCGGGTTTGAACCAGCAACATACATTGTAGCTCCACCGGCATGAAGCACTTTTGCTAAATATGCTGTTTTTGCCTCTAAATGAATTGCCATAGCAATTTTTATGTTTTTAAAAGGTTGTTCTTTTATAAAATCCTGCTCTATGCCTGCTAAAACAGGCATGTATTTTTTTACCCATTCAATTTTTTGATCGCCTTGTTTATATAAATTAATATCTTTTATTTTACTCATTTTCTACACCTCATTTTTTTCGTCAATTAAATTCTTTAAATATCCTAAAAATTCATCCTTTAAATCATCTCTATCAAGAGCAAACTCGACTGTTGCTTTTAAAAACCCAATCTTTGAACCGACATCATATCTTTTTCCTTCAAACTCATATGCATACATATCTTCTATTGATGCGAGCTTATTAAGTGCATCAGTTAGCTGTATCTCTCCTCCAACTCCCGGCTTTGTACTTTCTAAGATCTCAAAAATTTTAGGAGTAATGATATATCTGCCTAATATAGCGATATTTGATGGTGCTTTTTGTTTAGCAGGCTTTTCAACCAAGTTCTTTACTTTGCTTAATTTCCCATCAGTGCTTTTTGGGTTAACTATCCCATATTTAGAGACCATTTCATTAGGAACTCTTTGAACTCCTAAGATGCTCCTGCCTGTTTTTTCAAATTCTTGGACAAGCTGCTTAAGCGCTGGCTTTTCTTTGCTTACAACAACATCATCCCCAAGTAAAACTGCAAACGGCTCATTCCCGATAAAAGATTTTCCACAATATATTGCATGTCCTAAGCCCCTTGGGCTCTTTTGTCGTACATAACAAATATCCACAAGGTTTGCAATTTCATCAACTATTTTATAAAGCTTTTCTTTACCATTCTTTAAAAGCTCTTCTTCAAGCTCATACGAACGATCAAAATGGTCTTCTATCGCTCTTTTACCTCTTCCGGTAACAATCAATATCGATTCGATACCCGAGGCAATCGCTTCTTCAATTATATATTGTATCGTTGGTTTATCAACAATAGGCAACATCTCTTTTGGTTGTGCTTTTGTTGCAGGAAGAAATCTTGTCCCTAACCCTGCTGCTGGAATTATCGCTTTTTTAATTACATTCATATTATTAACTTTTAGTTTAAGCAAAATCGTTTCGCTTATGCTTAATCTCACTTTCTTTATAGTAATTTAGATATATTATACTATAAAATTTATCGTTAATGCCACTAAATTAAATTTATTTTTATTTATTTGAAAAAAAAGCTTTACAAAACTGTTGTTTGCGTTTATAATGAGTTATACGAACATACATTCTTTTTTAGAGCTTCCAATCGTCAGTTGGCCTTTGAAAGATGCATAATTCTTTATAAAAGCGAACTAACCGTCCCCCTTGGTTTTTTCGCTTTTGTTTTCTCTTAATATTTTGATAAAGGAGGCAGGCAGACATGAAAAAGTTAATACTGCATTGTGATTTAAACAACTTCTTTGCTACTGCATCGCTTATAGATAAGCCAGAGCTGCAAAAGGTTCCTGTTGCTGTTGCTGGAGATCAAAGCAAGCGTCACGGTATTATTCTTGCAAAAAACATGCCTGCTAAGATTAAAGGTGTTAAAACTGCCGAGCCTATTTGGAAGTCTATGCAAAAATGTCCTGACCTTATTATTATCCCTCCAGATTATCAGCTTTATATAAAATATTCTGATATCGTAAAAGATATTTACTATCGCTATACAGGAAACATAGAGCCTTTCGGGATTGATGAATGCTGGCTTGATATATCTTCATTCAAACAGGATATGGACTATGGTATAAAAATGGCATATGAGATTAAAGAAGTTGTAAAAAAAGAAACACAACTAACTTTATCAATAGGTGTTTCCTTCTCAAAGATTTTTGCTAAATTAGGCAGCGATTATAAAAAGCCAGATGCTGTAACAGCAATATCAGAAGAGAACTATCGCAGCTTAGTTTGGCCTCTTCCAGCACAAAACCTATTATGCGTTGGCAGAGCAACAAAAAAGAAACTAAATAAAATCGCAATAATAACTATAGGTGATTTAGCAAACGCCTCGCCTCTAGTTCTAAAAAGACTGCTGGGTAAAAACGGTCTAATGCTGAAAGATTTTGCAAACGGTAAAGATGATTCAATGGTAAAATCTGTAGATCACGATTTTGGTTTTAAGGGCATCGGGAACAGCATGACCACTGCAAGGGACTTAGTAGATCACAGAGATGTATTTTCTGCCTTTTTGATGCTTGCTGAGATGGTTTCTAAAAGGATGAGAGCGAAGGGTGTTTGTGCCGGATGCATATGCATTTATCTTAGAGATAATCAGCTTGAACATATTACAAGACAAAAAAGTCTCAAAACTCCTACTTTTGTTTCTGATGAAATAGCAAAAATCAGCATGGAGTTGTACAAAGAAAATTGGGACATAAAAAAAAGACCGATTCGTTCAATCGGCATCCGCTCTACTGATTTTATACCGATTATGCACACCGCTCAAATTTCGTTTTTCGATTCGACAGAACACAAAAAAAAAGAATCTCTTGAGTTTGCAAAAGATTCTATTATAAAAAAATATGGCAAAGGCTCTATTGTAAGAGCAACTTTCATGGACAAACAATCTCCAAAAGAAAGAAATCGCAAAGAACTGCATGAAGTGCATCCTTTATCGTTCTTTAGAAAATAGAATTGAAATTACTTTTACTTATTTTTTTAACAGCTTTTCGATAAACTTATTATATTCATTAATAAGGTCGATATAAAAATCGTTCGGAATATCACTTAAAGATTTTGGTATGTTTTTAGCATCAGAATAATTATCGACATACTCAAACTTATCCTTGTCATCCAGATAGGTGTTTACATGATCAATTACTTTATTAAATCTTTTCTTGTCACTCTTTTTTAAATTTAACGAAATATCAAAATTCTTATCAGGTGCATCTACGAATATATTTAGAAATTTTTCAAATGGCAGCTGATGATTCATGCCTCTTTGCTTATTAATCCCGTCTTCATTAAAAATAGGATATTTTTCATTTAATCCTGATAAGATAACAGCTGAATACATTCCAACAGATTCGTTCTTTCTATCATACATCGATTCTGTCGTTTTAATATCTATCTCGCATGTATTAAAAAAATCGTCCATCAATTCACCTTTATAGAATGATTTTTTATTAAAAGGTCTGATAATGATATTTTTAAATAACTTTTCATATCGATATATATAGTCAAAATGATTATTGTTTTTATGATTATAGATCGCTGTTTCCATCGAGGATTCGCCTGTTTTAACTGCCCAAGCAACCATAGATTTTACAAAAGAAATCGGGTCTCTAACGTATATCAAAACCATAATTTCTTTTTCATCAAAATATTTTAATAGAAAATCTTTTAGTGTATTAATTTCATCATGATCTAAAAAGGTAAGCCCTTCGCATGAAATGATGGTATTGCTGCATGTGTTTTTTTCCAGTAAATCTTCCCATCTTAAAATTGATTTGTCTAGTGCTTCTCTAATCCTGTCATTAGTTTTATAAGTTATTTTCAGATAATTATCGGTATAAGGGTTTTTTCTGAATATTCTAGCAAACATCGTTTTATCTTTGCCGTTTGTTGCGGCATAATAAACATCTTTCTTAATAAGATAATCTCTGTTTAATGCTAACGCATCTTGGATTGAGGTTGAGCCTGTTTTTGCCATACCTATATGCAAAATTAGTTTTCCGTCCATTTTTGTCATTTTTGTTATCCCTTCATTCGACTCATAGTGCTGTTTATAAATGCTGAATTATGAAATATTTTATACATAATATTCAAAATATTATACTTTATTTAAGATATCAAGTCAATATTCCTATGTCCTCTAATAAACAATAAAAGTATAAAATAAAAAACCACTAAAAAGTGGTTTTTCTGGCTCCCCAGGTTGGGATTGAACCAACGACCCTTCGGTTAACAGCCGAATGCTCTACCGCTGAGCTACTGAGGATTATATAGAATCCGGCGGCTACCTACTCTCCCAGGCCGTTACCAACCAAGTACTATCGGCGTATAAGGGCTTAACTTCTGTGTTCGAGATGAGAACAGGTGGAACCCCTTAGCTATCGCCACCGGAAAATTTATATCGGTGTTAAGTATCAATGTACGATTAAGCACATTGAAAACTGCATTTTCAAAGGTTATTTCAAAAAATTTAAGATCAAGCCCTCGGCCTATTAGTACTAGTCAGCTGCATACATTGCTGCACTTCCACCTCTAGCCTATCAACCTTGTAGTCTACAAGGGGCCTTAACCCATAAAGGGAGGGAAATCTTATCTTAAGGGGGGCTTCACGCTTAGATGCCTTCAGCGTTTATCCCTTCCGTACTTGGCTACCCAGCGGTGCCCTTGGCAGGACAACTGGTACACCAGAGGTACGTCCATCCCGGTCCTCTCGTACTAGGGACAGCACCTTTCAAATTTCCTACGCCCACGATGGATAGGGACCGAACTGTCTCGCGACGTTCTGAACCCAGCTCGCGTGCCGCTTTAATTGGCGAACAGCCAAACCCTTGGGACCTGCTTCAGCCCCAGGATGCGACGAGCCGACATCGAGGTGCCAAACCTCCCCGTCGATGTGGACTCTTGGGGGAGATAAGCCTGTTATCCCCGAGGTAGCTTTTATCCGTTGAGCGACGGCAATTCCACTCTCTACCGCCGGATCACTAAGCCCTACTTTCGTACCTGCTCGAGATGTCTCTCTCGCAGTCAGGCCTCCTTTTGCCTTTGCACTCTAAAGAATGATTTCCGACCATTCTGAGGAGACCTTTGGGCGCCTCCGTTACTCTTTGGGAGGCGACCGCCCCAGTCAAACTGCCCATCTGGCAATGTCCGATACCGGGATTACCGCATATCGTTAGAAATTCAGCATAAGAAGGGTGGTATCCCAAGGATGACTCCACACAAACTGACGTTCATGCTTCCAAGTCTCCCACCTATCCTGTACATCTTATGCCAAATTCCAATGCCAAACTACAGTAAAGCTCTACGGGGTCTTTCCGTCCTATCGCGGGTAACCGGCATCTTCACCGGTACTTCAATTTCGCCGAGTCCCTTGTTGAGACAGCGCGCAAGTCGTTACGCCATTCGTGCGGGTCGGAACTTACCCGACAAGGAATTTCGCTACCTTAGGACCGTTATAGTTACGGCCGCCGTTCACTGGGGCTTAAATTCCGTGCTTCGCACCGTTGTGCTAACACTTCCTCTTAACCTTCCAGCACTGGGCAGGCGTCAGCCCGTATACGTCATCTCTCGATTTCGCACAGACCTGTGTTTTTGCTAAACAGTCGCTTGCGCCTATTCTCTGCGACCACCTTTCGGTGGCACCCCTTCTCCCGAAGTTACGGGGTAATTTTGCCGAGTTCCTTAACAAGGGTTATCTCGCTCATCTTAGGATTCTCTCCTCACCTACCTGTGTCGGTTTACGGTACGGGCACCTATT
>Ga0233437_1005284_pt1:0-2500 | contig 14179 bp, 9 predicted proteins | sample SI_122_August201_FD_182714 | JGI IMG/M metagenome (GOLD analysis project Ga0233437, IMG submission 182714) | Seawater microbial communities from Saanich Inlet, British Columbia, Canada - SI_122_August2016_200_MG | ecosystem: Environmental > Aquatic > Marine > Inlet | place: Canada: British... | reverse complement strand
TTCTTGTTTTTCTACAGTAGCATCAAGTTTTGTAATAATCATGTCATATGCTTTGTCATACACTCCGATTTCGTCAAGTGTTTCAGTATAATATTCCTCGGATAAAAACATCTTATCAGCCACATATATAAAAGGAAATACTATCAGACTTATTACTAAGGCGATAGTTATTATAATCGATATAATCCATTTTATAAACTCCATATTATTCCTCCTTAAAAATATCTAACTATAATCAATTACTATTGTATCCAATTATATCATAAATTTTTTTGTTTAAAAAATAAAAAACCCAGATGCGTAAGCACATCCGGGCGGATAATAATCCAAATATAATATTGTATTACCTGTTGAAAACTTCCTTAAATGCTTTTCCAGCTTTAAATGAAGGTGCTTTAGATGCCGCTATTTGAATCTTCTCTTTAGTTTGCGGGTTTAACCCTACTCTTGCTGCTCTTTCTTTAACTTCAAAAGTTCCGAATCCGATTAGTTGGATTTTTTGGCCTTGGCTTAAAGCCTCAGTTACTGTTTCAACAAAAGCACCGTATGCTTTCTCTGCATCCTTTTTTGTAAGACCCGATTTTTCACTAAAAGATGCTACAAATTCTGATTTATTCATTTTATGTCCTCCTGTAAATTCATATTTTTTCCAATTGTTTTTGCGAGCTCATTTATTATAAGGCATTTCTTTGAGTATCGCAAGACTTTTTACATTTTTTTTATTCCCATTTTTTAGGTGTTTTATTCTATTTCCCAAAAATTTATTTACTATGAAATTTCAATTTAGTTATCTTTTTTTTAAACTCATCCTTTTCTTGCTCTTTTCCCAAAGCAAGTCCATCTCGTCTAAAGTCATCTTATCTAAGCTAATATTACTTTCTTCAGCTTGCTTTTCCATATCCTCAAATCGCATTATGAATTTCTCTACTCCTTTATAAAGAGTCATTTCAGCATTTATCTTCAAATGTCTTGCAAGGTTTGTAATCGCAAACAACAAGTCTCCCATTTCCTCTTCCGGATTCTTTTCTTGCTTTATATCCTCTTCTAACTCACCAAGCTCTTCATAGACCTTTTTAAGGGGAAGTCTATAGTCATCCCAATCAAAACCGCAAGCCGCAGCTCTTTTTTGAACTTTTTGACTTCGCATCAATGACGGCATAGCTTTTGGGACATCTTTAAGATTATGAGTAAAGCTGTCGATGCCTTTTTCTTCTTCTTTTAACTTTTCCCAGTTATCTAAAACCTTTTTTGACGTGTTCGCTATTGTTTGTCCAAAAACATGTGGATGTCTTGATATCATTTTCTTACATATTGCCGTGGTAATATCTAAAGAATCAAACTCTCTGTGTTCTTTACCTATCTGCCCATGAAAGACTACCTGGAGTAAAACATCACCTAGCTCATCATACAGCATATCCATGCTGTCGTTTTCAATCGCATCCAAAACCTCATAACTTTCTTCAAGAAGAAATTTTCTTAAAGTTTTATGTGTCTGCTCTTTATCCCAAGGACAACCATCCACTGACCTTAACACTGACATAATTTTTAACAAATCCGAAAATGTATATCCTGTTTTGTCATTAAACTGTGAAGGTGGGATATATGCACAAAACGAATAGCCGTACCCTTGTTGTCTGTCCAACTCTTCAAGCAAAATCTTTTTAGACTTTGTTTGTTCATTAGATATATAGACGGTTTTATCACCTCCAAATATTTTTAGAAGTTCGATTTTAATCTCACTCGCCAAATACAGCGAATCTATTTCGTAGATATGCATCCCTTCATTTGAATTGTCAGGCATTTCAAATGAATATCCGCTTATCGTTTTTATGCCATACGGTTTAATTTCTTTGTTCACCATTGCCATTCCAATATTTTCACAATCGCAAGGCAGTCCATATATTATCTCTAGCTCAATTTTTCCTTTATTTGCTTCTTCTATTATTTCACTTACAACTTCGTTTTGGGCTATATCACCTAAAGCACAAAAAACTATGTTGCTCTGTTTTGAATTATGCACCAATTCTTTTGCAATAGATTTTTTTAATATATCAAAATCCTCTGATTCTTCAAAAAAGCGGTCAAACGTTTTATAGTCTTTTTTAAGTTCGTTTCCAAATGGAATCTCTCCTGTTTGTAAAAAAAGTTTTTCAGCCGATTCGATTTTTTCATAGGCTTTGATTGTTAAATTTTCTTTTTTTCCATTAGCAATCCCTATTATGCTAAGTTTCCCCATGCTTAATCCTCTTCTATGCTGTTTTCTTTCTTCCTCTAATCATATCAATCTCGCGCTTTGTTATCGTTTTAGTGAAAATTAATGAAGCAGCATAAACGACTGCCCCTAACGTGATAGATCCTAATGTTGCCAAGCTGTTTCCTACTATATTATATAGTATAGGATATAATAGATAAACAGTTAATCCCATCAATGCCGTACATACAATCGGTTTGATGATATGATTTAAAAGCCCAATTTTCATCTTAGTATATTTAACAACAA
>Ga0233437_1005281_pt1 | contig 14181 bp, 16 predicted proteins | sample SI_122_August201_FD_182714 | JGI IMG/M metagenome (GOLD analysis project Ga0233437, IMG submission 182714) | Seawater microbial communities from Saanich Inlet, British Columbia, Canada - SI_122_August2016_200_MG | ecosystem: Environmental > Aquatic > Marine > Inlet | place: Canada: British... | reverse complement strand
ACAGGCCCTGACGCGCCTCGAGGAGGCGGTGACATGCAAAGATCCCTTCAGCCTGATCCTGACGGATTTTCAGATGCCCGAATTGAGCGGTTTTGATCTGGCTAAAACCATCAAAACCATGGACGCCCTCAAGAGGATTCCTATCATCGTTCTGACCTCCGGCGGAAAGAAAGGAGACGGCAGGAGCTGTATGGAGATTGGGATCGACGGCTATTTGACCAAACCGGTCAAAAGGGATGAGCTGCTCAAGGCCATTGAATCCGTTTTGGGCCTTTCCACGAAGAAGAAAGATCCCGAAAATCCGCAACTGGTGACAAGGCATAGCCTGGCCGAGGCCGAGAGAAGCCGCTTTCGGATCCTTCTGGTGGAGGATTATCTGACCAATCAGCAGGTGGCCATGCGGCATCTGAACCGCGCCGGCTACCGGGTGAAGGTGGCGGAGGATGGCCGGCAGGCAGTGGATGAGGTCAAGGCGAAACCCTACGATCTCATTTTGATGGATATTCAGATGCCGATCATGGATGGTTACGGGGCGACCCGTGAAATCAGGAGGCTTGAAGCGCGTACAACCCGGAGAGCGGTTCCCATCATTGCCATGACGGCCCATGCCTTTGAGGATCATCAAAAAAGATGTCTCGATGCGGGTATGGACGATTTTATCACCAAACCCTTAAGACGGGAAAAATTATTGGCCGCAGTGGAAAAATGGATTTTAAGGTGAGAACATTTCCAAAAGAGTTTCTAATTCTCTGCAGAAGCTGAAAGAAAAAGCAAATGGCAATGCCATCACCTTTCCTGCGATTGCGAAAAGATTGGCTGCCATCGCTATTTTGGATACGGAAGATTCTTGATGTAATGAGATCTGAATTATAACGAGAATGGGAGAAGCGGACAATCATGAATCCCAAAATTTCGTAGAAATTTTGGTAAGGGACAACGGCGGCGGCATTCCGTCGGAAGATATGGAAAAAATTTTCGATCCCTTTTTTACCACCAAGGAAGTGGGCAGGGGAACAGGACTGGGCCTCGCCATCAGTTACGGAATCATCAAGGATCATCAAGGAGAGATCTCAGTGGCTGAAACATCTCCGGCAGGAACGACGTTTAGGATAAAGTTGCCGATTGAAGATTCAAAATTTCATATTGAGGGGATGAAAAAGAAAAGGAGATAAAGGTGAATACAATCAACAATCCAAAGATCTTAATTGTTGATGATGAGCCGGATATTCTGGAACTTCTCAGCAAGCTCTTAACCCTGGAAGAGTATAGGGTTAAAACCGCATCAAGAGGCAGGGAGGCGATTGATCTTTTCAGATCCGAACCTTTTGACCTTGTAATCACCGATATCAGGATGCCGGGTATGGACGGTGTGGAAGTGCTGAAAGAGATCAAACAGTTGGATGAAGACGTGGAGGTCATTATCCTGACAGGATTTGCCTCCGTTGACAGCGCTGTAAGAACATTAAGACAAGATGGGGCGTTTGATTACCTGACAAAACCACTGGAAGATATTGATGCGTTAATTTACACGATCGATCACGCATTGGAAAAACGAAGATTACGTTTAGATAATAACAAGAAAACCGAAGAGCTTGCGAAAGCAAATGAGGAATTAAGGATTGAAATAGGAGAGCGCAAACGTGCGGAGGATGCGTTTCGAAAATCAGAAGAAAAATATCGAATCCTTGTGGAAAATGCCAGCGATGCTATTTTTATAATCCAAGATGAAATGATAAAATTTCCAAATCCTAAGGCTAACGCAATGGTGGGATATTCTTCCGAGGAACTGGCCGAAATACCTTTTATTGATCTTATTCACCCTGATGATAGAGATATGGTTTTTGATGTGCTTAAAAGGGTGTTTAGAGGAGATGAAATTCCAGGCGCCTATTCATTGAGAATGATAAATAAAGCCGGTGAGGAATTGTGGGTGCAGCTCAACGTTGTTTTTTTATCATGGGAAGGACAGCCTGCCAGCCTTAGCATTTTAAGGGATATCACCCAACAAAAAGGAATGGAGGGTCAATTATTACAGGCCCAGAAAATGGAGGCTATTGGTGCCTTGGCCGGCGGTATTGCTCACGACTTTAACAACCTGCTTATGGGCATACAGGGAAATACTTCTTTAATTTTTATGGATATTGATTCCAGCAGTCCCCATTATGAGAAATTAGAAAAGATTGAACAATACGTTCAGGATGGAGCCGATCTTTCGAGACAACTTTTAGGCTTTGCCAGAAAGGGGAAATACGAGGTCAAACCAATCAATTTGAACGAAGCCATTGAACAGAATTGCACCATGTTTGGCCGAACAAAGAAAGAAGTAACCATTCATAGGAAATTTCAACAAGATATATGGGCGGTTAAAGGGGACATGGGACAGATCGGGCAGGTGCTGATGAACCTTTATTTGAATGCCTGGGACGCCATGCCGAGAGGTGGGAATCTCTATCTTATGACTGAAAATGTCATACTTGATGAGGACTTTGGTGGGCGCCATCAACTGGCGTCAGGCAATTATGTAAAATTATCTGTAACAGATACCGGAGTGGGAATAGACGAGGAAACTAAAAAGAGGATATTTGAACCATTTTTTACCACAAAAGAAATGGGAAGGGGGACAGGATTAGGATTGGCTTCTGTTTATGGAATTATAAAGAATCATAACGGAATTATAAATGTCTATAGTGAAACGAATAAAGGAACCACATTTAATATCTATCTTCCAGCCTCGGAAAAGCACGCCGCAAAAAAAGCGAGATCGCCTGAAGAGATGCTGAAGGGATCAGAGACCATTCTCCTTGTAGATGATGAGGATATGATTCTTGATGCGGGAAACCAGATGCTTGAAATCATGGGGTATAATGTGTTGATAGGCGGAAGCGGAAAAGAGGCAATTGAGACCTACAAAAAGAACCAAAGGCAAATCCATATGGTCATTCTTGACATGATCATGCCTGATATGGGAGGTGGTGCTGTTTATGATGAAATGAAAAAGATGAATCCTGATGTTAAGGTTCTTCTGTCAAGTGGATACAGCATAGAAGGAGAGGCAACAGAAATACTGGCAAGAGGATGTAATGGTTTTATTCAGAAACCATTTAGAATAATCAAATTATCCCATGAAATAAGGAAAATCCTAGATAATAATGCGTAAAATGGCAGCAAACTTGGTTGTTGGATCAAGGTAAATTATTTTTGCGCCCTGACAGGTCTGCCTATTTTTCAAAAACCAGAATGGAAGGATATCGATTTCGGGAAAGATTACAGGACTTCAATACGAGTCTTGGGAAATAACAACATTTTTCTCCGGCCGTCCGGATACGCGACATTGCACGATGTTGAAAATCTGATATCCATGGCTAGAGATGTAGTGGCTGAGACAGGCCCTGAGCGACAGATGGATAGACGGCAAGGGGAGGGGAAATGCTCGTTTCTCGTAAAAGGATCACAGCGTATCGTGGAGGACACAGTCCTGAACATTGGGAGATAAGAGGAATTAAATAATGAGTGTCGAAATTCCGGTAACACAATACAAAATTATTCATTTCCCCTTTCTTCCCATGGATCTTTCGGCGCCCTGAAACGCTATTTCAAAAGACCCTTCTCCTTATAGTATTTCATGGCCCCCGGGTGAATGGGAGCGGACAGCCCTTGAAGCATCCCTTCAGGTGTCAGGGCCTCGTAGGCCGGATGGAGCTTTTTAAATTGATCCAGGTTTTCAAAGACTTCCTTTGTGATGGCATAGACCATATCGTCCGGGACTCTGGATGATGTGACAAAGGTGGCTTTGACGCCGAATGTGGCGATATCTGTTTTGTTGTCGGTCCCGGGATAGAACTTGATGGGGATGGCAGCCGGCGCATAATAAGGGTATTTCCCCAGAAGGACCGCCGTATCCGTGATGGGAATAATCCGTACTTTTCTGTTTCCCGCCGTGGCTTCCTTGATGGCGCCGCTGGGATGACCTACGGTGTAAAAGAATGCGTCGATGCGGCCGTCCTGAAGGAGCCCCGCAGCCTCGGATGCCTTGACCTGCTCGGCGTGAAGGTCCTTTTTGTAATCAATGCCGGCGGCTGAGAGGGCGTCAATGGCGTTCTGCCGCTGTCCGGAACCGGGATTCCCGATGTTGACCCGTTTGCCCCGAAGGTCATTGATGCTCTTGATACCGGCATCCTGGGCTGCCACAAGGGTGACGGCTTCCGGATGGATGCTGAAGATGGCCCTCAACTCTTTCTGAGGCCCGGCCTCTTTCCATTCCGCTTTGCCATTCACGGCCTGGTACTGACGGTCGGACTGCACAATGCCGAAATCCAGGTCCCCCGCCATGACGGCGTTGACGTTAAAGACGGATCCGGCGGTGGATTCAACGGTACAGCGAACGCCGTAGACCTTGCGCTTTTTGTTAATCATTTTGCTGATGGCGCCGCCCGTAGGATAATATACCCCCGTAATCCCTCCCGTACCAATGGTGGCAAATCGGGTTTTCGCGTCCAGCCGGGACGGGATCAGGCCGGCGGTAAGGATTGCTCCGAAACAAATTAATGTGGCTGTTACAATTATTTTTTTCATGGTATGTCTCCTTTTTGGTTTTTTGTTTATGAATTCGGTTATTCTGTCCTGTTCTTACCACCCCGGGTTAGAAAAGCATGCACCTTTGGATCTTCGCAGTCCGTTTTAAGCCTTTTGGGGTCCCCGCTGGCAATCATGGTGTGTGTGTCCCCATCCAGGTAAACACAGTTGTCGGCCACCGAAAAAATGCTGGGCAGTTCGTGGGTCACCAAGACCATGGTGGCACCCAGACTGTCTCTGAGTTCCAGAATGAGGTCGTCGAGCAGCGAGGATGTCACGGGGTCGAGGCCGGCAGAAGGTTCGTCAAAGAAGAGGAATTCGGGATCCAGGGCCAGCGCACGGGCTACCCCCGCCCGTTTCCGCATGCCCCCGCTGATTTCGGAAGGGTAGTAATCTTCAAAGCCGCTTAGCCCCACCAGGGCCAGTTTCAAAGAACATACCTCTCTGATTTCCTGAGGGCTGAGGTCGAAGAATTCCCCCAGGGGCAGCCCCACATTTTCTGCCAAGGTCATGGAACTCCAAAGTGCCCCGCTCTGGTAAACGATGCCGATGTTACGGGCCATTTGATCTTTAACCGCCTGTTCCGTTTCCCACAAACTGACACCGCTTAGAAAAACCTGACCCTTTGCAGGCGCCTTGAGTCCGGTGAGGCAGCGCATAACGCTGGTTTTACCGCAGCCGCTGCCCCCCATGAGTACGAAAATTTCCCCACGATTGACGGTGAAACTCAAGTTCCGTTGAATCACGAAATCGCCATAAGCGATTTCAAGGTTTTTCGTGGTGATGGCTGGCGTCTCTTGTGACATGGTTATGACTGCACGGATAATGGCATAAAATTAAAGATTTTCCTGAATACTTTTGGCTATTTCACGGCTTAAAGCCTGTACCAGACGGCTCTGTGCCGCCACCAGTTCGTCGTAGCCGGTGGGTGCCTTGGATGCCTTGAAACGCGATTTTCGGGTGACCATGATGTTGCCCTCTTTGCTTTGAAGGATTGACCACTGTGCCGTCAGATGCACATCCCCATTCAGTCGGCCGTCCATTCGAACGATTTCAACACTGACCTGGTAATCTACCGGGGATGGGCATTTGAAAGGGAAAAATGCGAAACCCTTCGCCGGAAGCAGGCGGGAGAGGTTCAGCGCCAGTATGTTGGTGAGGTTGTCCCGCAGGGGTTCCCCCCACTGATTGAGATCGGCCAGATGAATTTCATTTTCGCTCACCCGGGTGACAATTTCATCCCGATCCAGATAGCCCGGGATGACAACGGCATCCACGCGGATGGTCGTCGGCTTGCGGTCTTGAGTATTCCCTGCGTCAAGATTCGGGACGGGCAGCGGGCTCAATAGATAGAATTTTGTGGGCGGGCTTATGGCGCATCCCAAGGGCCAGAGACATAGCATAATGAATGCCAGGGTTTTTAGAAAAGGAACCAAACGGTGCATGATATTACCTCCTCTGAGATCCGCTTTTTCCCCGGAGCAGGGCTTCGGGATGACGTGACAGGTAATTGGCCAGGGACCGGATGGAACGCGCCATTTCTGAGAATTCCCGCAGGGTATTATCCAGTTGGTTCAGGAGTGGAGAATCTTTACCCAGCCGACTCTGAATTACCTCCAACGTCTCTCTGGCCTGGTCCATGGCTCCGTGGGATGCTTCAAGGCCTTTTGCGATTTTTGTGGCAAGGATTTCCAGCTTTTTGTCCATACTCTTGACCAGTATACGGGCATCCTTTACGGTATTATTGGCATTTCCCATCAGGGGGTCCACCTGCGCGTTTACATTGGTGGCGAATTTCCTGTATTCCGCCAGCGTATCATCCACGCTGTCCGCCAACGGCGCCACACGGCTGTCCACATCATTGATCAATTTACGGGCATCGGCCAGCGCCAGGTTTGCGGAATGGAGTATCTCGGGGATTTCCGGGGATTTAAGAATCTTTTCGAGGGCCTTGACGGCGGACATGAGCCCTTTCAGGGTTTTTTCAAGGGGCAGACTCTTCAGCGTGTCGAAAATAGCCTGGAATGTCGATGGAATGGTTGGGATTTCGGGGTATTCTTTGTTGAGACCCACGAGTTTCACCGGGGTATCCGGATAGTAAGCCAGTTCAATGATGAGCTGGCCTGTGATCAGACTGCCCATGGTCAGCTGAGCCCTGAGACCCCGTTCAATGAGCAGGGGCACCATCTTGTCTATGGGGATGCGTTTGCCTTTGATCAAGCGTATTTTGTTCGGTTGGACTTCAATGATGACGGGCACATAAAAAGTCAGGGTTTTGGGGTTGTATTCAATGCTGAGGTTTTTTACCGAACCGATTTTCACCCCGCCCACAAGCACCGGTGCTCCGACACTTAAACCCTTTACGGAGCCCGTGAAGAAGAGCACAAAGTCCTGTGTCTTTTTCATGAACTTTCCACCACCGAAAACCATGAGGCCGGCCACAATGAGAATCACCGCACCCACCACAAACGCGCCGATAAGGGTCTTGCTTGCCTTTCCGTTCATTGTCTATGGGTCTCCTGAATGTCCATTTTGCTGATCTGTTTTGGTTTTTCCTAAAAGCCTAAGCCCTTATCACCTGGTATTCCGCCACAAAAAACAAAAAGTTCATTGACTGAAAAACCTAAAACCAAAACCTTTAAACTTTAGACCTGAAACTTTAAACTTAAAACTTGAAACTTTAAACTTAAAACTGCGGCTTGCCGCCTTAGATTCCCAGTACATTGGTGATGACCGTGATGATGGCAGTGGCGACGATGATGGCGACAATGCCGGTTACCACGGCCGAGGTGGCCGCATTCCCCACGGCCGATGCGCTTCTGCCACACTGCATTCCCCGCAGGCAGCCGGCAAGCGCTACCAGTATGCCGAAGACCGCACTCTGAACAATACCGATCCAGAGATCACTCAATGTAACGGATGCTTTGGTTTGGTTGTAGTATTCCACCATGCTCAAGTCCAGCATGCCCACCCCAACTATAAATCCGCCCAGGATGCCCATCAGGTCCGCGTAAAGGCACAACAGGGGCATCATGAGGGTCAGGCCCAGGATGCGTGGCAGCACCAGGAATTCCATGGGGGAGATGCCCATGGTTTTAAAAGCATCGATCTCTTCATTCACTTGCATGGTGCCCAGTTGGGCGGCAAAGGCGGCACCGGTTCGCCCGGCCATGACGATGCCGGCCATGACCGCCCCCATGACGCGGACCATTGAGATTCCCACCAGGTTGGCCACGTAAATCTGGGCGCCGAACATCATCAGCTGGACCGCTCCCACAAAAGCGAGAATCAGGCCCACCAGAAGACTGATGAGCGAGACAATGGGGAGGGCTTCGATACCGCAGTCCTGTATGATCCGTGTCAGATCAGAGCGGCGAAATCGGGCTTTGCCTGCGAGGAACCGGGTAAATGCCATGGAGGCTTCGCCCACAAAGTCAAGTGCTTCCCCTGAGGCGCGAAAAAAATCCATTGCGTCCGAACCGATTCGAAAAAGAAATGTTTCTCTCTGGGATTTTTTTCGGGCGCCCTCTTTTTCCGGCACTGCCGCTGCCAGATCCATTAGTTTTCCGGCACCATTCGGCAAGCCGGTTTTGTCTACGGTGATGCCGTTTTTTAAAGACAGATCGATGACCCGGCCCAGGAATATGAGAAGGCCGCTGTCCCAGTTGGTAATGCCGGTTGTATTAAACGCAATGTCTGTAGGAGCCCCCGTAGAAATCTCCTTTTTGACAACATCGGCTGAAGGCCGTTTGCATTTGAGGGTCCAGCTTCCGACAAGGCTGATCAGAAGCTTCTTTTCATCAGAGCGGTCAAAAGAAATCTCACAAGTTTGTGATCCTGATTCTGTTTTGTCGTTTGCATGACCATGTGGCTTCATGAGGATACCAGTACCAAATAATCATTCATTTTTGCAACTTATTATTGCAAAGCAATGAGAGAAACAGGTTTTTCAAGGTCTGTTGGCTTGCGTATGGGAATCATTGCGATTGATGCTCAAATGTGCTCTAATGCCTACCACCTAACACCACGGAGATACAATGAACATCAACTGGTTTCCCAAACATATGAGATCATCGGAAGTGGTTCTGCGGAAAAACTTGAAATCCGCGGATATCATTTTCGAGATACTGGATGCAAGAATTCCCCGGTGCAGCCGGGATGAACGTATTGATTTGATTACCAGAGAAAAACCGAGGATTGTGGTTTTAAACAAATGCGATTTGAGTGATGACGCAGGCGATAGAGAATGGACCGCCTATTTCAGGGAAAATGGCGCCATAGCTGTGACCGTGAGCGCGGTTCACGGAAATGGCATTAAAAAGCTCATTAAATCGGCCCATGGTGTCTTAAGCGGCAAGACATCCAAATTACACAACATGAAAGACCGGCAAAAGGCTATTACGGCCATGGTCGTGGGTATCCCTAATGTGGGCAAATCTACAATCATCAATGCCATCGCCGGAAAGAAAAAGACCAAAATTGCCAACAAGCCGGGCATCACAAAGATCAAACAAAGGGTGACGACCCACAGACACTTGGAACTATTTGACACGCCGGGGATTTTGTGGCCCAGAGAAGATGAAGAAACTTTTGAAAGTTTGGCCCTTATCGGCGCCATAAAGGATGAAGTCCTGGACCTGGAAACCCTTTCCCTTTCGTTATTGAAAAAGTTGATCGACCTAGCACCAGCGAATCTTGCGCGGCGGTATCAGATTCATATCCAAGACCTATCCCCCCTTGAGATCCTTGAATGTATTGCCATGAAAAGGGGTTGTATCAGGAAAAATAAGAATATCGATTATATGCGCGTATCTCGCATTGTACTGGGTGATTTCAGAAAAGGGAAATTCGGCAAGATTACCCTGGAGATGCCGGAAGACGGCACGTCAGCCGCCTGAAGTATGCAAGGGTCCAATGGTTTTATCTTTAGAAAATGGTGCGAGCCATGGCATATCTCAACTCTCGGTGCGCCCGCCCGAATGACGATATTACACATTTTTCTCTGTGGGCATAGATAGCATTATGTTGTGGGTATGGATATGTTGTGTGAATCTATGTTCCCTGTTTTCTTGAAATAAGGAAACTCTGGAAAAGTTGCCAACTCGTTTTCCTTTTCTGATTGTGGCATTAAAACCCGATAGCATTTCCCCCGCTATGGGTTTTCTTGACCATCGCCTCTTCCTCCAGGGCCCCCACAAGGGTTTCATGTTTCAACCCTTGTGAAGGGTGAAACGAATATCGGTCCCTCACCGTCTTGAAATCGCCGGGGGATAAATCTGCAATCTGTATCAACCGGTTCTCGTTTTCGCGGTCCAGTGGCGATTTGATCAGAGACGAGAGAAGTCTCCGGTAAAAAATAACGTTCCCCCTTGAGGTAAGAAAACCAAAGCTTACCTTGTGGTTGAACCTCCGGATGGAAGCTGAATCCAGGTCCTTCATTCGGTTGGAGGTGCAGATCAGAATTCCCCTGAAACGTTCCATGCTGGTTAGAAATTCATTGGTGAGGCTGATCTCCCAGGAACTCCGCGCCCGATCCCGACTAAAAAGCAGGGATTCCGCTTCATCCATGATCAAAATGGCTTCTGAAAGCTCTTCCTCAATATCCTCCCGGTCATCATCTTCGAGCTGTTCCACCAGGCATTTGCTCAGGTTTTCCCTGTTATCCCCCAGATTCCAACAAATCAGCTCCAGAATTTCCTCATCCAAAACCGGATAGCGGTCAAGGTGCCGGATTAGAAGGTCGGCTGTGTGGCGAAGAACAAACCGTTCATTCTTGTCGAACACCTGATTGTGGATTCGTCCCATGTCTTTTCTCTTTCTTTTTCGTTTCAAACCAGAGGCCATATTTCAATCCTCCATTTTTCCGTGGACATCAGCCTTTTTTCCAACCCGAATTTCCAAACAGAACCGGGACATTTATCGCACCCTTGAAACGCCTAAGGGTTTCATAAACATCGAGAATGTTGGTGGTGTTATCAAAATGATCCCAGGGAATCACAATCTCCTGTTTGACCAGGGAGGCGTCAATGCTGAAATATTTCCTTCCGGTTATCTGCTCCCGGTAATCCGGGTGAATAATGGACAGGATTGCCCCGATGCTCATCCCCCCGTCTTCCCGGTCGTGGGGATCAAATTCCGACTTTTTATAGAAATCCCTGAAGGCCTTCCCTGTGCTATTTGCCACGAGCAGGGCAAGGACGGTCTGCTCGAAGGCGTCCAGCTTGTAGGAGTGGCAGAATTCCTGGAAATGAAGTTCAACACCCTGTTCAAGGGATTTCTTGACCTTCGCCCGGGTTGTCGTTTCCAGACCATTCAATGCGGTTTCTATTTCATCAAGGGTCATTTTCCCCGCCGAAATCCCGGGAAATGGAATGGCCGGTTCGCGCGGGTCATCGGGTTTCCGGAATGGATACGTGCTGTGATGGTCCGGCGATTGTTGAAGGGGCTTTCCGCCGAGGAGATAGGCCCTGGCCAGTCTGAGTCTTGATATATGCTCCAGGGCCTCAAGGTGCTCTATGTTGTCTTTAAACATCTCCGGGTCCTTTTTGTTGTCGGGTTTCGATAAAGACGGTAAAGGCTGTTTTGCCGGCATATGATTCAAATCCGTCAAGGTCATATTAGCCCCTCCTTTCTCCGCTGATATGGGGTTTCAGAGGTTCCACCAGATCCACCAGGAACTTCACCGCTTCCTGGGGAGTCAGCCAGGTATCCACGTCTCTTAAGAGGTATTCTGCCAGTTTTTTTTTGGACTGGATTCCGGAATAACGCAGATAGTGATCGACAATCCGGTCATGTTCCAGGTCCTGCTCCTTCCGGGTTGCCAGAAGCTGGCTGTGGCTTCCCCAGGTCATGGATGAATATCGATGGGACAGCATTGATGTCCTGGGCGTAATAACCCTTCGCCCCCGGGTTCCCGTCATGAAGACCAGAAGGGCCATGGAAGCGATCATCCCGATCCCGGTGGTGAAGATGGGAATCCGGGACCATTCCATGATATCGATGATGGCGAACCCATCCGGACATGATCCGCCCGAGGAATTGATGATCATCTGGATGTGGTCTGTTTTCCCGGAAATGTTATATTCGATGATCTCTTTGCAGACACTTTCCGAAGTCTCAACCTCGATGGGTCCGGACAAATAAATAATTCCGTAATCACTCAATCCTTTCTCCTTCTTTCCGTTTCCTTCACTCATGATGTTTGCCTCCATTCTCAGTGATTTTAGATGTTTAAATCCTGTTTGACCCGCCACTTGTTTATCCTTGGCATCAACCTTATACCCCAACTGTGACATATCCGGTCTCACTTCATAAAAAAAGTTCAGGATATGGTTTTCAGCGGACCAGGTCCGTTATGTAAAAGAGCGGAAATGATCAAAGAACCAGGAGATTGTTGATCAGGAAGACGAGGCCATCATTCTGAGTATGGAGGCATCAGGCCGGTAACCCCTTTACGACCCTCTTCGACCGACAAAGGCATGTAGAAAAAGAAAATAAATCCATTGACAACGATAACGGTATTTGGGATGTTTTGAATGGACGCAGTTGAGTAGCAACATGCTCGACATCCTCTGGAGCCAAGAAATGGAACAGGACAAAATTGCATCTGAAATAAAAAAGTTGAGTCTTTCCCAAAAACTGATTCTGACACAGGATATCTGGGATTCAATCGCTCTCGAAAGAGGCAACCTTCCTATGCCGGACTGGCAGAAACGTGAGCTTGAAAGGAGATACAGCCAGTACAAAGAGGGCAACCTGGCACTGCATGATTGGCGGGAAGTTCATGAGGGCCTGCGGGAAAAGTATAGATGAGACTTCGTTATGCCGGCAGGGCCAAAGATGATTTAGATATTGCCTTTGAATGGTATGAGGAACAACGCCGTGGATTAGGATTTGAATTTCTTGACTGTGTTGAAGTCGCAATTGAAACAATCCAACAGATGCCGAAATTGTTTGCCAAACACCATGCCGATTTCAGGCGTGCCTTGGTGCAACGGTTTCCTTTTTCAATTTTTTACACGATTGAAGAAAAGGAGATAGTTGTGCATGCTGTTTTCGATAATAGGCAAGATCCAGCCCGATTGCCCTAAGGTTTCTGTAACAGTCGTCAAAACTGAAAGGGTCAATCAAAAAGCCTCGAAATACGCGCAAGAAAACCTTCGCACTTCCGGGGTTCAATTTGTTCCTTTTCTTTTCAATATTCAATCCCAATGCGTCCCCTGTTAACTTATCAAAAAAATGAAAGAAACGCATAAAAGCATAGACGTCCCGCCTTCCGCACTAACCTAAGGGTTGCCACTCTTTCCGCAACCATACACATACAATGATATTGGGCTTGGCTCTAACTTCGCCCACTATCTGCGCAGAGATACACAACTGAATGATTGCCATTCTCAATTCAGCTCTGAAAGGGCACTACATATTAGCCCAGGGCAACGCCCTGGGTGAGGATTTAACAACAATCTCAGCCCTGAAAGGGCGTTACATACATAGAAATTGCCTGTAGCTTATTCGTATAATGTCACGCCCTTTCAGGGCTCAACTATCTTTGCAACCTGTTCCCAGGGCGTTGCCCTGGGCTGGAATGTCACGGCCCTTCAGGCCTAAAACGCATGCTGCTTCGGAATCAATTTTTAATGTTTCGTGCTTCCTGGAATTGAACTTGTTTTTTCATTCCTCAGTCTAAGTGGGCGAAGTTAGAACCAAGCCCAAGATATTTTTTGACATTCAACCCAAAATAACTTACCATATTCGCATCGATCAGAAAAAAGGAGCGTGTCATGCAAACAACTATCTCCAGCAAATACCAGGTGGTAATCCCAAAGCCCGCCAGAGAACATCTTGACCTGAAGCCAAAACAGAAACTGACAGTTATAGAAAAAGACAAAATGCTTATCCTTATTCCTCAATCTTCCCTGGAAGATTTAAAAGGGATTGCAGTAGGCGCTAAAATAGATGGCTATCGAGAAAAAAAGGATCGTTTTTGATGATTATTGTTGACTCTTGTGGGTGGTTAGAATGGTTTACCGATGGCAAACTTGCCAACAAGTACCGAAAATATCTTGCGGACCAGGAAAACCTTCTGATGCCTGCAATCATTCTTTATGAGGTTTATAAAATTCTAAAACGAGAGGTTAACGAAGAAAAAGCGCTGCTTGCTGTCGGATACATGAAGAATTCACCTGTAATTCCGCTCGACGAAACGCTTGCGCTTAGCGCGGCGGATATAGCTTTGCAAGAAAATCTGGCCATGGCAGACGCAATTGTTGTGGCTACATCACGGCTCCATAATTGTACAATTATTTCATCAGACTCAGATCTGAAAAACCAACCGAATGTGAGTTTCGTACAAAAAAATAAACAATAACGTTATCTTTCACCCTATAAATTTCCACTTTGTATCAGCACTTTAGGGGTTGGTCCTTTTTGTTGCCGGGTTTCGGTAAAGACGGTAAAGGCTGTTTTGCCGGTATATGTTTTAAAGTAAGCGCCAAAATAACCGCTTCTTTTCCCCGCCTGCGAGGCGTGTCATAATCGGGCAACCTTTTTAATCCTGAGGAGGATGCCCATGACCAAGCGAATCCGCGAAGACCATCAAACCAGCCACCA
>Ga0233437_1005275_pt1 | contig 14193 bp, 11 predicted proteins | sample SI_122_August201_FD_182714 | JGI IMG/M metagenome (GOLD analysis project Ga0233437, IMG submission 182714) | Seawater microbial communities from Saanich Inlet, British Columbia, Canada - SI_122_August2016_200_MG | ecosystem: Environmental > Aquatic > Marine > Inlet | place: Canada: British... | reverse complement strand
ACTTACTAATCCATCTGAAAGTGATTATAGAATAGGCACAATAACACGTTATTTCACTAAAAAAACAAATGAAGTGAATGCTAAAGTATTTGAAATAACTGAAAAAGAGTTTAATAATCAAAATAATCTATACGATTACACAACTTTCCAATGGAGAATATCAGGTAAAAGAACAGAAGTCAATAGAGATAACTCAGCAACACTACGAGGTATACAATCAAATTACCCAAGTATAACAAAAACAGTATTTCCATTACAACTTTGGGTACCACCTAAAAATTCACCAGATGACTTGCAAAATAAATTAAACCGTTTGAAAAAAACTTAATACTTATTACTAAATAAAAGGTTATATTATGAAAATTGATGTATTGGATAAAGGATACATCGAGGTTGTAGATAAGTTAGGTGATGACCTAACTCCAGTCAATGCAGCTCGAGTATCATTCGGAGGTCGTTCAGAAGACTTTACAGAAAAAGATAAACGACTATCTAAATTCCTAATCAAACATAAACACTTCTCACCATTCAGACATCAACACGTTATGATGATTATCAAAGCACCAGAGTTTGTACTTCGTCAATGGTACAAACACATAGTTGGTATTGAAACAACTTCAACACACGCTACAAAAGACCATGCATGGAATGAGATTAGTGGTCGTTATGTAGAAGTAGAAGATTTCTATTTTCCTGAAGTGTGGAGAAAACAATCAGAAGACAACAAACAAGCTAGTGAAGGTCAATTAGAAGGATTTGAGGCCGGTACTGCAAAAAACATATATGAAGACCATATGAGATTGACAATTCAACACTATGATGCGTTATTGATGAAAGGTGTTGCTAAAGAACAAGCTCGTATTCTATTACCACTTTCACAATACACTCAAGTATGGTGGACTGCTTCATTTCAATCCATTATGAACTTTATAGAACTTAGAGATGAACCAACATCACAAGTCGAGATACAAGAATACGCAAGAGCATTAAAAACAATTATGTTAGATACATTTCCTGAAACAACTAAACTGTGGTCTGAGACATATTGGAAATAATAGAGAAAAAATCACAACTTAAAAGATTTATAAAACACTATAAATCCGAAGATTGTATTATAGTGCCAGTATCATGCGACGATAATAAACATCCGATGAACGACTCATTATCGTTGTTATACGTTAAACTGTTAAGTGGTAAAGAGTTTATACTGCCTTTCAATCATAGTGAGACACTAGACTTAGAAATCCCAAGTCTTGATTCAGACACCAAAAAATATACATATGATAGAAAAAAGTTAAATCATTATATCAAGTTAACTAACGTGATTGATGTAAATCTAATGCAGTATATGAATGAAGGTACTCCAATAACAATAGAAGAAACTGATACAAACTCTCATAACTTTCTAAATATGAGGTATTACAAAAAAGATAGTATAAATACAATCATTCCAGTATTGAAACATTTAGAAAAATCTCGTAAGATTGCTAAGATACTTCAAGATGTGATAGCAAAACATAGTTCATCCGTCAATATGTCATACAATGATGAAGTTTTAGACAACCTAAGTTACATAGAAAATAACGGTATACATACAATTGAAAATACAGTATTTAGTGAATATAATATATACACATCTACAGGTAGACCGAGTAATAGATTTGGTGGTATTAACTTTGCAGCTCTCAATAAAAAAGATGGTAGTAGAAAACCATACGTAAGTCGTTTTAAAAACGGTGTATTAGTAGAGATGGACTTTGATGCGTATCACTTGAGATTGATTGCAGATAAGATAGATTATGAGTTTCCGAGTGGTTCAGTACACGAACATATGGCAGAGTTTTATGGTGTTGATTATGAAGAAGCAAAAATATTATCATTTAAATATTTATATGGTTTTATTCCTCACGATGTAGTACAAATGAATCCATATTTCAGTAGAGTTTATGATTATATTGAAGAGCTATGGAGGGAGTATAATTCAAAAGAATTTATCGTTTCAGATATTTATAATAGACGATTACATAAGAAAAATTTAGGTGATATGAATGCTAATAAATTATTCAATTACACGATTCAACTTATGGAAACTGAAAATAATATGAGGGCGTTAACAAGGTTAATACCTGAAATAAAGGATTACAAGAGTAAATTAATACTTTACTCGTATGATAGTTTTTTACTTGATTATAATATAGAAGATGGTTTAGATTATCTAAAGAAAGTCAAAAGGATATTAGAACAAGATGATAAATATCCAGTTAAAGTAAGTTGGGGATTAAATTATCACGAAATGAAAGATATTACAGAGAAGTTTATATGATTAAAAATCTAAATGAAATATTAAAAGAATGGGCATATCGTGTAGATAATGGACAACCTAATCCAAAGAAATCTGCACACCTATATCACCTTTCTGAAATACTGATTGAGTATAAATGGCCATTTGAAGTTATATATGAACTTTTAGATAATATAGAAAATGGTAAAGATATTTTAAAAGAAGTAAAAACTAATCGTACAGAAGATTTACACGAGATATTTTTTGCTATAGCGTTTGCTGGTGGTGATATTAGTAAGGCAACTGATTTAAGTGGTTTGAAACAAGTTATCAATAGGTTAAAATTAAAGTTAGATAATAAATCTAAACACATAGAAACATTAACAAAGTTTGATAAAGTGGAATCATTTCCTACGAAAAAAGATATACAATTATATAACGATGCAACCATTCTTGCTAAAAGAACACATACATATTTAAAAAGAAATAATCTAAAACCATCGAGTGTATCAAGAGTTTTTGGAACTGGACCGGGTGGAACTAAGATGATTGCAGATGTAGTTATTAAACTTTCAGGTGGTGAAATAGTATCAGTTTCATTAAAATATAAAAAAGGACAATTTAGTAGTTTATCAATTCCAATATTAGTACAAAAACTGTTTGGATTAAAATTAGATAAGGGTTTATTGAAGGATATGTACAAACAAGGTTACAAAAGTGAGATAGATACGGCATTTCAATATTACCAGCTTGCAACGATTGCAAATTATAAAGATGTAGAGGTTGGGGTTGGTAAGTATACTGAGGGTGATAAGAAAGCGTTAGACGATAGTTCATTTACAGTTAAATCTACTTGGATGGATTATCTAAATACGTCAGTAATATCAACAAAAGGAAGAAGTGCACTTAGTCATCTATATCATCACCCTGAGAATAAATCAGCTAAAGCAGTTCACTCAAAAATGAAAGGTCAACTTTTAAATAATGCAATAGATAATTTTTTTGAGAGTAAAAATACGGGATTAGTTAAGAACTTAGAAGACGCTATAATTTATATAATACGAGCCGAACCCAAAACAAATTATTTGTATATAGCTGATGGTGGGAAAAAGTTTGCATTAATACCATCACAAGAAAGTATACGGGGTAAAAAATATACCTTTAAATATGACGCAAAAACTAACGATGATGGTGTTATGGCAACAGCAGATTATATATACGATGTTGAAGTTAGTGTTAATGGTATAAAAGCATTTACTTTTGACATTACGTGGAGATTTGCTGGAAACGCTGGACAATGGGATGGTGATTTACACCATAAAGGTGGTAAAATTACCTTTCACGGTGGATTTTCTAAAGCGTTTGGGTTACCAGATATTCCAAAGGATATGAAATAATATGAAAACACAACTACTATGTACATTCACTAAACGAAATCATTTCAATGAGACTATAGATATTATTATAGCTTGTAATGATATCGTATTCAATAAAATTTATGTATTCTCAAATGAGAATGACCCTCATCAATTAATCTGCACGTATAACGTAGAATTTGATGAAGATTTTGTACAAGGTATTCAAGACACAATCTCACTTCACAGAAAAAAGAATACAAACACACTTTATACTATAAATGCACTGAATGATTTAATTCGTGAACTAAACGATGGTAAGTTAGATAAAAGATTTCCTATAGATTGGGAAAATTATAAGAATTGTCTATTGCTTACAAATGAGAATGGTCTCAATAAAATACCAACAAGAATTTATACCATAGTAGACGTAACAACTTGGGATAAAACAGAAAAATAAATTGTATTTTCAGAAATCTGATTATACTTATTTATGTATCAAGGTTATACTTGATTGAAAAATACTAATTAAACAAATAAATAATGGAGAATAAAAATGGATTTAAACGCAATCAAAAATCGTCTTAGTCAACTTCAGACTACAAACACTCGAACATCAAATCTTTGGAAACCACAACCAGGTACACAAGTACTTAGAATTGTTCCTTATAAATTTAATCAGGACAATCCTTTTATTGAGTTGTACTTTCATTATGATTTAGGTGGAAAGAATTATCTTTCACCGATTTCATTTGGTAGACCAGACCCTATTGAAGAGTTTGCACAGAAACTAAAATCAACAGGTTCTAAAGAAGACTATCGTCTTGGTAGAAAAGTAGAAGCGAAAATGAGAACTTTTGCTCCAGTCGTAGTACGTGGTGAAGAGAATCAAGGTGTTAAGTTTTGGGGATTTGGAAAAACAGTTTATCAAGAACTTCTTTCTATAATCGCAGACCCAGACTACGGTGATATCACAGACTCAGTAAGTGGTCGTGATGTAGCGGTAGAGTTCAAAACAGCTGAAGAGACAGGAAAGAATTTTCCTTCGACATCAATTAGGGTTAAACCTAATCAAACTCCGATTACGGAAGACGCAGCTGCATTAGATACTATTAATGAATCACAAAAGAATATTACTGAAATCTATCAGGAACTTTCTTATGATGATTTAACTCAAGCTCTTAATGATTATCTTAATGGTGGTTCAACTGAAACTAAAAAAGAAGAAACACCTAAAAAAGAAAAACCAGTAGTAGCAAATACTAATAGTACATCAGATACAACAGCAGCGTTTGACGACTTATTCAATAACTAAATAAAACAATACAATGGGTGGTAGTCTACAGATTGAACACCATAGTAGGCTGTTATTGTACGCCTAACCACCCATTTTCACTAACACTTTAATTGGAGATAATTTATGTCAACAAGAGATGAATTAGCCGGTGTTTTAGCCGATACACTAAACAAACAATTTAAGGATATGAAAGTAGCATATTTCTTAGATGGCACAGACACCACACCTACAGATATAAAAGATTTTGTGTCTACAGGTTCTACTATGTTAGACTTAGCAATATCAAATAAACCAAATGGTGGTATTGCAGTAGGTCGTATTACAGAATTAAACGGATTAGAATCAAGTGGTAAATCACTACTTGGAGCTCATATGTTAGCTGAAACTCAGATGAAAGGTGGAGTTGCTGTTTATATAGATACAGAAACTGCAGTTAGTAAAGAGTTTTTAGAGTCTATAGGTGTAGACGTAAACAATATGTTATATCTACATTTAGAAACAGTTGAAGATATATTTTCAGCTATAGAAGAGATTGTAGCAAAAGTTAGAGAGTCAGATAAAGATAGGTTAGTAACTATTCTTGTAGATTCACTTGCAGCTGCAACAACTAAAGTAGAGTTAGAAGCTGAGTTTGATAAAGATGGTTGGGCTACAAGTAAAGCAATCATTCTATCAAAAGCTATGAGAAAGATTACTCAAATGATTGGTAGACAAAAGATTGCTCTTGTGTTCACAAATCAACTCAGACAAAAACTTGGAGTTATGTTCGGAGACCCGTGGACTACAAGTGGAGGTAAAGCATTACCATTTCACGCTTCAACACGTATCAGATTAAAAAATCTTGGTCAAATTAAAGATAAAAAGAATAACAATATTGGTATGAAGATGAGAGCTCAAGTTATCAAGAATAGACTTGGCCCCCCAATGAGACACGCCGATTTTGAACTTTACTTTGAAACAGGTATTGATGACGATGGTAGTTGGTTGAAAGTAATGAAAGACCACAATCTTGTAAAACAAGGTGGAGCGTGGTATACAATGAACAATCATAAAGGTAAAGAACTCAAGTTTCAATCTAAAGATTGGGCTGAAAAACTTCAAGACGAAGACTTCAAAAAACATTGCTACAACTTAATTTGTGATAAAGTAATTCTAAAATATGATAAGAATTTCGGTATCGATGATGTAATTGTAGAAGAGGAAGTTAGTGAGTAATAGTAAATATCTTTCTATTTTTGATGAAATCAAAAAGAAGGGTGGCTCATTAGACGACGGTGAACCAAATGATAAAGTACTTATTATAGATGGCCTAAATACTTTTATAAGAGTGTTTAGTGTTATACCAACTACTAACGATGATGGTATTCACGTTGGTGGAATAGTTGGTTTTCTACGAAGTATTGGTTACACTATAAATATGTTTAGACCTACTCGTGTCATTATAGTTTTTGATGGTAAAGGTGGGTCTAAACACCGTCGCAAACTTTTTCCTGAATATAAGGCAAAAAGAAAAACAAAATACAGAGTAAATCGTTCATACGATTTTGCTTCTCAAGAAGATGAGAAACAGAATATGATTATGCAATTACAACGTATTGTTGAGTACTTAGATAATCTACCTATAACTGTAATGTCGTATGATAACATTGAAGCAGATGATACTATTGGTTACTTATGTAGACAAGTTCTTACTGAATCTCAAATTACAATTATGTCTACAGATAAAGATTTCCTACAGTTGGCAAATGGTAGAATAAAAATATGGAGTCCAACTAAAAAGAAAATGTATGATGAACAGGCTGTATTTGATGAATATGGTATATCAGCTCATAACTATATATGGTACAGAGTATTAGATGGAGACAAGTCAGATAATATACCAGGAGTACGAGGTTTAGGATTAAAAACGATACAAAAAAAATTGCCGTTTTTGAAAGAAAACAAGATAGTTAATATAGATGAAGTTATTACGGAACTACCAGATTCAAAAGATGTTATAGAATTAAATTACAAATTAATGCAGTTATCAGATGTACACATATCAGCTTCAACAAAGACAAAAATAATTGATAGAGTACGACAACCAATTAACAAGTTAATAAAATTTCAATTTGAAAAAATGTTTTTAGAAGATAAGTTATACACAGCACTACCTAATTTAAATAGTTGGTTACTTACAAATTTTAATCAACTAAATCATTATGCAGAGAAAACATATGAGTGAAACTCTAACACAATTTGGAACATCATTCCAATCTAAAATTATTGCTTCTTTATTAAGTGATATAAAGTTTATACAAACTATTAGTGATATATTGAATCCAACAATGTTTGATTCAGATTCAAATAAATGGTTAGTTAAGAGTGTAGTAGATTATTATTATGAATATAAAAAACAACCGACGCTTGAAGTTATAAAATATAAGATAGATGAAATAGAAGATGATATATTAAAATCAGGTGTAGTAGATAAATTACGAGAAGTTTGGAAAAATATAGAAGCTACAGATTTAGAATTTGTACAATCAGAAACACTTGACTTTTGTAAAAACCAAACATTAAAAATTGCAATACTTGAGTCAGTTGATTTATTAGAAAACAAAGATTATGATGGTATAAAATCTATTATAGATGAAGCTATGAAAGCTGGTACTACAAGAGATTTAGGACACGATTATATCTCATCATTAGAAACACGATTAGCAGAATCTGCAAGAGTGACAGTTAAAACACCATGGGATGTAATCAATGATGTAATGGATGGTGGATTAGGAGCAGGTGAACTTGGTGTGATTGTAGCACCAGCTGGTATTGGTAAATCTTGGACATTACAAGCAATAGGTGCGAGTACGATTAGAGAAAATAAAACTGTAGTTCATTATACTTTAGAATTAAATGAAAATTATGTCGGTTTAAGATATGATTCTATTTATAGTGGTGTTACTACTGCAAATATAAAATATTATAAAGATGAAGTAACAAATAAAATATCAAAGTTACCTGGTAAGTTATTAATTAAATACTTTCCGACAAAGGCTGCGTCAGTTCAAACGTTAGCTTCTCATCTAAAACAAATAGAGTTAAGTGGAGTAAACATAGATATGGTAGTTGTTGATTATGCTGACATATTAATGCCCACAGGAAATTTTAAAGAAAAAAGACATGCACTCGGTAATATTTATGAAGATTTAAGAGGATTAGCTGGTGAGTTAGAGATACCAATATGGACAGCTTCTCAAGCTAATCGTTCAGCTCTTGAAGAAGATGTGATTGGTGCTGATAAAGTTGCTGAAGATTATAGTAAAGTTATGACTGCTGACTTTGTTATGAGTATGAGTAGAAAAGTAGAAGATAAAATTGCTAATACAGGTAGGTTTCACGTAATAAAAAACAGATTTGGAATTGATGGTATCACTTATCCAGCTACAATAAATACAAATATTGGACAAGTTCAGATATTTGAAGGTAGTAGTCAGTTCGGAAAAAATGCACAAAGTAAAATGAATAACAGCGAAGAGTTCTTGAGAAAAGAACTAGCAAACAAATATAAGGATATGGAAAAAAATATTGATGGATTTGAGTAAATACTAAATTAAGTTTAGTATATATTATATTTATGTTTGTTACGGGAATAAGATTACAGTAAGGAGTTTGTTAGAATGGAAAAATTTAAGTTATCTGAAAAGTTTATAGATAAATACAAAAGAAAAAAACCACCATTCGGTTTTAATGGTTTGGGTGAATTAGTTTATATGAGAACGTATTCAAGAATTAAAGAAGACGGAAAAAATGAACGTTGGTGGGAGACAGTTCAAAGGGTTGTTGAGGGTACTTACTCTATGCAAAAACATCATATTGAATCTCATCAGTTAGGTTGGAATCCTTGGCAAGGTCAAAAGTCTGCACAAGAAATGTATGAAAGAATTTTTAATATGAAATTCTTACCACCTGGTCGTGGGTTATGGGCTATGGGAACAGCAATCACAGAAGAAAAAGGATTATATGCAGCACTAAACAATTGTGCTTTTGTGTCCACTAAAACAATTAAAGAGGATTATTCAAAACCATTCTGTTTCCTTATGGATGCAAGTATGTTAGGTGTAGGGGTTGGTTTTGATACTAAAGGTGCTGGTGAAATCGTAGTCAAAGGTGTAAATCGTGATAGAAATGAAGAAATATTTGAAATTCCTGATACAAGAGAAGGTTGGGTTGAATCACTTAAATTATTATTAGAAAGTTACTTTCACGGAACTGCTCACGTAGAGTTTGATTATAATAAGATACGACTTGAAGGAGAACCAATCAAAGGTTTTGGTGGAGTAAGTTCAGGACCTGAACCATTAAAAGAAGTTCACGAAGATATTAGAAAAGTATTGGAAGAAAATTCAGGAAATCCAATTACAATAACAACAATCGTAGATATAATGAATCTAATTGGTAAATGTGTTGTAGCAGGAAATGTTCGTAGAACTGCTGAGATAGTTTTTGGTGACCCTGATTCAGAAGAATATTTAGATTTAAAAAATTATAAAGTAAATCCACACCGTGACCAATATGGTTGGACATCAAATAATTCAATCTTTGCAGAGCTTGGTATGGATTATACTGATGTATGTAAAAGAATTACAGATAATGGAGAACCAGGATTGGCGTGGTTAGAAAATATGAGAACATATTCTCGTATGAAAAACGGTGGTGATAATAAAGACCATAGAGTTGCAGGTGGTAATCCTTGTTTAGAACAATCATTAGAATCATATGAGTTGTGTTGTTTAGTAGAGACATTTCCAAACAATCACGATTCGTTAGAGGATTATCAGAGGACATTAAAATATGCTTATCTGTACGCTAAAACTGTAACACTTGGTAGAACACATTGGTCAGATACTAACAGAGTTATGTTAAGAAATCGTAGAATTGGTTGTTCAGTAAGTGGTGTTGCACAATTCATCACTAATCGTGGTTTAAATGAATTACAAAACTGGTTGGAGAATGGCTATGATACAATACAAGATTGGGATAAACAATATAGTGATTGGTTTGCAGTACCGAAGTCTATTAAGACTACTTCAGTTAAACCAAGTGGTACCGTTTCATTATTGGCTGGTGCTACTCCAGGTTTACATTATCCCGAAAGTAGATTTTATATTCGTAGAGTGAGATTATCAAAACTTTCAGAATTATTAGAACCATTGAAAAAAGCAGGATATAAGTTAGAACCGGCGTTTGGTTCAGAAGACACGACAATGGTAGTTGAAGTTCCTGTTGATGTAGGTGAGGGTATTAGAACCGCAGCTGAACTTTCGATTTGGGAACAATTCAGTTTGGCAGCCTTCTTACAACGACATTGGGCTGATAATCAAGTTAGTTGTACAGCAACTTTCAATCCAGAAACAGAAGCTGAACAGTTACCTTATGTATTAAATTACTTTCAGTATAGGTTGAAAGGTATTTCTTTACTACCAAGACACGATTATGGTGCTTACAAACAAATGCCATATGAAGCTATTGATGAAAAAGAATATAATAAACAAGTTAAGACTTTAGGTAAGTTATCATTTGGTGTAATTAAAAATGAAGAAGCTGAGATAGACAAATTTTGTAACAACGATAGTTGTGAAATTCCTGGAGAGGAAATAAAAAGTACTTGACCTGTATGCGAATTTATTCGTATATTCTCATATCAAATATCGAGGTTTTATAACATAAATGTATCAGAATATCTATTATGATAGAAAATCAAATACAATGCACGTATGGGATGACAAATTTGGTCATCAAACATTTCGTTATAAGAAATATGCTTATGTTAAGAACAAATCAGGAACAAGTGTTTCTTTATACGGTGATAAATTAAAGAGAGTTACAGATTGGGACCCAGAACAACCTGAGTTATTTGAATCAGACGTAAATCCAGAGATTAGAGTATTAGTCGATAACTATACTGATTCAGATGAAGTGTCAGATGGTCATCGTGTGATGATATTCGATATTGAGGTTGAGGTAACTAATGGATTTCCAGATGTAAATAAAGCTGAAAATAAAATAACTGCAATTGGTTTTAATGATTGTCTTCTTGATAAATATTATTGTTATGTTCTTGATGAAGAAGGTAAATTGAATGATGACTTTGACGATGATGTTATAGTTGAATCATTTACAAATGAGTACGACTTATTATATCAATTTTTTATAAAATACAAAGAAATTCAACCAACTATATTAACAGGTTGGAATGTTGAGTTTTTTGATATAACATATTTGTATAATAGAGCACAACAAATTGTAGGCCAAGACATAGCAAACTTTTTATCACCAGTAGGTACAGTTCAATGGAGTGAATTTGTTAAACGATATAAGATAGCTGGTGTTAGTGTTTTAGATTATTTAGGTTTATACAAAAGATTTACATTTAGTGAACAACCTTCGTATAGATTAGATGCAATAGGTGAATTTGAAATAGGTGAAAAGAAGGTTGCTTATGAAGGTACTCTTAATGAGTTATATGAAAATGATTTAAAGAAGTTTGTTGAATACAATATTCAAGACGTTAGACTAATTAAGAAACTTGACGATAAATTAGATTTTATAGGTATTGCTAGAGGTCTAGCTCATCTTGGACACGTTCCTTATGAGAATGTATTTATGTCGTCAAGATATTTAGAAGGTGCTATCTTAGTATATCTTAAAAAGAATAATATTGTAGCTCCTAATAAACCTAAGAAATTTGACCGTTCAAAATTAGAAAAATTTGTAGGAGCATACGTCCAAGAACCACAGCGTGGGAAACACGATTGGGTGTATGACTTAGATATAACATCGATGTATCCGTCGTGTATAATGTCTTTAAACATATCTCCTGAGACTAAATTAGGTAAGATAGAAGGTTGGAATCCAGCAGAGTTTTTAAGTAAAGGTAACAAAAAAACATATTCAATAACTCATAATTCTAAAGTTTTAGGTAAATATACTGAATCTGAATTAAAGAAAATGTTAGATAATGAAGAAGTAGGTGTTGCAACAAATGGTGTAATGTATCGTTCAGATAAAGATGGATTACTACCAGCGTTATTAAGAAAGTGGTTTGACGAGAGAGTTGAGTATCGTAAATTATCTAAGAAGTTTCACGAAGAAGGAGATACAGTTAAATCAGAATATTTTGATAGAAGACAATATCTTCAAAAGGTTTTGTTAAACAGTTTATATGGTGTATTAGGTTTACCAGTATTTCGTTTTTATGATTTAGATAATGCAGAAGCTGTTACGTACACAGGTCAATCATTAATTAAGTTTACAAAGAAAATAGCAAATTCATTTTATAATAAAGAACTTGAAGATACTAAAGACCATTGTATTTATATAGATACTGATTCAGTATTTTATTCAGCTACACCACTTGTAAAGAAAAGATTCCCTGAATTAGATATTAAGAATGTAGATAAAATGTCTAAAGCTATTTTAAGGATAGCAGATGAAGTTCAATCTTATTTAAATACAAGCTATGACTATTTTGCTAAAAAGTTTTGTAACTTAGATAAACATAGATTTGATATAAAACAAGAAGTTATTGCTAAGAGTGGTTTGTTTGTAACTAAGAAAAGATATGGACTAAAGATTATCAACGATAATGGTAAGAAAGTTGATAAAATGATGGTAAAAGGTTTAGATACAGTTCGTTCAAGTTTCCCAACAGCGATGAGAACTATGTTATCAAAAGTATTAGAAGATATTTTAATGGATGTACCAAAAGAAAAATTAGATACGTTTATTGTTAACTTTAAAAATAGTATGAAACTTATGGAGTTTGATAAAATTGCAATACCAACAAGTGTTAAAAATATTAGTAAGTATCATATAAAAGATGGTCAGATATTCAGTTCGTATAAGTTAGGAACACCAGTTCACGTGAAAAGTTCAATATTCTATAATGATTTTTTAAAGTATAAGAAAATATCACATAGATATAATCAAATAGCAAATGGTGAAAAAATTAAATGGGTTTATTTGAAGCAAAATCCTTTAGGTTTAAATACAATAGCTTACAAAGGACACGAAGACCCAATTGAATTATTAGATTTTATTAGAAAATATATAAATCACGTTAAATTATATAAACAAGCTTTACACAAGAAGATAATGATGTTATATGAAAGTATGAATTGGGATGAACCAACAGATGCTACTAAAACTATAGAAAGATTTTTTTGATTTTGAGAAAACAAACTAATATATATATGTATATATGGTTATAAACATTAACAGGAGATGTTATGATAAGTAAACAAAAACTGGTCCGTTTCATTAATAAGTATTATTTGAACGGTACAGTAGGTTCTGCTGTATTCAACAGTAAAACAAGTAATCAACAACTAAGTACACGATTTATTTCAGGAGATAAAAGTCTTTTGGGTGAAGTACATATGGATAAATGGGGATATGAAGACGCTGATATAGGTGTCTATGATACTGAACAATTGTTGAAATTGATATCAGTTTTAGATGACAATATTGAACTTTCAATAAATAAAACAGGTGACACTGCTTTTTCAATTGGGTTAAATGACGCATATTCAGTAATCACTTATATGTTAAGTGATACATCTATCATTAACGAACCACCTCAGATGAAAGTAATTCCTGAATTTGAATTAGCATTAGATGTCACACCACAGTTTATCAGTAAATTTATATCTGGTAAGTCAGCGTTAAGTGAAACTGATACATTCACAGTAATTACAGATGAGACAAGTGGTAAGACAAAGTTAGTTATTGGTTACTCTGCAGTTAATACGAACAGAGTTACAATTCCAGTCACTACTTCAACGTTTGAAAATATAGATAATATTTCATTCAACGCGAACTTATTTAAAGAAGTACTTATTGCAAACAAAGATTGTGAAAGTGCAGAATTACAAATATCGAGTGAAGGATTAGCTAAGATTAGTTTTAAAATAGATGATTTTACTTCTACATATTGGTTAGTTGCAGCTAGTGAAGTTGATTGATGTCAAATACTTTATGGGTTGAAAAATATAGACCTTCAAATGTAGATACGTATATCGGTAACGAACACTTACTTGAGAAAGTATCAATATATCTTGAGAGTGGAGATTTACCACACCTTTTACTATACGGTAAAGCTGGTACAGGTAAAACCACTCTCGCGAAGATTCTTGTAAAAAATATAGAATGTGACTATTTGTACATAAATGCAAGTGATGAAAACAATGTAGATACAGTTAGAACTAAAGTTAAGAATT
>Ga0233437_1005274_pt1 | contig 14194 bp, 16 predicted proteins | sample SI_122_August201_FD_182714 | JGI IMG/M metagenome (GOLD analysis project Ga0233437, IMG submission 182714) | Seawater microbial communities from Saanich Inlet, British Columbia, Canada - SI_122_August2016_200_MG | ecosystem: Environmental > Aquatic > Marine > Inlet | place: Canada: British... | reverse complement strand
CATACTAAATGAAACAGAAGAAAGAATAATCCAAATTACAGAATTAATTAACCAAACAATTAATGGAACTACAACAGAAACCAATCAAACAATAAATAAAACCATTATTGTTAACAAAACCCAAGAAAATGTTATAGGAACACTACCTTTAGGAATTAGTGTTTATGAAGCACCTACTTCAAACATAAAAAAAGGCTTAGATTTAAGTGGTGGAACAAGAGTTCTCTTACAACCTGCTGAAGAAGTTTCTGATACAGATATGGATATTATTTTAGCTAATTTAAAAGAAAGATTAAATGTTTATGGATTAAGTGATATTGTAGTTAGAACAACAAAAGATTTAGAAGGTACTGTATTCATCTTAGTAGAAATTGCCGGTGCAACAGAAGATGAAGTCAAAAATCTAATTGCTGGTCAAGGTAAATTCGAAGCAAAAATAGGTGATGAAATTGTATTTAGTGGAGGAGATGATGTAAGATCTGTTTGTAGAAGTGCAGATTGTGCATTTGTTGTAAAACCAGGAAGGCCTTGTACAGGTACACCTTCTCAAGGATATGCATGTACTTTTGCTTTTAGCATTACAATGAGTCCAGAAGCTGCTCAAAGACAAGCTGATATAACATCTAAATTAACTGTTCTAAATGAAGGTGGTTACCAATACTTAAGTGAACCATTAGATCTTTACTTAGATGATGAATTAGTTGATTCATTAAGAGTTGGAGCAGACTTGAGAGGAAGAGCAGTAACAGATATTGAAATCTCTGGCCCTGGCTTTGGAATGACACAACAAGAAGCAATACAAGATAGTGCAAATGGAATGAAACAATTACAAACAGTATTAATTACTGGTAGTCTTCCTGTTAAATTAAATATTGTAAAAATAGATACAATTTCTCCTGTACTGGGAAAAGAATTTATTAACAATGCATTAACAATGGGTTTACTAGCAATCTTAGCAGTTGCAATTGTTACATACATAAGATTTAGAAGTTTTAAAATCTCACTCCCAATAATTGTTACAATGTTATCAGAAGTTATTCTATTATTAGGAATGGCTGCACTAATTGGTTGGAACCTAGACTTAGCAGCTATTGCAGGTATAATAATCGCAGTTGGTACTGGGGTAGACCATCAAATAGTTATTGCAGATGAAGTTCTAAGAAAAGAACATTCTAGTTATGTAAATTGGAAACAAAAAATTAAAAGAGCATTCTTCATAATCATGGCAGCTTACTTCACAACAGTTGTTGCAATGTTACCATTAATCTGGGCAGGAGCTGGATTAGTAAAAGGATTCGCAATAACAACAATCCTAGGAGTAACAATTGGTGTATTCATAACAAGACCAGCTTTCGCTGCAATGGTTGAAATATTATTGAAAGAATAATTTATCTAACAGCTCTTCCTACTTCTCCTAGAACATCATCACGACCTTGTTCTGCATTCATAGAAGCTCTTGCATCTGCACCAGCTTCCCTAATTAAATGAGCTTTTTCAGTCATGTGCCTCATCATTTCTTCTGAAATAATTCTCATTGTTTTTCTTAAATGGAAAAGAACATAATCTCTTCTCCTAATCCAAAGATTAATACTTCCTTCAAGTTTTGCTTTTACACCATCAAGTTCGTCATCAAAGTCATCTACTTGTTGACGTGCTTCATCAGATAATTTTAACATGGCATCTTCTATGTCCTTATTTTTAACATCCACTGCAATTATTAATTCATCAGCTTCAGCATACTTTTTTTTATGTTTTTCATCAATACTAGAAGTTCCAGCTTTGAAACCTTCAAAATCCAATGAAAACTTATCTAATTTTGCAAACGATTGATCTAAAAACACAGTAGCTTTTACTGTTTGTAAATCTCTTGCAATAACTTTTTCTAAATCTTCCATAACCCCTTCAAGAAGTTCAACAAAAGGCTCCATATGTTCATCGATTGATTGAAAATATAATCTTGTTGCTTTAATTCTATGATTAAATAATGATTCAATAATAGGGATTGCTATGTTGCCAAATGTGCTTGCAGTTATTTTTCCATTTTCAAAAGGCCTTTGACATTGTTTTTTAAATCTATCGGCATCCTTTGCTACAACTTCTCTTTCTTCCTTATATTCTACTCTTGCTTTTCTCCAAGCTTCTTTTGCTTTTAATCCTTCTCTGAGTCTATTTCTTAATTCTTGACACAGTTGTTTTGTTTCTCTAGCAAATGCTCTTAAGACATCAACATTTTTATTAAGTTTTAATGTAGTTGCTTTTACTTCATCTCTTAATTCTCTTAATTTGGCTAATTCAGCTTGAACCATTCTTGCTCTTTCTGGATCCATAACTTTTAAATTCCTAGCAACCATCTTCTCTCTTTGCCTTACTTTTTTATTTATGGCCATAAGAGTTTTATTTACACCCCTTCTTAATCTTCTTAATCTCCATGGTTGTTGTCTACGTATTTTAAATTCCCTTGCTTCTGCTTGTTTAAGCGCTTTAATATATACATTTCTTGGGCCTTCAAAAAATTTAATAGATTTCTTATGTTTTTCTAAATCTCCAACAGTTTCAATCAATTGTCCAAGTTCTACTAACTTAGCTCTCATTATGCCTGATGCATGAGTCTGTGCAGCATCTTCAATAGTTTTAACTGCTGCAACCATTGCCTGAGCAACACCCATCTCAGCTGCTTCTTCTTTAGTCATCTGGACTATCTCTCCCTTCAATGTCCCAATTATTCCTTCTGAAGCACCTGCTAATGCTGCTTGATGTTCTGCTTCAAACATTGATGTTTGCAAAAGCCTCTCACGCTGTTGAAGAGGTCCAGTAATTTGCCTAATTGCTTTTGTAGAATCAACATCTAACCCAGATGCCTTTGCAAGTCTTTGGTAATTTTTAGCTTTTTTTACACTATCTCTGTATCTTCCAGGTAATCTTGCAATTGCTGTCTTCTCAGCACTACTTAAACCAAATCTAGAAAACCTCCATAATTCAGCTGCCCTCGGCCACAATCTCAAAGACCATGACCTATTTGGCATAGTAACTCTCCAAGGAATAAGTACTATTTTACCTAATCCTTTAGCAATCCATATTCCTGTATCTGTCTTCCAGCCCATATACTATTCTCATATTGTCCTATATTTATAGTTTTCTACTTATTCTACAGATATTTCAATAACAATATTGCCTAGCTCAGTTTCAGATTTATTCTTAGAAGATATTGTGGCCTAGGTTAACCAATAATCTACACATTGATACTGAGCGCAATATTACCACAATAACCTTTTAATACTACCTCAAACACAACAAAACCATGAAAACAAAACCCTGGGCAATTGGGATAGTAGTTGCAAGCACAGCTATAACAGCTACTGCTCAAATATTTTATAAAATTGCTGCAGATAAAATAACATTAGATTTAACAACAATCTTAACAAATTGGCAATTATTTACTGGATTATTCTTATATGGAATTGCTGCAGTAATGTTAATACTTGCTTTAAAATATGGAGAACTCTCAATCTTATACCCTATAATCTCATTGAGTTTTGTTTGGGTAAATATATTATCAATGAAATTCCTTGGAGAATTAATTCCTTTGATAAAATGGCTTGGAATTGTATTCATAATAATTGGTGTTAGTTTTATTGGATTTGGAAGTAAACACAAAGAGGTGACTCCAGATGTCAACTGAACCTTGGGCATTTATTTTAGTAATAATTGCTGCAATATTAGGTGGTTTTGGAGGTTTATATTTCAAACTAGGTGCAGATAAATTAAAATTCAATATTAAAGACCTAATAAAGAATTGGAGATTAATGTTAGGAGTTTTATTTTACGGAACAAGCACTATTTTCTTCATTGCAAGCCTTAAAGGTGGAGATGTAACAGTTATCTATCCTTTTGCATCACTAACATATGTTTGCGTAGTCTTATTATCAATAAAATTATTAAAAGAAAAAATGAATTTATACAAATGGATTGGAATTATTAGCATAATTGCAGGTGTTGCTTTAATTGGAATAGGTGGATAAAATGCAAACAACAATTATATCAGTTGGAGGATCAATGATCATCCCAGAAGAAATCAACATAGAATTTCTAAAAGAATTAAAACAAATCACATTATGTCACATAAAAAATAACAATAGAGTTATCCTTGTTTGTGGAGGGGGGAAAATAGCTAGAGATTATATTGATGCATCAAGAAAACTAGCAAAAATCACTGATATTAATGCTGATTTAGTAGGTATTGCAGCTACAAAACTAAATGCAGAACTAGTCAGAGTAATTTTTGAAGATACAACATATGAAAAAGTTGTCTACAATCCAACAAAAAAAATTGAAACAAATAAAAAAGTCATAATTGCATCTGGTTGGGAACCTGGTTGTAGTACAGACACTGATGCAGTACTCCTAGCAAAAAACTTTAATGCAGATACAATAATTAATATGACAAACATTGACTATGTTTACAATAAAGACCCAAAAAAACACAAAGATGTAACACCATTAAAAGATATTTCTTGGGAAGACTTCCAAAAAATAGTTGGTGAAGAATGGTCTCCTGGATTAAACATGCCATTTGATCCAATTGCTACAAAACATGCAAAAGAACTAAATCTAAAAGTGATTATAATCAATGGAAACAACCTAGAAAACCTCAGCAATTACCTAGAACAAAAAGAATTCAAAGGAACAACTATCCACAAATAGTACAAAGAATCAACTAATGGCATTCCATTTCTAACCAAAGCTTATATGCTTCATTAATATTATCTACTTTTACTCCAATCACACATGGACAAGAATAAGAATGAACTTTTTTTACTTCTTCTTCAATCTCTTTACAATCATCAAGTCTTGTTTTCCCAATCAATACTGCTTCAGTATCTTCTTTGATTTCCTTGCCCCACCAATATATGCTATCTACATCAAAAATATTAGCACAACCTATTAACTTTTTCTCTAAAAGGTGCCTAGAAATCTTCTTTGCTTCTTCCTTATCTTTACATGGAATATATACAACCTGCATATAGATATAAAGTAATTCTAAATTTATAAAGTTATTGCAGAAAGCTTTATTAAGGGCCCACAATTCCCAAATACCATGACAAAGGAAATTTTCACTACCATCTGTGGACTCTTTATCATAGAAAAAGACATTGTAATAGACAAAGTCATATTCAAAAATCTAGCTGATTACGAAAACCGAGAAAAAGCAGTATCTCAACTATTAAACAAACACAAAGATGCAAAACAAACAACAAACGCATTCCCAAGATTAAAAGAATATCTTCCAACTTTCTTTCAACAAAATATCACCTTAACAAAAAATAAAATCAGAGAAAGTGTAAAAAGAGATGATTTAATCATCCAAGCTGTAAAGAATATTGAAGACATTGAAAAAGCAGCAAATAGCTTTGCAAAAAGACTAAGAGATTGGATTTCTTTATACCTCCCAGAATTAGATGAAAACATAACTAAACATGAAAAATTTGTAGACTTATTCTTAGAAAAAAGCAAAAAAGAACTAATGAAAGAACTAGAAATAGAGAAAAGCATGGGTACAGATCTTGCTGAAAAAGATCTTAAACCAATGAAAAACCTAGCTAAGAAAATCCAAGACTTATACAAAACAAAAGAATCCCAAGAAAAATATATTGAAGAAGTAATGCAAGATATTTGCCCAAACACATTACAAGTAGCGGGACCAATAGTTGGAGCTAAACTCTTAGTTCATGCAGGTTCATTAAAAAAGTTAGCAGTAATGCCTTCTTCTACTGTTCAATTACTTGGAGCAGAAAAAGCATTATTCAGACATATAAAAAACAAAAGAGCAAAATGTCCTAGACATGGTGTAATTATTAATCATCCGTTAATTGCATGCGCAAAACAAAAAGACCATGGCAAGATTGCAAGACATTTAGCAGCTGCTATTAGTATTTCTGCAAAAGTAGATTATTTTGGCGGAGAACCAACAAAAGGGTATGAATTACGAGAAAAACTTGAAAAAGCATTCGGAAAGAAAGAGAATATAACGGAAAACAAAGACAAAAATAAAGAAGAAAAACAAAATGATAACTAAAACACAACTTCCAGGAGTTTACATGGAGAAAAGAAAATTCAAAGACTATTACACTATAAATTTAACTCCAGGAAAACAAACATATATGGAAAAATTAGTAAAACAAGAAGATAAAGAATTCAGAGAATGGGATCCAAAAAGATCTAAACTTGGAGCAGCCATTGCAAAAAACATCAGAGACATTGGTTTTAGAGAGGGGGACATTGTTCTTTACCTTGGAGCAGCTTCTGGAACAACAGTAAGCCACGTTTCCGACATAGTTGGTAAATCAGGAGCAGTCTTTGCATTAGAATTCGCACCAAGAGTTACAAAAGACCTAGTTTTCTTAGCAGAAGAAAGAAAGAACATAATACCTATTTTAGCAGACTGTAATCACCCTGAAAATTACGCAGATAAAATTATGCAAGCAGACTTTATTTTCCAAGACATTGCTCAAAGAAACCAAACAGAGATATTCCTTAAAAATCTTCAATTCTTAAAAAAAGATGGGATTGCAATGCTAGTTTTGAAAGCAAGAAGCGTTGACATGGCAAAACACCCAAAAGACGTATTTATGGAAGTGGAAAGAGAACTAGAAGAAGAAGTTAGAATTCTTGAATATCTTGAATTGTATCCTTTCGAGAAAGATCATTGTTTATTTGTAGTTGAAAGAAAATAATAGAATTAAAATATACAACAAACAAAAATATAAGAATAAAAAAATAAAGAAGTATTTACACTTCTTCTAATAATGAATCAATCAATTGTTTAAATTCAGCTTCTTCGTCATCTAGACTTCCAGATCTTTCATAGCCATTTCCAATTCTGTAATACTTACATCCAAATACAAAGGTTGGAATTGAACCACGAGGATTGAATTCTTGGTAAATAGCTAGATGTTCTTGAGGAACTTCTGTTTCAACTACTTCTGATAGTGTATCATCATTAATATCAATTTCCCAATGATATGCTACTATTTGACCAGCATCAACGTATTCTTGAACAGTACTTTCAAAAGTTTCTGTAATCCATTTACAATGAGGACACCAAGTTGTACTAAACAAATGCACTACTGGTTTTCCATCTTCTGTACAGATTTCAGCATCTTCTTTTACAGAAAAAGTACCTACTACTTCAACAGGTTCTGTTGGCTCTTCCACTACAGGCGCAGGATCAACTTCTTCTTCAGCAGATGTACAATCGCCTGACCCTCGCAATAATACAAACAATAATGCAAAAGCAAACACAATTGTGAGGATCTTCCAAATATTACTTGAATTTATAACAAACAATGTTGATGGTTTTTTATCATTCATATAATCACCTTACACAGTACAGAATATGAACACTTTAAATATTTTTTCAGAAAACCAATAGTAAAAACAGCTATTTCTTTAATAATTTATAGAGCATAAATCCACCTAACAACATCATGATACTACATAAAACCTGCCCCATTGTTAATCCAAATAACACAAAGCCAAGCTGTGGATCTGGTTCTCTAACAAATTCAATTGAAAACCTAAAAACCCCATAAAGCATTACAAATAACCAAAAATAAAACCCAGTTGGAACATTTTTCTTACGCAAAGACCATAAAATCCCAAAAATTGCAAAGTTCTTTACCATTTCATAAAGCTGTGAAGGATGCCTAGGTAAACCATCACCAAAATCTACTGCCCATGAAACAGAAGTCACCCTACCAAACAATTCTCCATTAATAAAATTCCCAAACCTTCCTATCCCTAAAGCAATTGCAGCTGGAAAAACAGAAAGATCTGCTAACTCAAAGAAATTCTTCTTATAAATTTTACAATAAATAATGCCTGCAACTATAAGTCCAATCAAACTCCCATGAAAACTCATTCCACCATTCCAAATCTTAAACAATTCCAAAGGACTTTGCAACACCAAACCAAAGTTATAGAAAAGAAAGTAAAATAACCTTCCACCAGCCATTAATCCAATACCAGCATAAACTACTAAATCCAAGGTTTCATCTTTTGTTATCTTGATTCCCCTTTGTCTAGCCAAATGAGTAAAAAGAAAATAAGCCATTATTAAACCAACGACATAAAACAGACCATAATACCTAAATTCAAATGGTCCAATACTAAGGAAAACTGGATTTAGATTGTGTACAAACATAAAGAAAATAAATTGACAAAGGTTTATAAAGATATTGATGTTTCTCAATAATATGACAACAAAAGCAGATTCAGTAAACACATACTCAATAGATTATTGTAAAACAAAGAAAGGTTTTGAAGCCAAACTAAAGAAACGACAAAAATTAGACATGAATAAGATAAAGCAAGAATTTACTGTAATTGCAGATGCAGGTATTGCCCTTGTAATTGAAATAGACAATGAAGAAATAATCATCCAAGAATATGGATCATGCTTATTCAAAACTTGCAAAGATGAAGAAAAAGCAAAAGAGATAACACAAAAAATATTCAAAATTGGTGTAAAAGATGACTAAAGCATTATTACTCTTATCAGGGGGAATTGACAGCCCTATTGCAGGATATTTAATAAAACAAAGAAATATTGAAGTTGATGCAATCCATTTCTCAAGCGAACCTTTCACAGACAAAACACCTGAAAATAAATCAATAGAATTAGCTAAAAAAATCCAAATAAAGAATGTATTTGTATCTAAAATAGGTGAAGAATTAAGTCAATTAACAAAAAAATGCGAACATAAATATTATTATGTGCTTCAAAGAAGACTAATGTGGAGAATTGCAGAAAAAATAGCAAATAAACACAATTACGAATTTCTAATTACAGGAGAAAATCTTAGCCAAGTTAGTAGCCAAACCTTAGAAAACATGAAAGTAACAGATAAATCAGTTGATATAACAATCCTAAGACCAATCCTCTGCAATGACAAACAAGAAACAATTGACCTAGCTAAAAAAATTGGAACATATGACTTAAGCAAAGGTCCTGAATTCTGTTGTGTTCTTGGCCCACAAAGTCCAGCCACAAAAGCAAGACTCCATGATATTGAAAGAGAAGAAGAGAAAATAAACATTAAAGAAATGATAAATAATGCCTTAGAAACCCTTGAGTGCAAAAAGCTTTAAAAAGACAACTGAATTCTAATATTTATGGCATTAAAAGAATTTATCCATTTGAAAGATGACCTAAACTTCAATCTCTCAATGATGGCTGCTGCTACTCTAGCTTTATTATTAACTACAATTGATTTCATAATTAGTAAAATTAATGGAGAACCTTATTCTATTTATTTGGTCACAATAATTATTTTGGCCATTCTTGAATTGATAATTTGGAGTAATTATCACCATATTAGACGGAACATAAAGGAAGATTGAAATATATTCATTTAACTAAAATATTAAAGCATTGATTGAAAGTTTTTGTATTTCTGCGGACCTATGAAAAGATTTATAAATTCATCCAAAATAAAGAATGAGATGAATCAAATAAATGTTTTAAAGGATCTTGAAAAAAGAAAAATCATCAAAAAACAAAAAAGTACATCATTTTTACATGTAGATAACTTCAAACCTTTTAAAATTGATGAAATTTCTACTAAAAAGATTGAAGATGATAATATTTTAGTTCTAAAAAGCAAACAAAAAGAATTTGAATATTGGATAGACCAAGATATTTTCATTCCCCCTTGGCAGACTCATTGGTTTCAACTTAAAGATGGATTTCTACTAAAACTAAAAGAAGGTGAATTAAAAAGAATTATAGAAAAAGCTAGGGGGAAAGCTGGAAATACATACAAACTATGTAAAGCCATAAAATTAAGTTCGCCTTCATTCTATATTTTTCTTAATGGAAAGATAAATTTGATCTCTGTTAAAAAATTAAAGAGAATTTTAAAGTTCTTAAACATCCCATATAGAAAATTTAACAAAAAGATCGAGTTTACTAAAAAAGGTCCTATAATTTCTATAAATAATCCTAAATTCCCAATAGACTTAAACAGTACAAATGGAGCTGCTATTCTTGGATCTGTAGTTTCCGACGGCAGTTTATATATCGATAAAAAGGCTAGATGTGTTATTAGAACTAAATACTATTCTAATGAAAAAGAATTACTAAATAAATTCATAAATAGAATAAATAAAGTTTATGGTGAAGTACATTTTCAAAAAGAAAATATAAGAAATTGTACAACCTTAAAAATAGGATCATCAATCATTGGTGAAACACTTGTTAAAGTTGGTGCAATATTAGGAAACAAAGCTAAAAAGAACGGAAAAGTCCCTTGGATTATTAGAAAAGGTCCAAAAGAAATTAAAAAAGAATATTTAATAGCTGCATTTGATGATGAAAGCAGCATTTGTGTTTCAGGAAAGAAGAGTTATATCATTATATCCCGTTATAAACAAATTAAAATAACAAAAAAACAAGATAAAAAACTATCTAAACTAGAAAAACAAATGTCTAAAAGAGAATTACCAACGGGACATATTAATAAAAGTATTACCATAAAAAGAGCCACAGAACTGATCAATGATGAAAGATTAGAAAAGGAAATAAAGTCTATTCCGAATCTATTATCAGGTGAATCTAAAATACTTAATGATATGGACATTAAACATCGAATTTGGAACAGATGTCTAAATAAGAATCATTCTGGTTCTTATAGTGTATGTTGTGATTTAATTATAAACAGAAAGAAGAGTATTATGAACTTTTATGATAAAATCAGCTTTTCCCTAAGTAGAAAACAAGAAAAACTTATAAATATTGTAAAATTCATAAGACAAAATGACACTAAAGGTTTTCAACACCTTAACGCGAAAGAAGGAGATCTTTGAGCCGATAAAAGCCGGATGTGTGGGCATGTATAATTGCGGACCAAACAAACTATCAAATTGATGGTTTGGGTCATCTGTCTACGACTATGCCCACATAGGTAATTTCCGTGCATTTGTCTGTGGCGATGTACTCAAAAGATACCTTCTCTACAAAGGTTTTGAAGTAAAGCAAATAATGAACTTGACTGATGTAGATGATAAAACAATTAGAAGAAGCCAAGAAGAAAAGATCCCTTTGAGATCCTTTACTATGAAATACATTCAAGAATTCTTCAAAGACCTAGAAACACTAAACATTTCAAAAGCAGAAACATTCCCAAGAGCAACTGATCACATCCCTGAAATGGTAGAACTAGTCAAAACACTTCTAGAAAAAGATATTGCATACAAAACAGAAGATGGAATCTACTTTAATATTAACAAATTCAAAGAATATGGTAAACTATCAAAAGTTGATCTTGAAAATATGAAACGTGGTGGAAGATGTGCATCTGATTCATATGATAAAGAAAACATAAATGATTTTGCTTTATGGAAATTCTGGGACAAAGAGGATGGCGATGCATTCTGGGAAACAGATATAGGTAAAGGAAGACCTGGCTGGCATCTTGAATGCTCTGTAATGTCAATGAAATATTTAGGAGAAAGCTTTGATATTCATACAGGCGGCGTAGATCTAATATTTCCACACCATGAAAATGAAATAGCTCAATCTGAAGCAGCCACAGGAAAACAATTTGTAAAATATTGGATACATAATGAATATATACTTGTCGAGGGTAAAAAGATGTCAAAATCCCTTGGAAACTTCTTCACTTTAAGAGATATTTTAGACAAAGGCTATAATCCAAAAGCAATAAGATACCTATTATTATCGGCCCATTATAGAACCCAATTTAACTTTAGTTTTGATGCATTAGAAGCAGCAGATAAAGCAATATCTAGATTATTAGAATTTATGGACAATTTAAGCCACATAAAAGATAAAGATAAACAAGAAAGTCCTGTAGAAAATGAAGCAGTAAACGAATTATTAAACACTGTAAAAAAAGAATTTGAAGAAAATATGGATGATGATCTTAATATTGCTGGTGCCTTAGCATCAATATTTGAATTTGTAAAAAAAGTAAATGTATTAATGAATTCTGATAAATTAACAGTAGGAAGCGCTACTGCTATTACAGATACAATGGAGAAATTTGACATAGTTCTTGGAGTTCTTGAAGAAGAAAAACAAGAAATCCCAAAAGATGTTAAAACCTTAGCAGAGAAAAGAGAAGAAGCCAGAAAAGCTAAGAAATGGGATGAATCGGACAAATTAAGAGACCAAATCCAAGAATTGGGATACACAGTAGCAGATACTAAAGACGGATTCATTCTAAAAAAGCTTTAATTCTAAATACAACTAATAATCAATTTGTTCTCGAGAAATAAAAATTATAAGATATAGAATGAATAAAGTAAGAATAAAAAAGAAATAAAAATAAGAGGACTTAACGTCTTCTCTTAGTAGTTTTTCTCTTTGTAGTTCTTCTCTTAGTAGCTGTTTTTCTCTTAGTTACTTTTCTCTTTGTAACTCTTTTCTTTGTTGTTTTTCTTCTAGCAGTTCTTCTTTTTCCGCCTCTATTCATTGCAACTCTTGCAACATCTCCGTCTTTATCAACAAAGTACAGATATCCATCTACTTTCTTAACTCCTACTTTTGCTACTTTTTGTGCTCTTGCCATTTTTTATTCCACCTCGTCAGTATTTAAGATTTTTAATAACTCAACTGGTATCCTGGTATATAAATCTTTTCATTTTTTAAGGGTTTCCCCCGTCGAGAAATCCAAAAAAAGATTCCAGAATAGTAGAAAAATAAAAAAAGAAATCTAACTAGAATAGAAGGTCTGCCACGACATTGCTGCCGTGGCCAGAAAACTTTGTGCTAAAGTGAGTCTAGCCAAGGAGTTTGTTGGGGGTGTCTAGATGTTAGATCATAGACAAAGTGATTAGCTAAACCCACCCCTCGCAGCACCATGAACATTATTAACCTAAAATTAGATTATGTAAATTGCCCTGCTGTTGAAATTTTATCATCAACTATTATTTTTCTTCTTGTTGCTGGAATATTCCAAAGTTGGAAAAACTCCTGAATTTCTTCATCATGTTTACTTGGAACCAATAACACGCACTTTCCAACATGATCCAACCTTAATCCCTTAACAATTCCAGTTTTACCATCTCTTCCCTTTAAAGCATAGTAAAACCTTACCTTATCTTTCGCAGATAAGCTTTTGGTTGCATATGTAAACAAAACCATACGCTTTCCATGATGAATATAATCATTAAAATTGTACATGTTAACTTACTTAACATATCTAGTATATAAAGATTTTTATGTTATAAAATTTTCATCCAATCATTATATTCTAAACATCCCCCCAGTTATTCTCCCCATAAAGTAGAGAGAAATGTTAAGTAGATTAACATCCAATATATATTAAATAATACATGTTATATAAATACTTTACTAGTCCCTGATAAGTTGACACAAAAGAAAACAAATATTGGTTCTTAATTCTAATTTGTTAAGTTAATTAACAATTAAACTAAATATAAAGTAACAAGTATTAAGATATGTAAGACTAAATATAAGATATGTAATACAAAGAGAAACATATATTTTATAGAATATAATAACTAAGCTAATTTAGCCAGTAACTGTTAAGTAAGTTAACAAAAAATAGTGACACAAAAATATAAATATAAGCAGCCCATTCATAACATTATGGAATACAAAGATCTTACTGTTATTATACCAACACTTAACGAAGAAAAGAATATTTCTAAGCTTGTAGGCATGATAATGTGGCTTTATCCAGGAGTATCTGTAATAGTAAGTGATGATGGAAGTAAAGATGATACAAGAGATATTGCTAAAAAAGCAGGAGCTCGAGTTTTAAACAGGACAAATAAACCAATAAAGGGCCTTTGTATAAGTGTAATAGATGCCGTTAAATTATGCAAAACAAAATATTTCCTTGTAATAGATGGTGATTTTCAACATCCCCCTGAAAAAATCAAAGAAATGTACAAAGAATTAAAGAAAAATCAAGTAGTAGTTGGAAAAAGAGTCAAAGTAATGAATGAGTGGCCATGGCATAGAAAACTAATGTCAAAAACAGCCATTGCCATGGGAAATTTTAGATTAAGAAAAAAGGAATTTAAATGTAATGATGTAATGAGTGGTTTCTTTGGCATACAAACAAGATTGTTCCAAGAAATCATAAACCAATACGGAAATAAATTTGAAAAAACAGGATATAAAGTTCTATTTGACGCATTAAAA
>Ga0233437_1005272_pt1 | contig 14198 bp, 16 predicted proteins | sample SI_122_August201_FD_182714 | JGI IMG/M metagenome (GOLD analysis project Ga0233437, IMG submission 182714) | Seawater microbial communities from Saanich Inlet, British Columbia, Canada - SI_122_August2016_200_MG | ecosystem: Environmental > Aquatic > Marine > Inlet | place: Canada: British... | reverse complement strand
GCTCGCACAATACTGTCAGACTCTCGAATGGTACTGAGTGCCAAAGGAAGATCTTGAGGTTGGCCACTGACCACAAATTTCTTGTTTTGATCGGTTACCTTACTAATAATAGGATGAATATGAAGGATCACTTCGCCTGATTGGCTGATTTGCGGTGTTACATCCAGTGCAATGCCCGAGAAGAAAGGTGTTAAGTCGATATCCTGGTTGTTCTCTGTGCTTACCCCTGAACCAATGGTCGTATTTTCAACGTTAGTAATAAAGAACTCATCTTGTCCTACTTTGATAATAGCCTTTTGGTTATTCAACGTTGCAATACGAGGACTGGAGAGGATCTGAATATTGCCTTGTGTGGAAAGCAATTGAATAACAGCTGAGAATGAATTGTGGTGATAGAAGGCGCCCAAGGTGAAAATTTGGGAAAAAACCTTGAGGCCGTCATTTATTCTGGAGTTGCCAGTAGTGTACTCTTGGTTGGCGGTTTGGTTAACGTTGTTGCCAAACAGCGTCCAGTCAATACCCGCTTGGTAGCCAGCATCAAGGCGTACTTCCAGAATTTTAGCATCAATAATAACCTGTCGTGTCATGCTATTTTGTACGTAATCCATGTACTTGGCCGCTTTTTGCAGCTCGTTGGGGTAGGCGCGTATGAGTACAATGCCAGCGTCAGCATTAATGATGATTTTTCTTCCGTCCGCTTTGCCGACAATGGCTGATAAGGTGAGGTTAAGATCTTTCCAAAAGTCGGATTTACTTTTTGTTTCTACGCTACTGGCAGGGCTTACATTTTTTGCCACATCAGAACCGGATGAAAAAGCATTGGCTGTTTCAGGTGACGAGCTCCCCGATCCTTGTGGCGATAGACTTTGCGTTGTTTGTCCTGAGCTGACACTTGTATTTGATTTGCCGGTGCGATCAACATCGAGGTAATTAACGGTGAACATTTTTGTTTCAAGTTTGCGCGGGAAAATTTGGTAGCCATAGCTTGTTTTTTTGTATTCATAACCATAAATATCATGAACGGCTTGCAACGTTTCTTCGATGGTAACGTTTTTTAAATTGAGCGTAATGGTGCCTTTAACGTCTGGGCTAATCGCCATATTTTGTTGGGTGCCTTTCACAAGCCCCATGAAGAAGTTATTAGCTGGCGCATTGTTAACGGCAACATTAAAGCGAGGTGTTTGTTTCTTTTGAGCGGGATTTTGAATGGAAATGTCAGGTATCAACGCATCGTTCACAGCTTGAGGAATGTTTTTTTGTATTTTTTGGTTGACGGCGGCGTTATTCGCAATACTGGTTTGCAAGGTTCGGTTCATGTCCGTGATGGCGGGATGCCCCGCTTGGGGTTTAAATATTTTGGAGCAGGCCGAGATCGCCAGGCAGCCAACAAGCAAGCCTATAACCACGTGTACCTTAAGCATCTTCCCTTTTCGCATGATTGTCCCTATTTCAATTTAACCGGTGTTACCGCTAATCCCTGGCTGATGGGTAGCGTGATCTTCTCTTTGGAGCCGACCCTTTTTAGTATCACATGATGTGCTTCGATTTGAAGAATCACGTAATCCCCAATTTTCTCATTTTCTACCAACGATTCTCCGTTGATGGTTGCGACTTTGCGTGTTTTACCATGAATGATCGATGTTAGCAACAAGCCGTATTTGTTGTAATTGGCTTGTCCTGCCATTTTAAAGTGTGTCGCGGGTCGGGTTGGGTCTCTTGAGCCCCAGGTGATAGTCGGTAGCGTTGCTAGAAGTATCGTGCATAAAAGCGCACAGCCATATTTATTCATTGGCATCCTCCTTCTGTTCGCTTAAGGTGTTGATCGTCAAGGTGATCGTAGCTTTAGGGTATGTGGTAACTTGATAAGTTAATTCTTCCCAGAAGAAGCGCCATTGCAGTTGTTCTATTTTTTTTAGGTAATTTAAAATATTGGGAAACGTGCCGCTGAGCTTCATCACAAACGGTGCTTTGTAGACAATGTGTCCCGTTGTGGGTGATTTATTAAGGACTGAAAGTTCTCGATGCTTCAGGCTGAGCAGCTCGAGATTGCCGTTGTTGTTTAGCAATTTTTTTAGTGCAGCAGGGAGCTCGCTAGGGGGAAGGATGTCTTCCTTGTAGACGACAATGGACTGGTCAATGTTTTCCAGGTCTTTTTTGAGCTTGTTGTATTCTTGTTTCTCTTTGGAGACTGCTTGGGAGGGATGGCTTAGCGCGGTCACTTTGGCTTGGAAAATACTAACCTGTTGTTGTGCAGCAGCGGTCTTGGTTTTGATGGCATTGTTTGAGGACAGCTTGGGTGAGATAAATAGGAAGAACCAAAAGAACAAGACGAACAAATACAGACCGGCAAAAACCAGATAAAACTTGGGTCGAGGCAGCTTATCCAAGCGACGCATCAGTGTTTTCCAGGTTAAGGGTTGTTTTTCTTTGCTAGCGTTCATTTCTATTCCCAACCTCGTGATCGATGATGGTAAAGTCAAACCAGACCTTGTGTGTTGTTTCGTCCGTCACCTTTTCTAGTTTTTGAATTTTAAATTCCAAATGACGTCGCTTGAACAGTTTATTTTTGTTCAGTGCATTCGTGAAGGTAAGCACGCTGTCTGAATTCAATGATTGCCCGATTAAGATAATATCTAGGCCGCCATTTTCAAGCTCGGCTTGTGTTATCCATGTGTCGGGTGTAATGGTGTTGGCGAAAGCCGTCAGGTATTGAGAAAAACCCGTAAAGTTAATGTCGTGTTGTTGTTTGATGATATCCAAGATTTTGTTTTTCTCTGTGATTTTATCTTGTAAGGCTTGCGTATCGGTTTCCAGCACCTTTTTTTGATCGGGAGAGAGGCTGCCGGAAAGGGTGCCGATCTTTTTTAAGGCTTGTTTCTGTAGTTGTTCAGTGTTAATTAGTTGCTGTTTAAATGAAGCGCCTCGCCAAATTAAAGCGGCATAAACAAGCGCCAACGCAATAATAAAAAGAATAAGTATTTTGGCAAGCAGCGATGCAGAGATGCGGCGATGATTGCTTGGAGACATGTGCTCAAAGAGATTAACTTGTTGAATCATGAGCGGCCTCCTGTGCGGGTTGTAAAAGATCGTTCACAATGTAATGTTGCGTTTCTCCAATGACGTTGAGCGCATCGAGCTGTATTTTTTCCGGGATGGCTGTGCGACAAATCATTTTTTCAGGGAGGGCAAGTGTTTCCACGGGGATACTGAGGTTTTGTGTGAGCGCGTCTTTAATCTCTGTCATTGCAGTAAGATTTTTTGTGAGCAGTAAGCGATCGGGTGCGGGTTGGCGCATTTGAGATTGATAGTAGTCCAGTGATTTTTGGATTTCTTGGAAGAGCTGCGTGTGGTCGTCATCATTGTCTTTGAGGTTGACGAAAAAAGCCCGGGTAAAATAAATCATATGATCTTTATAAATTAAAATATGCAGTTTGTTGTTAAAGTAATAAAGCAGCGCTGATCCATTTTCTTTTTGTTCGTCAAGCAATAGTATGTTTCTGAGCGCCATTTCCGTAATGTCGATACGCGTTAGTTTTAAGTTGCTTTGAAAGATTAGGCGCGCATAGATTTTTAAATCAGCTTCCTTGGCGGCAACCACGTAGATCTTTTTTTTCTGTGTTACTGAGAAGGTTGGAAATGTGTCAATGATTGTTTCCGATAGCGGAAAAGCAACGAGATCTTTAAGCAGCCATTTGGCGGCTTGTTGGTATTCGCTTTCTTTTACATTGGGCGCGTCAAACAGCAGTGTGCTGTATTCATCGGGATTGAGCACAATACTGCATTCTTTATTCTTTAGTTGATTTTCTTTGACGAAGGCGCTCAACGTAGCGCGACGTTTTTTCTCCGTGCATTTTAAAAAGCCACAGTGTTTAATGGGAGCCTCGGTGTGAGGATGGTCCGTGTAAGCGTAAGCGATACCGTCGGAGGAGAAACTCAGGCACAGCAAAGCTTTTTCTTTGGTTTTATTTTTTTTCAGCGATGTCGGCATTGAGTGTCCTTTTGTTAAGCTTGTCGGTTAGTCTGAAAAACGGCCGCGGTTTCTTTGGCAATGATTTTTTTTGCGATTAATTCCTGCAGGCTTTGTTCGAGCGTGTTCATGCCGAGTGATGAGCCTGTTTGAATGGCGGAATACAGTTGCGGCACTTTATCTTCGCGAATCAGGTTTCTAACAGCAGGGGAGCACGTCATGATTTCATGGGCGGCGACGCGACCTGAATCAACACGTTTTAATAAGACTTGTGCAATAACGGCTTGCAGTGATTCTGATAACATGGATCGAATCAGCCCTTTTTCGTCACCGGGGAAAACATCGATAATACGGTTAATGGTTTTGGCGGCGGAACTGGTATGCAAGGTGGCAAATACCAAGTGTCCGGTTTCGGCCGCCGTTAAGGCAAGTCGAACGGTTTCGATGTCGCGCATTTCACCGACGAGAATAACATCGGGATCTTCCCGGAGTGCGGATCGAAGTGCGTCGTTAAAGCTACCGGTATGTTCAGACACCTCGCGTTGTTGAATGAGGCTTTTTTTGCTTTGATGCATGAACTCGATGGGATCTTCCAGCGTGAGGATGTGTTCGGCGCGTTCTACGTTGATATGATCAATCATCGAAGCCAGCGTGGTACTTTTACCACTACCTGTGGGGCCTGTGACCAACACTAAGCCACGAGGAAGGTTGCAAAAACGTTTGAGTATCTCGGGTAAATCTAGCTCAGCAAGAGGGATGACACGAGAAGGAATGAGACGGAAAGCCGCGCTAACACCGCGCGCTTGATGAAAGATATTGACCCTGAAGCGTGATTTCCCCGTGAGCTCATAAGAGAGATCCATTTCAAATTGGGTCTCAAAGAGTTGCTTTTGTTGCTCGCTCAGTAATGAGATGAGGTTTTTCTTGAGCTCCTCGGGATCAAGCGGGGTATCGCTAATCGGTGCAAGATCACCATCCACACGAAGCATGGGCGGTACGCCTGAGGATAAGTGCAGATCAGAGGCGTCTCTTTCAACAGCGGTGGCGAGTAGGTCCCGAACATCCATGTCATTGTTTCCACGGTAAATTTACATTGCTTCCTTATCCCATAAGAATACAATAAACCACAGAAATGGAAACACTTTTTGGAAAATAGTTATGATTTTGATTGATAATCAATGGTTGCTCTTGCTTTTGGTCGCTATTTTGGGGTTGGCCGTGGGCAGTTTTCTTAATGTGGTTATTTATCGACTACCTTTGATGATGCAAGATTCAGAGACTGATTCTGCGTTTAATTTGTGGCTTCCTGGCTCACATTGCCCGTTTTGCAAAGAAAAGCTACATTGGTATGACAATGTGCCGTTGGTGAGTTATTTGCTGCAATTGGGCAAATGCCGCTACTGTCAGCGCGCGATCAGTTGGCGCTATCCCTTGGTGGAGGTTTTAACAGCGGCGTTGAGTGTGGCAATTGCTATGCGCTTCCCGGAACTTAAGATTATGTGCTTAGTACTTGTTTTTACATGGCTTTTGATTCCTATGGTTTTCATTGATTTCGAGCATCAGATCTTACCGGATGGTTTGACGCTGGGTTTGTTATGGGTGGGTTTGTTGGCTAACAGTTTTGGGCTCGTTGTTCCACCTCAGGCAGCGATTCTTGGCGCGGCGATGGGTTATATCGTGTTTTGGGGGATTGCCAAAGGGTATTATCTATTACGTCGTGTAGAAGGCATGGGCGCCGGGGACTTTAAGCTCCTAGCGGCACTGGGCGCGTGGCTGGGATGGCAGGCACTGCCTATGATCCTTATCATTTCTGGTGTGTTGGCGCTTTTGGTGAGCTTTGCCTTGGTGCTTCTGAAGCGCCGAAAATACACAGATACCTTCGCATTTGGTCCTTATTTGGCAATAGCGGGGTGGTTGTTTGTGGTGGCGATGCGCGTTGGCATGTAATTATATTGTTTAAAGATTTGACACATACTGAATGCTGGCTATACTGAAAGTGAAAAAAGGACGTTATCTCGGAGGTGCTTATGGAAGGCGCGTATTTTACACAACAATCCACAAATGCTTTAGAAGCCGCTTGGACTCATGATGCCTTGAGTGTGTATCGCGATTTCCAGGTTTTTGCCGCATCGGAAAAGCGACCTCACTTTCTTGTGATTGATTATCAAGATGCTGCGAAGACAGAGCGCTTGATCAAGCGGTTACGTTCAGATTTACGTTTTTATTTAATTCCTATGTTTTTGACACACCGCAATGGGTCGACGATGGTGTCGTTGGCGGATGGTGTGGTGAAGACGTTTGCTGAAGCACGGCTGCAAGCGAGCCGCATCAATGCTACATTGTGCAATCAAAAACAATCAGCCCCCAAAAAAACTAAAGGCGTTTTGTCTGAAGCCGTTTTGGAAAAATCTTCATGAAATAAGTGAAGAGCGCCTGTTCCTCTCCTGTTAACGCTAATAGGGAAGGAACCCTTAAATTAAAGCCTCGTTGATCAACCAAAAAAATCTTGTTTAATTTTTTCTTTAACAAGCTTTAATGTTTGCTCGGCAACAGCGTTGGCTTTTCCTGTGCCTTCTTTTAAAATTTGCAAGACTTGTGCAGGATCGTCCTCGTAGATTTTTCGGCGTTCGCGCATGGGGCGCGTGAGTTCAGTGAGTATTTCAATGAGTTTTTTCTTGCATTCAACATCGCCAATTTGACCATTGCGGTAGCGCTCTTCGGCGGTTTCTCGCCATGCGGTGTCGTGGTTAAAAATCTTATGGAACATCCACAGTGGGTTGTTTTCGATCGTGCCTTTGTCGGTGGGGCGAAGGCGGTTGGGGTCGGTGTACATGCTCATGACTTTTTTGCGGATGGTATCTTCATCGTCGCTGAGGAGAATGGCGTTGTTGAGCGACTTGCTCATTTTTAATAGGTTACCGTTTTGATCCGGTGCGCCGGTGCCAATCAGGCGGGGTGTTTCGCTGAGTAGGGGTTCTATAATGTGAAACAAGCCACCGTTTTTCACTGCATCTTCATCGCTGCTGTGTGAGCTAACGTCGCAATAAAGCTGATTGAATTTTCGTGCGACTTCTCGTGTCATTTCCAAATGAGGTATTTGATCTTCACCCACCGGCACTAGGTGTGCACGAAAAGCCAAAATATCAGCCACTTGCCCCACGGGATACAGTAAAAAGCCAAAAGGATAATTATCACCCAAGCCCTTATCGCGTAGTTCTGATTTGATGGTTGGGTTACGCATGACGCGTGGAAAGGGTAGTAGCATGCTGAACAAAAACGTTAAATCAGCAATGGCAGGGATTTCAGATTGCACAAAAATGGTGGATTTGGCGGGGTCGATGCCTGCGCTTAAATAATCCAGCGTGATGTCTAAAACGCTTTGTCGAATGTCTGCGGGTTTATCCATGCGCGTTGTGAAGGCGTGCATATTGGCGATAATGAAATAACAATCATAGTCATCTTGTAATTTAACTCGGTTTTCCAATGAGCCTACCCAGTGACCCAGGTGAAGTCTGCCGGTAGGGGTGTCGCCGGTTAATATGCGTTGTTTGGTCATTGTTGTGTTCCGATGGTTTGCTCAAAAGAATACCGGCATCTTACGTGAGTTACTCCTTGGCGGCAATGATGTTTTCAGCTATCATTGGCCTCTTTTTTTACGTTAGAGTGTTGTCGTATGTTAGTTGAAGATAAAATTAAACGAGCGATGGAAGAAGCGATGGATTGCCAGAGTGTAACGGTTGATAGTGATGGGCGTCATTACGCGTTGAAGATCATCAGTGATGAATTTGAAGGCATGAAAACCTTGCAGCGTCAGCAAAAAGTGTATGTCGTATTATCCGATTTTATTACGGACGGTTCTGTCCATGCTGTGACCATTAAAGCCTTAACGGTGGAAGAAGCTAAAACACAAGAAGGATCCTAATATGGATAAATTGCTAATCACAGGCGGCACGCAACTTGCGGGCGAGCTTCGTATTTCGGGCGCCAAAAATGCTGCATTGCCTATTATTGCAGCTTCATTGTTGGCGAGCGAACCTGTGCACATTAGTAACGTGCCGCATCTTCGTGATATTACCACGATGATGGAGTTGCTCGGGCGGCTGGGTGTTAAGTTGATGGTCAATGAACATATGAGCATCGAAGTCGATCCAAGAAGTTTGAACTCACACATTGCCCCCTATGAATTGGTACGTACGATGCGAGCTTCTATTGTCGTGCTGGGCCCGCTGCTTGCCAAATGTGGTGAAGCTGAAGTGTCTTTGCCAGGCGGGTGTGCGATTGGTAGTCGGCCAGTTGACCTGCATATTGCGGGCATGAGAGCATTGGGCGCGGAGATAGGTATTGAAGGTGGTTATATCAAAGGGCGCGTGAAAGGGCGTTTGCAAGGCGCAGAATATACGTTTCCGATTGTTTCTGTGACAGGCACTGAAAACTTGATGATGGCAGCGACCTTGGCCGAAGGAACGACAACATTAAAAAATGCGGCCAAAGAACCCGAGGTGGTTGATCTGGCTAACTTTCTGAATGTGTTAGGTGCAGATATTCATGGTATTGGCACGGATACTTTAACCATTCACGGTGTTAAAAAACTCCATGGCGGATCTTTTAATGTGATGCCTGATCGTATCGAGGCAGGCACCTATTTGGCAGCCGCGGCGATCACGCGGGGTCAGATTACGCTGAGAAATGTACGTTTTCAGGAGATGGAAGCGGTGTTGGATAAATTCAAGCAACTCGGCGCACATCTGAAAACCACTGAAGATACCATCACACTGGATATGAAGGGTCAGCGTGCAAAAGCAGTGGATGCTGTGACGGCACCCTATCCTAAATTCCCAACAGATATGCAAGCGCAATTGATGGCGATTAATACCTTGGCCAAAGGCGATTGTAAAATGGTTGAAACCATTTTTGAAAATCGTTTTATGCATGTGCAAGAATTAAAACGCATGGGCGCAAAGATAACGCTGTCGGGGAATACGGCAACTATTAAAGGCGTGGATCGTCTGGTGGGTGCGCCGGTGATGGCGACGGATTTAAGGGCGTCAGCGGGGCTAGTGCTTGCAGGTTTGGCGGCAGAAGGTGAGACGTTGGTGGATCGTATTTATCATGTGGATCGAGGTTACGACTGTATTGAACATAAATTGCGCCAGTTAGGAGCGACGATTCAGCGGGTTAGTTGAGGTACCGTGGATCCCGTGGTCAAGCCACGGGATGACATTGGATATTGTAGATTGTCATACCGCGGCTTGACCGCGGTATCCACGGCGAACAGTATGGAAGGAATGTAATGCTATTAGATCACTTATTGAAATACCTTGATCGGCTTTTAAAGCCTGAACTTTTTCAGGATTACACACCCAACGGTTTGCAAGTAGAAGGCCGAAAAGAAATACAACGCATTGTGACCGGTGTGACGGCTTGCCAGGCGCTGCTCGATAAGGCCGTTGCCTTAAAGGCGGATGCTGTCTTAGTGCATCATGGCTACTTCTGGCAGGGCGAGAGTCCTCTAGTCATCGGCATGAAGCATCGACGATTAAAAACCTTATTAAACAATGACATCAATCTCATTGCTTATCATTTACCTTTGGACGCGCATCCCACCTTAGGCAACAACGCGCAGCTGGGATCTTTGCTCGGCTTGAATGATCCAAAGCCGTTGGGCGAAAGCGTTAATGGTTTGATGGCATCTTTGCCTTCGTCACTCAGTGGCAAAGACTTCCAGTCACTGATCAAAGAAAAACTACACCGTGAACCACTCTACATCCCCGCAGAAAAATCCATGATCGAGACCGTTGCCTGGTGCACGGGGGCGGCGCAAGATGGTATTGAGCGGGCATGGCAGTATCAGGCTGATGCTTATGTGACGGGCGAGGTTTCTGAGCGAACGGTGCATTTCGCGCGCGAGAACAATATACACTTCTATGCGGCGGGTCATCACGCAACGGAGCGTTATGGTATACAGGCGCTGGGGCAGTATTTGGCGAAAGAATGCGACTTGGATGTGAAATTCGTTGATATTGATAGCCCAGTTTAATAGAATGCCCACTGATAACACCAACGAGGATAACCAATATGAATACAACAACATTAGACACCATCAAAACCCAAATCGACGAAAACCCTGTCATCCTTTATATGAAAGGCAGCCCGAAATCACCGCAATGTGGTTTTTCTTCCCAGGCGTGTCAGGCACTGGCGGCATGTGGCGTTGCATTCGCTTTCATTGATATTCTAGCGCACCCAGACATCCGCGAAACGTTGCCTAAGTTTGCCAATTGGCCAACTTTCCCGCAGCTATATATTAATCGTGAATTAGTCGGTGGATGTGATATTATCTTGGAACTTTACCAATCGGGTGAACTTAAACAAATGTTAGCAGAGGTATCAAAATGAGTATATTAGTCGGGCGTAAGGCCCCTGAGTTTTCAACATCAGCGGTACTAGGTAATGGTGAAATCGTTGACAACTTAAGTTTCCCAGAAGCAGCCAAAGGAAAGTATGCGTTAGTTTTCTTTTACCCTTTAGATTTTACTTTTGTTTGTCCTTCTGAGTTAATCGCATTAAATCACCGTTTAGATGAATTCAAAGAACGCAACGTTGAAGTTTTTAGCGTCTCTGTCGATTCACAGTTCGTGCATAGCGCATGGCGTAAAACCCCGATTAACGAAGGCGGGATTGGTGCTGTGGGATACACCATGTTAGCGGATATCGACCATAACATATGCCAGTCTTTTGGCGTTGAGCATCCTGATGCAGGTGTTGCATTTCGTGGCGCTTTCTTAATCGATAAAGCCGGCGTTGTACGTTCACAAATGGTTAACGACTTGCCGATTGGCCGCAACATGGATGAAATCATTCGTCTTTTTGATGCGATTCAACATTTTGAAGAGCATGGCGAAGTCTGCCCAGCAGGCTGGAACAAAGGCAAAAAAGCCATGAAAGCATCGCCTGACGGCGTTGCGAAATTCTTATCAGAAGAATCAGAGTCACTATAAACACCCCAATCTCTGTCATCCCGCGGCTTGACCGCGGGATCCAGAAGGCTGCATGAGCAGCCATCAAACACACAAAACAGTTTCGAATCAAAGGAGCGAACGAACGTGAAATTAAAGCCGGTATTCATGATCTTGGGCGGACTAAGCTTGGCATCTTCAGCCTCATATGCTGTGGCACCATCCACAACCTCCACGGTAACGCAAAACAAACCAACAGCAACGCAAGTGACGACGTTAACGCCTCCCGCAAAAACAAAAACAGTGGTGGCGAGCACAACAACCAACAAGCCATCTGCAACGCCAAAGCCAAAGCTTGCCACGAACAAAACCGCATTAATCGAACAGTCAGCCAATGATCCGAATGAAATCAAAGCCGAGATCGTAGCGCTCGATGAGCAAATTAAAAGTATCAACAATATTGCTGATGTGCCTGAAGGCAAATGGAATTGGTATCAGCATATCCGTTTAAGCGGCTTGGTGAATGTTGATGCGAGTCACTGGAGTAAACCTTATTTTGGCATGGGAACGCGGGACACTAAAAGTTCCAGTTACCTCAGTCTTTCTGAAGCAAATTTAAATGTTGATGCAGATTTTGGTCAGTGGATTACCGCGCATATCGGCTTTCTCTACACCAATGGCAGCAGCCCCAGTGTTGTAAACTTCAGCCCAAGTAAGCTTGTAAATCGACGTTTCAATGTGTGGGATGCTTATGGCACTATAGCGAATTTCAAAAAAACACCGTTTTATTTAAGGGCGGGTGAACAGTTTGTACCGTTTGGTCGCTACAAAATGTTTCCTATTACACAGTCCTTTGCCCAGATTTTAGAAGAAACCGATTTGCCCAGTGTGCAGCTTGGGTTTCTGAGTAAAAAAGGCGTTTACGCTTCGATTTTCGTCATGAGCGGCGAACGTAAAAAAGGGCATTCAAACAGTAATCAGCTAAACAATTACGGCCTTGCCTTAGGCTACCAAAATTATCGTCATGCTGTAGGTTATAACTTTGGATTGAGTTTTTTAAGTAACATGGCGAACGTGGATTCGATTCGTGATATAGTTCAAGACAACAAAGGTTACACCCGAGACGTTGGTGGCTTTAGTGCCTTTGCTGATGCGTTCTTAGGCCCTTTCAATTTTGGTTTGCGTTATGTCACCGCATTAAAACGTTTCAGTGCCGTTGATTATCAATACACACATAATGCAACCACGCGGGGCGCAAAGCCGAATGCGAGTGATATTTTCGCGGGCTATAGCTTTAAATCATTCGGGCATCACAGCCGCATTCATTTAAGCTATCAATGGACCAATCAAGCATACAACACGGCAACGATTGTGACACCGAACAATGTGACACGCTTGCCGAAAACGCGATGGTTGGTGGAGTATGGTGTGAACTTGATTCGCCAACTTGCGTTGGAACTTCAGTTTTATCAAGATCATGATTATCCAAAATCCAATGGCGCGACGAATAAAGAGAATAATGTAGTGACAGCTAGGTTGTCATTCTTGTTTTGATAGATAGATGCCGCGGTTAAGCTGCGGCATGATGTTCGTTCTTAAATTTTTTCTGATGCCATGATTGAAAAGATATTGCAAATAATATTGTCCGAATAGTGTTGCGCAATGGTTTGAATAAAGCGAGGAAAATTAATCGCCGCATCATGATCAGCCCGATCCGAAATAGTGCGAATAACCACAAAAGGAATCCCATAGTCAAAGCAAACCTGGGCAACCGCCGCACCTTCCATTTCGACAGCTTGTGTTTCAGGGTGATCATGAAGAATGTTCTGGGTTTGCTCAACACTAGAGACAAACAAATCACCACTTGCAATCATACCAAGTGAGCATTTTGGAGCGACAATGTTAAACGTTTTTAATGCCTTCTTGGGTATGCTTGTCGAGATTAATGTCAGAAAGCTATCGACAGCTTGCTGTGCGTATTGAACAAGTTGAGTGTTTGCCTCAAAAAAAGTAATACCCGTTAACGGCACTTCATATTTTGGCAACATCGGACTGGGATCCATATCATGTTGATAGAGTCGGGTCGAAACAACAACATCACCAATGTTTAATGCCGCTGACGCCGCACCGGCAACACCCGTAAAAATAATCTTATTAACATTAAATATAGTGATAAGCGCCGTCGTTGTCGCCGCCGCCGCCACCTTGCCCCATCGCGAAAAAACAAGCACGACCTCTATCCCATTAATAGACCCAGAAAAATAAACGCGGTTCCCATGAGTAACCTCGGAGATATCCGACATTTGTTGGCGGATAATATCTACTTCTTCTACCATCGCGCCCATAATACCTATTTTCATTTTAGTGGCCTTTTCGTCGTTTGGTTTATTTTCTGATGTGGAGTTGCTGATTAAAACACTAAGTGTGCTTCGAAAACAAGAGATTATATGTATTTGGCTGTGTTTTTTTTGTTGAGTGTTTTCTTTTTTGTTCTCGATCATGATAGACGGCTCATGGTTTATGGCCTGATAAAAAATGCTCCAAAAAACTTGACGAGTACCCCCGCCGGAGTATCCTTAAGCCCTGAATATTAGACGTGCAGGAGGTCAATAAACATGAATATTAACAAAAGAACAATGCGGTATCTTGAGTCATTAACGGGAGAAAAATTAACGTTTAGTGGTTTAATTCACGCGATTCGTTTAGGCGAAGAAATGACACAAGTCGAATTCGCTCAATCATTGGGTGTTTCACGTCAGTACCTTTGCGATTTGGAGCATGGGCGGCGTAATGTTAGCCCTGAAACTGCCGCAGGTTATGCCGAGATTCTCGGCTATTCAAAAGAACAGTTTGTTCGACTATGCCTACAGGAAATGATGGATAAAGCCGGTTTGCATTTAGAAGTATCTATCAAGAGGGCGGCGTAGCGAGGAAGTGTTTCATATGACGCACTTAGCGTGATGCAAGATGCGTCACGGCGTTCATTGTGATTTCAGCAGGTGTTAAAAAAAGGAAGAACGAATGATGAGCAACAGTGCAAAGGCAAAGAAACTAGACTGGATAGTTGTTCCTGGTGGCCCAGGCCTTTCATCCGACTATCTAAGGCAGGGATTAAGCAAGCTTCAGCCGCATTATAAACTTCATTTTTACGAGCCCTATGGATCCCCCAACTCTAACAGGCTCGCACAAGTAACCATTGCAGATTTAATCAACCAAATCCTTGAAGTAGCAGATCAGAACAAGCTGGAGAAATTCGGTTTAATCACGCATTCGTT
>Ga0233437_1005270_pt1 | contig 14198 bp, 4 predicted proteins | sample SI_122_August201_FD_182714 | JGI IMG/M metagenome (GOLD analysis project Ga0233437, IMG submission 182714) | Seawater microbial communities from Saanich Inlet, British Columbia, Canada - SI_122_August2016_200_MG | ecosystem: Environmental > Aquatic > Marine > Inlet | place: Canada: British... | reverse complement strand
CCTTGTTCTAGCAGTTTAAGCGCCTCTTCATACCGGACTTCGGCCCCTTTGAAATTCCCCAGGAGTCTTTCGCATCGGCCGGCATCCAGGAGAGCCTGGGCCATGTTTTCAGTTTCGCCGAGGTTTTCGTAGAGTTCGAAGGCTTTCAGATAATGGGTCTTGGCACGGGCGTACTGGCTCATCCGGAGATCATGGATCCGCCCCATGCGCATGTGCTGCCGTGCCAGCCGTTCCATTTTACCCAGGCTTTTGCTGAGGTCGGCGGCTGCTTGAAACTGTGCCAGGGCCCGATCGTAATCGGTGGCATTTTCCAACACCACCCCCAGATCATTCAGCGCTGAAACCTGCAGATCCTCCAGTTCCAGGTTGGCCATGATCTCAGCCCCCTCTTCCAGGGGGGGGATGGCCAGATCGTACTGCTCCATTCGGGCGCGGATCAACCCCAGTTTCACCAGGGCTTCCGCCTGATCTTTTGAGTCGGGTTTCTTTCGGGCCCAGAATGTGGTGAGATTTTCGGCATACTGCGCGGCGATTTCGTAACGGCCGGCGGCATAAGCGCTTTCACGGGCGTAAACGAGAAGCTGCGGTTCATACCGGGAGAGTTTTTTCACCTGGCGTGCCACTGCAAGGGCATTCTGGAAAGAAGCCAGCGCGTAAATCGGCTCCTTCCCTTTGAAAGATGCGATGCCGTCCCGCACATAGGCCTTGAAGCGGCGCGTTGCCAGAGCAAGGGCCTCTTCCCGGGTCATACCCCAGTACCCCAGATTCACCCACCGCTCCCCTTTGGCCTGCGGTTTTTCCAGGGCCATGAGGAGGGCTTCACAAACAGGGTTTTCCCCATAGGCATCAAAAAAAAGTTCCACCACCGGGGATTGCGCCTGGTGTTTTTGGGGCAATGCCAGGGTCGGCACCCCCATGAGGGAAAACAGGTGACCCAGCACGTAAACATCGTTGCTGGCGGCGCAGGGGGCCATGACCAGGGAAGCATGGGAAAGCGCATGAAAAAGAGTGAAAAGGGGCAGGGTTCGGCCCTGGTCCAACCCCATGGCCGGCCCATAAAGGGGAACTTCTTCCGGTCTTGTGGGAACCGTGTTGGCGGTGTAGACGGCTCCGCCCAGCAAAAGCCCCTGTGCTCCGGGCAAGGCTGCCAGGATTTCCTCTCTTTGAGCGGAAGCAGGCAGTCGGGTAACGTCGAAGTCTTTCGGGAGCGGGTCGGCACCGGCGATCTCCACAATCCGCTTTTTGAAGGGTTTACGGCTTTCAACCGACCGCACCAGATGGGTGGCACTCAGCGCCAGAGGACCGACGGTTTTAAAAGGGAGCGCAAAGGGGTCTTCATAAATGAAGATGGTCTTTTTCCCCATGGATTGTGAAAAATCGTGACCCGCGGAAAACCGCTTTAGGAAGATATCATCCTGCGTCACCACAAAGGCGTTCCAGATGCCTTCTGTCTCCGGATCCTTTTTAAGAAAGCGTATGGCACGGCCCTCAGGGGGCAGGATTTCCATGAGGTCCATGGCCTCCACCGGATAAGGGGCGAACAGGGCGGCCACACCGGGTGTTTTTTCCCGTTCCGCCAGGTTTCTAACCCTTCCGAGCGTCTGCCCGTATAATGCCAGCAGCGCATGGTACCGTTTCCTTAAAGGGCCGCCACCATTTTCAGTGGTTTCCGCCACGGCCAGATCCGCCACCCGGTCCATTTCGAAAGAGAGACTCAAAAGGTACAACAGCCGATCCTGTAGGGCAGCCGAGCGGGTCAAGCGGGCGGGAAGGCCAACGGCTTCCCCGTCTTCCCCCGTGGCTTGATCAAGCAGGGTCTGCTCCTGCAGGATGCGTTCGGAGATGTGTCTCTTTTGCCCCTTCTCGGCCTCTTTATGTATTAATTTGAGGCGCAAAAGGGCCATGAGCCGGGGGAAAATTTTGAGCAGGCGGGACCGTTCCGGGGGAGAGATCTGTCCCGAGACAAGGGGTGCCATTCGTTGAAAGCGTTCTATTTCCGACAGGTTTTCAAAAAGGTTCAGGGCCCCCTCGGCATCGTCTTCCCGAATCAGGGAAGACACCATGGGGGTAAAGGCAGACCGGATTTCGCCGGGTGCACAGCCCGCACTTAGGAAGGGGACCGCCGAAAGGGTTTTGAGCGCACTTTTTAAATCCCCCAAAAGAACCATGGCCCGCCATTCATACTGGGGCAGCAGACCTTTTTCCGCTGCTTCAAGGGCTTTTTGAGCGTGGGTTTCTGAACTGGCGAGTTCTCCAAGTCCCCATGCCACATGGGCCAGGTTCAGCTGAAGGGCCGCTTCCAGGGCCAGCGCCTTTCGGCCCGCCGGACTGCCGGCCGTTTGGGTTCCCGTAAGGGCCTCAATCCCCAGGGTGAAATGGACCCCCGCCCGGTTCAAACGGGCCAGTTCCCTGGCGGCCCTTTCAGGGGAAGGCCGTTCATCCTGCTTTCCATGATTTAAGGCCAGAGCCCCCATTTGGTTGTGGTAATCCGGCAGTACCAATGGGTTCAGAACCTCTTGAGACCGATTCAACAGTCGGGTGGTTTTTCTATCAAGCATTGAAAGTCTGGATTCAAGTGCCCCATAGCCGGGGTCGCCGGATGGAATACGGGAAAGGGCCAAAGCCATGTTCACCACATTCATGGCGGCACTGACCGGGTTTTTGAGTTTTAACGCCAGTTCTGCGGACCGTTCGAATGATCGAAACGCCTTTTCGGGCTGCCCCAGCGCGAAACGGAGCTGCCCGTCCCGATGTGAAAGGAGGGAGACCCCGTAAAGGTCTTTATCGCTGACGGTTTTTGCTTTTTCGTAGGGCAGTAATTGTTGATCAATGGCTGCCTGGGCTTTTTCCAGAACCCCCAGTTCCGTTTCAATCCTGGAAATAAAGGCCTGCGCCAACCGCTTTTCCTGCTCCCGGCTGAACCCGTAGGCGGCCTGTGATCCGGTGGCTCTGTCAAGCGCCAGATCCAGGGAAACATTCACCATTGCGCCGTCGCTGTCTCCCCGTTGGCCCCTGGCCTTTTTTTCTTTGGGGCCTACTGTTCCGTATTGATCCAGAAGTTTCTGCAGCGTCTGAAACTCAGTGAGGGCCGACTTGAGCCGCCGCTCCTTTTCTTTCCCGGAATGCTCCCCGGCGCTCATGTAGGTATTGTAAGCGACGGATCGCCGATTGGCCGAAAGGTTTTGCGTCCGGCCCAGGGCAAAGTTCAGCTGAAAGGCCTTTTCAAAGGCACCCGTTGCATCATCCAATTGCCCGGTCTCCTGGTACGCCAGGCCGAGCCGATCCATCATTTCAGCCTTGAGTGCCGTCATGCGGTCGGGGAATTCGAGGGCATCTTTCGCCCGTGTCAGCATGAAGGAAAGGGTCTGCATGATCTCGCCCTTTTTTTCCATTATCAATGGCGGCAGATCCCCCATCAACTTTTCTTCCCGGTCCATAATGGATTTCATGGCGGCTTTGTACGCATGCCACCTGGGATCCGGCGGCGGCCCCAAAGGCTTTTCGGTGGCGCGAAAGAGTGCTTCATGGATATGCCGTTGCCGCCGGGCCAGCATTTCAACACTTTCAGCGTCTTTTGAACGCTTCAGGGCGGGTGTCAGTATCCGGCTGAAAATATAGGTATTCAGCTTTCCCATAAGCTCCGATGCCCGCCTGGGGTCCATGCGAATCCCGATGAGATCAAGGGCCCGGGTGTAGGCGCTAATGGATATGTCAGGGTTGTTTACCTGAAAAGCGGCGCCCCCCAACCGACGGTAAAACAAGATTTCCGTGTCCTCGTGATCGAATGGGACATTTGATTCAAGCCTTTCCACGTACCGTTCAAGGGCCCTGTTGTACTGGCCAAGGAGGAAATGGATGTTCCCCAGATTCAAGGCCAGATTGGCGCTGTTTTGGGGGTCTTGTTCCGGGTTGTTCAGGAAAAAGGCTTTCTGGTAACTTAAAAGGGCCTTCTCAAGCCCTCCCGGCTCATCATAGACCGTTTCAGACACTTCGAAAATATATCCCAGCGTTTGGTGAAAGTATGGGTTCTGACCCTGCTTTCTGATGGCCGTGTTAATGAATGCGCGCGCCTCATCCAGCGACTTTCTCCCTTCCAGGTAGGTGAGGCACAACCCGGTTGCATAAAGGAGTACGGGATTTTCGGGGTTCTTTTCCAGCTGTGCCTCGTAGACACGCAGGACCGGATCTATCTGTTTGATTAAAAAAGCGCATTTGATATATCCCCGATGGGCCTGAACAATCCCTGGGTCTTCACGAATGAGATCGCTGTAGATTTTTTGGGCCGCCGGAATTTCCCCCAGATTAAACAAAAAATCCGCCGCCGCCATTGCTTTCTGCACATAGGCCGCCCGTGCCAGGCCGTAGAGTCGGTCTTCATAAGGTCTGTAGGCCATTTCCTTTTCATAGAGATCCAGCGCCTGGCTGAAAAGCTCTTCCCGATAAAGGATTTCAGCCAGGGCCAGTCGGGCGGCCGCGACCTGGGCGGGGGAGGGTCCCTCTCTTCTGGCAGACCTGTTGAGGACTTCCCTGTACCACCGTTTCGCCTGGGACCAGTCTCCGGCCTGAAAGGCCATATCTCCCATGCGGTTGAGGGCCCCCATGGCCAGCTTCGGGGTTTTTTCCCCGTGGGTTTCAACCAGCCGTGCCAGGGTTTGAATCCGGTTCTCAGGGGATGTTTCGGCGGAATCGGACAGGTGGATATCAATGATTTGTTCAACGGAAAGATCCGCCCACCGGGTGTCCGGGTATTTTGTGATGATGGAAAGATAGACCGGTGCCACTGCCGAAACACGGCCCATACGGCTGCTTTGCCGGGCCTTCTGAAACAAGGCTTCCGCTTTCAGATCCGGCACCAGATCCGGCATCATCTGGGCCTGATCCAGAAGTTGAATGGATTTTTCAAGAGATGCGGCATCTTGTCCCAGATCCCCCAGAAGCCGGGCCTGGGCCATCAATGCCCGTGCCCGGACATGGGCTGAAGCCGAAGGATTCATGCCGGACGGCGACCCATTTTCAGCCTCTGAAATATTTTGAATGCGGACGATGGCCTTATGAAGAACCCGTTTTCGCATGGAATCCGTATGCGCAGCCTGCCAGTCCTTTTCCGCCTTCAGCGACGTCAACCGAATATCTGCCAGGTTCTTTTCCGGGCGGGAGTCTGCGAAGTCCCTTATGATCCGTTCGTAGGCCTGAATAGCCAGATCCCCACTTCCCATGCGCTGGTACAGCTTTCCAATTTCATAAAGGGCTTCAGCACCGTATTTCGGATCTTTCCCGAAATTTTCAAGCACCTTGTAATACGCCAGCAAGGCCAGGGAATCAACAGGGGGGATTCGTGATGCCAGGGTCCGCGCCAGCGCCATCTGTACCTGGGCATTTTCCTTTGAAGGAATCTGGCCACCCAACGGCAAAGCCCAGATGTTCCCGGTGCCGTTCATGTTTGACAAAAACAGGATTTGTGACGGAGTCGCCATGGGCTGGTAAGCGGAAAAAGTACCCGATGTCAGGGGATACGCTTTTAAATCCGAACCTTCGGACCTGGCGCGGCAGATGACCGCATTATCGTCAAAGGTGATGGCACCGTCTCCGTTGGTATCAGCGTTAAACCTTGAAAAATAGATCCATTTACCATCAACGGACCATGCCGGATACAAATCCAGAGCAGACCCGTTGGTGACGGCATTTGTCTTTTCCGTCTCAAGATTGAGTACCCGTATATCACCGCCCGAATCTTCCTTGAAGGAGACAAATGCCAGATTTTTGCCATTGGGGGAAACAGCGGGGAAAGCGCCCTCTCTTAAGGTTTCGACCCCGGGTATGTTCAGGTCATCGGCATCGGCTGGCAAAACAATCGTTGCCAGTCGCGGAAGCATTTCTCCCGGAAGCAGGCGCTGAAAATAAATCTTGGTGCCATCCGGCGACAGGGCGGGCGCGCCATCGGCCGAATTCCTTCCCGTGAGCCGCCGGGGGGTTGATTCCCGGTCATGGCCCGAAAGGACATAGATGTCTCCCTTGGCATCATTATCCGTTGCCGCAAAGGCCAGACGTTCGGCATTCCACGACAGCGACGGCGCCGTGATTCTCCCCAGCCCCTCAAGCCGTTTTTGGGGGAGCGCCTCAATATGGGTACTTAAGCTGTGACGGGCGCGGGATGTGGAATCCCTGGGCCAAACCCACAGAGATGACACGCCCTCTTTTTCCAGAACATAGGCCAGGGTTTTGCTATCCCCCGAAATGGCAGCGTAGCGCACCGGGTCCGCCTCAAAGCTCACCTGCAAAGGCCGGTTTACGGGCAGGGCAAGGGGCACAAACACCGGCGAATCCACAGATTTCTCCATCCCCTTCTGTGTCTGGGGAGGTGTTGGGCCGGCACATGAAACAAGCATCACGAAAGCGGCCAGGAATAGCACCCCCATGACTGCCGGCACCATCCCCGCCGTCTTCTGACCTCTACCCCCGGCCTTGTGTTTTCCAACCAATCCGGCTACCGCCTGACCCATGAGCCATCCTCCTTCTGTATCTTTTCACCGGGCAGGGCGTTATCACGGTTGAGCTTTGCAAACACCCTTTTGATTTCAGGCAGATCTTTTTCAGTAAAATCCGCATTGGTTTCCACCACACGCATCATGACCACTTCCCGTGCCTGGTTCGCCTGTTTCACCACCGAAAGGAACTCGTCCCGGGGGTACCCGGCTGCGAATGCCTGAAGATCGTCCGGCGCATTTTCCCTCTCCATGGGAAAGTCCGCCAGCAACCCGAGGTTGTTTTCACCCACCCACCCCAGGCGCTTGAACGAATCCAAATCGTCCTCATGAAACGCCAGGGTCTCCATGGCGGTGACGGCGTTTTGATATTCACGGCTTTTCCGGGGGGGCGTTTTGATTTTCCCCGAGGGGTCGACACCCCTGACCGAGGCCACCAGGAGGACATCATCTGAAAGGGCGTTGTAGGAACCCAGGACCTGGTTTTCAAGAGCCGTCCGTTCGCTGACCACATTGACATCCACTTTGGCCAGGGTACAGCCGGTTGAGGCCAACAGAACCACCGCCAGAAACACATCCCGCAAAAAGGAGATTTTTTTCATTTTTTGTCCTCCGAAAAATATATGGCACCGCCCTGTTCCACACGAAGTGTGTCCGCAGAGAGAATTTTCAGGCCTTCCAAAAGGGGAACCAGCCGGCCAGCCAGATTTTGAATCTGTTTTTGAATGGGGAGAGACGCCATATTCAAACGCTTGATGGCCGGCAGGCGGATATTAGACCCGGCCACCACCACCTCCCCCGTCAAAGACAGGTTGCCACTGCGGATGACCACCTCAATCCACCGGGGTGTCCCTCTTTTCAGCAGGGCCCGTTGTTGGACAATACGCTCATTGTTTTCATGGGGATCCATGGCATAGAGAACCCGCTCAAGGGTTCGGGCGCCAATGTGGGTCAACCGAAATACCGCGTTCAGGTTGCCCATAACGCTCCTGGCATCGGCACTGATGGGGACCTGGAGCGACATTCGCCCTGAAATCCGGGTATCTTCATTGGTGTCTTTCTGATTGCCTGCTTTTCCGGCACGCACCCTTTGAAGCAACCGGTCCGCGTCCAGACCGGAAAAGTCCCCCCCCATCTTAAGGTGGTAACGGCCATGGCGCCTAAAGATGCGCAGGTCCCCCAGGAGTGTCCCCCCCATGATATCCACCTGGAAATAGTCTATGGAAGGAAGGGATTGGCTGAACCGCATCTGCGCTTGCGCGTTGTTCACCAGGAAAGGGAACGGTTTGCTTTCCAGCCGGGCCGAATCAAATGAAAGGGTGGGGTTCCTGGAAAAGCGCCCTCGAAGATCGTCAAGTAGTCTTTGGGACAGGGGATTTTCCACAAGAGATTTTGAGCGTAACGATTTTTCCGGCTGCAGCACCGACAATGAGAGGGCCTTTGTGTGTTTTTTGTCTGCGGCAACGGGAGGGCCGAAGGCGAGGCCATAGGTTTTCTCCAATTGAAGGTGCGTCTTTAAATGGTTGATCTTAAATTTAGGCGGCACTGCCGCATCAATACCGTCACTTTCAAGGGTTGTTTTGACCGAAACCGATTTTCCCCCGCGCAATCGTAACGCCAGACGCCCTTTCAAAGGACCTTCAAGGGTCAACCCCCGGGTGAACGGGGCCAGGTTGGGCCCTGTGTTCACATTGATGTCTGCTTTGACGCTCGCTTCCAGTGTTTTCAGAAGGGTCGAAAGATCCGGTTTGTCTTTTTGCCTCAAGAGGCGATTCAACTTGTTAAGGGACAGCTCAAGGGTCTGCGCCACGCCCAGGGGTTCCAGTTGAAGCGCTTCCCGCAGTTCCAGGGAATTGTGATCCCTGCTCACGGCATTAAATGATAGGCCGGCTGTAAGGGGCTTCTTCAGTTTTCCAAAATATGGAAGGGCTTTGATCTGATCCACCTTGAGTTCCCCCAGAATGGAAATGGATTCCAGGCCATTGGCGGTGCTGATTTTGAAAGGGACGCTGGAATGGATCCCCCGGGCGGAAATCGCTTCACCGGAATCCAGCGGCAGCATCACTGCCATATTGGTGAACTCTGTTTTAAGGTCCAGCTTTTCCAAAAAGCCCGCATGCTGCAGCCGCCTTTCAAGGGATCGGGTCTTATCGGTCAGTCCCGCAATTTCCTGGTCGGTGGGCCGCCGGCCCTGAAGCTGCCAGCGGGTTTCCACACGGCCGGTAAACCGCCCTTTGGGGAACAGCCCGGTCGGGGCCATTTGGAGCGCCTGTTTCAGATCCACGTCCATACGGCCCTCGGTACGAAATGATGTCATCCCCGAATCAGACGCCGCACCCTGAAGGTGGAGAGCCAGGACCTCCCCGGAGCGCATGTCTGCCGACAGGTGCCCCACGTCCAGCCTGAGGGGCTTGTCTCGGGTCATCAGCACATCTTTTACAAGAGCCTTGAGTGTCAATTCCCCTTTCAGGGGTTGCGGCAGAATAGCCGACATTTTCAAGGGGGCCGCGGAGATGTCGGCCTCTGCAAAAATTACCCTGGCCCTGGGGGCCGGCAGCAGTTCAATATGGGTTTTAAACCTGTGGGCCAGACGGTCTGTGCCGTCATTGTGGGGCGGCAGGCGGATGCCCCTCAAAAAACCCGCCTCCTCAAGGGTAATCCGGCCAACCATGCCCCACAGTGCCTCGGGGGAAGTTGCCAGGTCTTTCATGGTCAGATCCAGGGAGGATATTCGACATTCATCCAGCTCAAAGGGGTGCTTCCCTGAACCGCGAATATTTTTTGCACCCAGGTTCATGCGCATTTCCAGGGTCCCGGGAAACCGGTTTTTCAACTGAGCCACCGCATTTTGTACCACAAGAGTCAGGTCATCCATCTTCAGATGGTCTTCCAAATAGGCCAGATTCAGTTTTGACAGGTTCAAAACCATATCCTGCACGGTCAGGCGCGCTGCACCATCAGGAAGCATGCCGCTCAATTGAACTTTGGCTATCTCAAAATCAGGGCTTTTCGCGTTGTTCACCCCTTTCCATCCAATACCCCCGGGGACAAAGTTTTTAGCCAGTGCCTGGATTTCATCCAGGTGAAGGGTTATTTTGTTCAGGGCCAGGTTCACATTCACTCTGTTTCTTTCTTCAAGTTTCAGGCGGCCTTCAAAGGACAGGCCACTTTTCCCCATGAAACGGATTTCACCGCCTTCAAGATTCACAATTTTGCCGGGAAGTTCTGCGCTGCCCTTCTGGGTGACGGTCGCAGAAAAGGGGCCCAGCTTTTTTTCTTTCAAGGATCCGCCCGACGCCAGAATATTTTCACAAACCAGGACCAAATCAAAAATGATCATCTTTTCCATTTGAAGTTTTGCTTTTGTTTGAAGCAGAACCTCACCGGAGAGTTCGGGAACGGTAGCGGGCATAAAGGGCTGAACGGCCGCCACCAAAGGTGCCAGATCAATTTTCACCTCTCCTTCCAGGCCTTTTTGCACCATGGACCCCTTCAGGGCCACCTGGAGTCCGGGCAGTTCTCCGTTGATTTTGAGCATTGCGGCTTTCGGATTCAGTACGCCTGCCTTATCCACCAATCCATCCACATGGACGGCAAGTTCCAGGGGGGGCAGAACTTTCCCATCCATGGATTGAGCGGAACTGACATTCAGGTTCACGGGTTTTGAAACAAGAGACGGCATCTGCAGTTTGAGAGTCCCGTCATGGATTTTAAGTAAACGGTTTTCCACCCGGTCTTCCATCCGCAATTGGGTATTGCTCAATTTAACTTCCGCTTTGAGGTCTCCAGGCAGGATGAAAGGAGATCCAGACTCTTTTGCCCCAGGTGTTCCGTGTGTGGGTTCGACTGGTTCAGCATTTTCGGCAGCTTCCTTAGGGGGGCTCAGCTGGGTGAGCCATGCCTCCAGGTTGGTACGACCATCCTCGTGGCGAATCAGATTCGCTTTGAGGCCATCCACTTCCAGATGGGTCAAAAGACGCTTGGGACTCAGTTCAAAATCAAATGAAAAGCGGAGTTCATCGATGGACAGAATCGGTTTTTTACCATATTCTGGATCGTCGGCCGCCTGGATCCCCTTTACCCGAACCCCTTCTGTCCACCCCCATTGAAGATCCTTGACGGTAATGGACCGGTGAAGGGATTTGGAGGCCCGGATCTCAAATTGTTGGCGGAACCAGTCGGTGGAAACCATGTTGGGCATGAAAAAAAGCCCGGCCGCCACCAGAAGCAGCACTGCCAAAAAAATACCCGTAATCCACAACACCCATTTGAGGATTCGACGAAACATGACCATTACGACCCATCAAGAGGAAACCTGATTGAACCCATCTTTAAAAGTATTGTATCATACTGAACTGAAACGTCACAAGAACTACCATGGAACACGGGGGCAATTCCCTTGAACCCCTCTCTTGCCCCGTGCTATATTTGATACGGCTTAATTGGGGTGGCCGTTTCCCTGAATTCCAAAGAGAACTCCTAACAGAGGTGTTAAAATGAAAGAGATCCCATTCACCGCAATTGGAGGCCTGGAGGTGGGCCATGCCCATAACCTGGCGGGGCCAACCGGCGTCACCGTTATCATCAGCAAAATGGGGGCCGCCGTTGGCGTGGATGTGCGGGGCGGGGCGCCTGGAACCCGGGAAACGGACCTTCTGGACCCGGTCAACCTGGCACAGGAGGCCCACGGAATTTTTCTGGCCGGGGGGAGTGCTTTCGGGCTGGATGCTGCGGCAGGCATCATGCAATATCTGGAGGAGCGGGAAATCGGTTTTGATGTTCAGGTGACCCGTGTGCCCATCGTGTGCGGGGCCGTTCTTTTTGATCTGGCTTTAGGTGATCATAACATCAGGCCTGACAAGGAGATGGGGTATGAAGCGTGCGTAAATGCTGAAACCGGCGGGGATGTCCAGGGCAATGTGGGGGCGGGTGCCGGGGCCAGCGTGGGGAAAATCTACGGCATGAGCCGGGCCATGAAAGGGGGCTTTGGAAGCTGTGCCATGGCCGAAAATGACCTGAAAGTGGGCGCCCTCGTTGCCGTAAACTGCCTGGGCCATGTGATGGATCCCGAAACCGGCCAAAGGCTTGCGGGGCCCCTCGGGGAAGGCATGGAAACCGTAGAGGACACTGAAGCGATCATGCTCAACGCCTTTTCAAACAAAAAAAACCTTTTCAGCGGCAACACAACCATCGGGGTGGTTGCCACAAATGCCCGGTTTAACAAAACCGAAGCCACCAAGCTGGCATCGATGGCCCAGAACGGTTATGCCCGCACCATCAGGCCGGCCCACACCATGTACGATGGGGATACCGTCTTTGCCATGTCCACCGGGGATATTCAGGCGGATTTGAGTGTGGTGGGTTTTCTGGCGGCAAACGCCATGGAAAAAGCGGTTGTGGCAGCGGTCAGAAATGCCGGTTCCCTGGGGGGGCTCAAATGTTTTGCTGATCTGTATGCCACTTCGGGAGGCTGAACCCGCAACGCTTTATCTCAAATAGGAAAGCTCTTCGGGAAGCGGCGCATCCGTGCCGGTTTCCGTCTCTCCGTAATTGTGTTCAGCCAGGATCTTAAGATCATCCAATGCGCGTTTTTCCCCGTGAAACCGAACATGATCGAGCCGCTTGGTCACCACATATCCACCGGCACTGAGCAACTCCAGGATGCTGCCCGCATTGAAAGTCTGGTCGTCCACAAACATCTTTACCGCTGCGCCATACTGCTGAACCACCTTGGCCACAAGGGTCGAAGGACGGGCGTGGAAACCCAAGCTTTGGGGTACGGGAAGGTCATAGGTGACTTCTTCCAGCATGTTGGGTAACACGGCATCGGCCAGCCGCCTTGCGGAATGAACGCATTTGACCTGGTAGTAAAGGGTGAAAAAGAGTGCGTCTTCCAGAAGTCTCGCCGCAGGTACCAGGTTTTTCAGCCGGGACACAACCGGTGATGGCATCATGAGATGTCTTTCAAAATAATGGGCCAGAATCGTTCCTATTTTAGAAAGGTTCAGTTGCACCGAAAAGGTTTCACGAATCTTTTTGAGTTCCGGGAACTCCCTTTCAATGCTGTGGTTCACCACATATGAATCGTACCATGACACCAGGTTGTGCAACTGGGTACCCAGACGCCTCAGTTTTCCTTCGTTGATGGGGCGGGGAATCTGCGAAGCGAGGCCGTGGGCTTTTGATTGAACAGCCCTTTCGAGAAATCGGGCTTCTTCTTCAAATGCAACGCATCGATGAAGAATTTTCTGGGTGGTGAAAGCGATTTCCGAATCGGCTGATTCTTCAATGGTGTGGGGAAGAATCACCTCCTCTTGCAGCTTCAGACCGTAAGTTGAAAGGGGTTTTTCTTCCGGAATGGATATTCCCACCCTCCGGGCTTCCTTCTTCAATTCCAGAAAAATAGCAACGAGCACTTCATTTAAAAAAACCGAGGTTGATTCAGCTTCTTCGATAAAATCGCTTTTCCCATCAATGCTGAGATAATCCCGGTTGAAATTTTTTTTAAGTTCTTCAAGGAGAAAAGAAGCTTTCCCGAAGTTCTTGGCGCTTGCTGTCAGTTCCCTGAAGTAAATCCAGTTCAAATTGTGCCGCGCACGATATCGGTCCAGCAGGTGTTCCGCATCGGAGGCATATTTGATCACGTTGGCCAGAAAACCCATGTGCAGGCGTTTGGAATTCTCCATGCCCGCCGATGCCCCTGCGTGGTGAGACAGGGAAAGAAGGGGTCTGACAAAAGGTTCCAGAATTCCGGTAAACTCTTTTTCACTGACAATTTTTTGTTCTGTGGTCATAATTCATCTCTTTTAAGAGAGTTCATATGTCATACATCCCCTCAGAGGGTTCCATGAAAATTGTTTCAGTCATTCAGCATGTGATTTATGGGATTACAAATATGAAATAATTCGGGAGAACCCTGATCCACCCTGATTGTTCAATAGCCATTATGGCTTATCCAGAGGCACCATCTCACAATAGCCGATATTTTGCAAGGGTGCCATACCCGGCCATAGATTTCATTGGGGAGGATTTTAATTTGGTCTTCAACGGAGGCTATGGTATAGTCTGACGGTCAGAGGTCATGGGAAAATGTCCCGCGTCGATTTATTTTTTGCCGGGCGGGGATGAAAATGAGGACCAGGGAAACAGGGATGAAAAAAATAAGAATATTATTGTTGTGTTGTGTGTTTTCAGGGCTGATAGCCGGTGAAATCTGCGCATATGTCATGCCTTTGGAGCAGATTTTAGGAAAAGTTCGAAAACAGTTTGGGACTCTGAACACTTTGATTATTGAACAGGCAACCCACGTAATCCATTCTCGGGACCCGCTTCGGGAAAAGGTTTTCAGAGAAAAAGTGTGGCTTAAAACCCCATCATACGAACGGTCCATGGAAATGGGCGCACCCCATCTTCCCAACGCCGGTGCGAATGAAGGGGTGAAAACAGAAAAATTACCTGAGCAAGCCATGCGACAACCGAATCCGGATGCCGCCTACAGGTGGATTTTAATGGCCAATCCCAAAGGCGAAATATCCGCGTTTTTGACCCAACTGGGGATCCAGATCTGGGACCTGGGCTATGACCGGTGCGACGGCGTTGTGGCGTACCGGGTGGGTGCCCGTGATCCGAACGGCCCAAGACTTCTGGTGGATAAAGCGCGGTTCTTCCCCCTGCTTCTGTCATATGTGCTCCCGGGAGATCCGGAAGGGCGGCTAG
>Ga0233437_1005268_pt1 | contig 14202 bp, 15 predicted proteins | sample SI_122_August201_FD_182714 | JGI IMG/M metagenome (GOLD analysis project Ga0233437, IMG submission 182714) | Seawater microbial communities from Saanich Inlet, British Columbia, Canada - SI_122_August2016_200_MG | ecosystem: Environmental > Aquatic > Marine > Inlet | place: Canada: British... | reverse complement strand
AGAATTATACAGCGAGCATAAAGCAGATTTAAATTATCCTGTTGTTTCTGCTGCTTCAATTATTGCTAAAGAGGACCGAGAAAGAAACGTTAGAAAATTAAAAAAAGAATTGGGAGTAGATTTTGGAAGTGGATACCCTAGTGATCCAAGGACAAAAGAGTTCTTAGCAGAAAATTGGAGTGATCCTAAATTTGATAAGCTAATTAGAAAGACTTGGAGCACTTATAAGAAAATTGCAGATAAAGGTAAGCAGAAAGAGTTAAGTTTCTTATGAATTGATTCTTCCAAATTCTTAAAAACCCTTTTCTCCTAAGTATTCTCAATGAGTACGCACATAAAAAAGTTGGTGATGCAAGGATTCAAAAGTTTTGCAAGAAAAACAGAGATACCTTTGGAAGATTCTATGAACATAATTGTCGGACCAAATGGATCAGGAAAATCAAACATTACTGATGCACTTTGTTTTGTCTTAGGAAGAATAAGTATTAAATCAATTAGAGCAGCAAAGGCTGCAAACTTACTTTTCTCAGGAAATAAAACCTATAAAGGTTCTCAAGAAGCTTTTGTTGAATTAATTTTTGAAAATAAAAACAAATCATTTACATTAGATACTCCTGAAGTTTCTATAAAACGAATTGTAAGGAAAAACGGATCTTCAATTTATAAGATTAATAATGAAACCAAGACAAGACAAGAATTATTAGAACTCTTAGCACAGGCAGGAGTTGATCCACACGGGTTTAATATTGTCCTACAGGGAGAGATTCAATCTCTAGTTAAAGCAACAGCCGAAGAAAGAAGAAAAGTAATTGAGGATGTTGCTGGAATTTCCATTTATGAAACAAGAAAATCAAAATCCCTAAGAGAACTAGAAAAAACAGAAGAAAAAATTAAAGAAGTAGGAGCTGTCCTAAGAGAAAGAAATAGCTATCTAAAGAATCTAGAAAAAGAAAAACAAGAAGCCTTATTGTTTCAAAGATTAGATGAAAGCATCAAAAGATGTAAAAAAACTATATTGGCAATGGGGAAAAATGACAAAAAAAGAGACTTGGAAGGAATCGATAAAATCATCGGAAGCGCAAATAATGAAATTGAAAAATTAAGAGAAGAAATTGCTAAGAAGAAAATAAGTGTTGAAGCAATTGAAGTAAAGATTGAAGAAATCAATAAAATAGTTCAAAGTTCTACAAATAATGAAAAAGAAGATTTACACAACGATGTAAGTGAATTAAGAGCGGAATTAGCAGGATTAGATGTTAGAAGAGAAAATTTTGAAAGACGAATCGAACAAAACAATGAGAGAAGTGCTGAATTAAGTAGAAAACAACAAGACCTTGAAACTGAAATCGGAAAGATCAAAATCAAAAGCCCTGAAATAAAAGAAACCCAAAAAGCACAAAAGGACTTACAGGAGAAATTTGATACTCTTGAAGAAAAAAAGAGAAAATTCTACCAACTTAAATCAGAGATTGCAAACTTAGAGCATAATAGAGATCAAACAAACAAATTTTTAATAGAAAGTGAAAAAGAAATTAATTTAATTGAAAGAAATATTGATGGACTTTTTGAAGAGATTAAATTTGCTAAAACCGTAAAAGATGCACAGAAATTAAAAATTGAGAATAAAGAGAGTATAGATAAATTAAGAAGAGAAATGGAACATCTTGAAAGAGTAGTTCTTGAAAAAGAGAGAAGAAATGCTATTTTAGGAGATGAGATAAAAAGAGAAGAAGGTCTAAGAGATTCAATCTTAGATTTAAGAAATTGCCCAACATGTAAACAAGAAGTTCGAGAAGACTACAAAAAGACAATTCAGGGAGACTCGGGAAACAAAATTAAAAAAGCAACTAAAGAAGAACAAGAAAATTCAGAGATTAAAAATAAAGCTAATGCTAGAATAGAAAGCATAACACAAGAATTATTTCAATTGAATGAGATTATTTCAGAAGTAGAAATTGACCTAATGAAAGTTAGCAATGCTGAAGAGAAGAAGATTCAAATAAAAAAAATCAGTGAAGAACAACTAGTAAACAGGGAAAATCTTCTAGGAACAAATAATAAACTAGAAAAATTAAACCAGGAATTCATAAAACTAAAGGGTGTAGAAGAGGCCTATGATGAAGCTCGTATGCAATTACAAGAACTTTCCTTTAAAGATTTGGATGTTGACTCCGAAATTGGCCTGAAGCAAAAAGAAATTAATAGATTAAGTATTGAAAAAAAGGCCATGATAAGGGACAACGAAGAATCAAGTATTGAATTAAAAAAAGTTATTGTACTAATTAAAGGGAAAAAAGAAAGCCTAGAAAGAAAAGAAAAGAAAGAAACAGAACTCTATGAAAAGTTTGAAAAACTATTCAGCCAAAAAACAGAACTTGGAGACCAACAAAAAGCAATTGAGACAGACATTATTGGATTTGAGCATAATCTAAGAAATTATGAAGAAAAAATAAATGAAAATAAAATTAAGAAGGCCCAACTGCAAGCACACATTGAGTCAATTGAAGCAGAAATGAGAGTATACGGAGATGTAGAGGTCTTTAAGTTAACCGAAGCAGAAGTAAAGGAAAGATTACAAAAAGCAGAATTTAGAAAATCAAGAGTGGGAACTGTTAATATGAGGGCTGTTGAGATTTTTGATAAAGTTGAAGAACAGGTTAGATTAATTAGAGAAAAAGTAGAAGTTATAGAAGAAGAGAAAGAAAAAATTGGAAAAATTATTGCTGAGATTGATAAAAAGAAAAAGAAATCTTTTATGGCAACCCTTGATGCTGTTAATACTTATTTCTCAAGAAACTTTTCACAACTGTCTAGAAAGGGAGAAATTAGTCTTGAACTTGAAGATAAGAAAAATCCATTTGATGGAGGGCTTAATATTCTTGTAAAAGTTAACAGGGGAAAATATTTTGATATAACCTCCTTATCCGGAGGAGAAAAGACAATGGTAGCACTAGCCTTAATATTTGCTATTCAAGAATATAGACCCTATTGTTTTTACATCTTTGATGAAATTGACGCTGCATTGGATAAACACAATTCTGAATTGCTAGCAGCCTTGATTAAGAAATATATGAAAACGGGCCAGTATATTGTAGTCACTCACAATGATACTTTGATTTCTGAGGCGAGTAATCTGTATGGAGTTAGTATGCAAGAGAATATTAGTAAAATAATTAGTTTGAAGGTTTGATTTCTAGTGCATGTAGAAGTAGGTGGTATATGTTACCCGATTGCACATAAAAAAACAACCACCAACCTTATAAACCCTCATTTTCCTTCCTTATTATAACAATAACGAAATGTTAATGGTCGAGTCTCGAGACAATGTCTTTTGAGGCTCCTCGAGATTCAAGATTTAATTCTTGATAAAAAAACAAAGTAAGTAATGCGTTAGAAACAATAATGGAAAAATTCAAAGAACTAGGCCTGTCACAAGGTATACTTGATGCTATTGATGCAAAAGGTATTAGTGAGCCTACAGAAATACAAGAAAAAACAATCCCTCTAGCCCTAGCTGGAAAAGACATAGTTGGTGGATCAGCAACAGGATCTGGGAAAACTCTAGCATTTTCTGCACCCATTATTCAAAACCTAATTCCAGGGAATTATCCTAAAGCAATCATTTTAACACCGACAAGAGAATTAGCTGAACAAGTAGCTGATGCCTTTAAAGAGTTTTCAAGAGAACACAAGCTTAGAGTTACAAAAGTTTATGGAGGAGTTAGCATTAACCCTCAAATAAGAGATTTGGAATCTTGTGATGTTGTTGTTGGAACTCCTGGAAGAATTTTAGATCATTTAGATCGAGGAACAGTTAACCTTCGAGAAATAGAATATTTGGTCTTAGATGAGGCAGATAGGATGTTTGACATGGGTTTCCACAGAGATGTTGAAAAAATCATTAAGCACTGTCCAGAAAAAAGACAAACACTATTATTTTCAGCAACTATTACTGCAGAAATTGGACATTTAATTGATAAGTATACTAAAGATCCTCAAAAAGTTTCTGTAAAAAGTTACATTGATGCTTCTAAATTAAAACAAGTATTCTATGATATAGATAATAGACAAAAGTTTTCTTTTTTAGTTCACCTATTAAGAAATGAAAGTCAGAAATTAGTTATGGTTTTTTGTAATACTAGAATGATTGTAGATTTTATTGAGAAAAATCTAAGAAAATATGGAATCCAAGCAAGGGCAATCCACGGAGGATTAAGCCAAGCCCAAAGAACAAGAGTTCTTGGAGATTTTCAAAAGGAAAAAGTTGACGTTTTGGTTTGTACAGATGTTGCAGCGAGAGGATTAGATGTTAAAGGAATTAGCCATGTTTATAATTACGATTTGCCTCCAGTTAGCGAAGATTATATTCACAGAATAGGACGAACAGCAAGAGCTGGAGATGATGGAATTGCAATTAGTTTATTATCTGATAGAGATTATGATAATTTTAGAAGAGTTCAAATGAACGAGAATCTGAAAATAGAAAGATTAGAACTTCCAAAATTTGAAGAATTACAAGTAACTATGATTCGAAGAGGTGGGGGTAGAGATGGTCGTGGGGGTGGAGCTTCCAGAGGTAATGGCCGTGGCCGAGAAAATTCAAGCCGTGGAAGAAGTTACGGCGGAAGTTCTAGAGGTGGAAGTTTCAGCCGAGGAAGACCAAGTTCCGGGGGTAGATCAAGTAGCTTTGGCGGAAGAGACTCCAGAAGTAGTGGAAGTAGCTCTAGCGGTCCTGGAAGACGTGGAAGGTCAAGTTCATTTAGTGGAAGAGATTCAAGATCAAGTAGTCCAAGAAGTGGTGGAAGTTTCAGCCGAGGAAGGCCAAGTTCCGGGGGTAGATCAAGTAGCTTTGGAGGTTCACGCGGTGGAAGAAGTTCTAGTGGAGCTAGAAGAAATAATGGTGGAAGACCAAGATCAAGTTCAGGTAGTTTTCGAAGATAATTCTAGGGACTTCGATAGGGTTTCAACCATTCTTTTACCCTCTCAAAAACAATCTTTCCTTCATGATGAATAATTTCTCCCATGCGCCGATTGGGAGAATCAGGTTTTGGACCAAGATTACAAGGAAGGGTATTTGTTAAGTTGAGATGCCCATGTCTATAAAGAAAATATTGTGCATCTTTGCCATCTGCCTCAGAAATAAGAATCTCATAACCTTCTGCAATCATTCTGGCTGCCTCTGTGCATTTCCCTTCATTCATCATTAGAAAAATCTACAAAGCTATTTAAGAATTATTGTCCTAGAGTATCTATTCTTTCTTTCCTAAATCAACACCTAATTCTTTCAATCTAGTAGCATGTGCCTGAATACTTCCCTCAACAACTTGAAGTAATTGCATAAGGCCTTCTCTTTCTTTAATCAAGGTTGTAAGAGAACCTTGCAAGAATGGAATTTCTTGTTCTTTTGGAATCTTATTTTCTCCTACCATTTCAACTGAGAGAAAGAACAGTTTTTAAAAGTATGGGCAAGCTTTATAAACCCAAAATTCACTTTAACTATACCAATGACTAACCTTTGGTTATGAGGCGGCAACGCTTCTAATTAATTAAACAAAAAACAAACAAAATGGCAGAAATTTATGAAATTGTAGAGACGGCAAGTAAAACTGGAAAAGTTGAGAAAGGCGTAAATGAAGTGACTAAAGCTGTTGAAAGAGGAATTGCAAAAATGGTAGTAGTTGCTACAGATGTTGATCCAAAAGAATTAACACAACATTTACCAATTCTTTGTGAAGAGAAGAAGATTCAGTTCGTTGAAGCTGATTCAAAAGAAAAATTAGGAATCTCGGCACAAATCAACAGACCAACAGCATCAATCGCTATCATCGAAACTGGCGAAGCAAAACTTGATTCTCTAAAATAAATACTAATTAAAATTTTATTGTAAAAGAATGGCAAAGACACAACAAAAGAAAGAGAAACCCTCTCAAAAAAAGACTGGAGACAAACTTACTGAGGAGACCGCAGTACCTGCAGTAGTAGAAGCCACATTAGGAAGGGGCGGAACAAGAGGAGAAATTACTCAAGTGAAATGTAGAATTCTTCAAGGAAGAAATATGGGAAAATCAATTAGAAGAAATGTTAGAGGACCAATCGCTAAAAGAGACATATTAATGTTAAGAGAAACAGAAATTGAAGCAAGAAGAATCGGTAAAAGAGTAAGGAGGAGTAGTTAAAATGCCTGTTTGTTCATTTTGTAGAGTACAATATGAATTTCCAAGAGGAACTACAATGGTTCAAAAAGACGGAACTATAAAATTCTATTGCGGAAGCAAATGTAAAAAAAATAGTGAAATGGGAAGAAATAACAAAAAAGTTACTTGGGTGAAAAAAAGCGATCAGATTAAGGAAATGAGAAATAAAAAGAAAAAAGCATAGTTCTCTCAAAAATAGTTCATTTCAATTCTAAAAGATTACTGTATTCATTTTAAAATGAATATAAACCTATAAAAAGGATTTTGAATAGTTACCTTCATGAGCATATTCTCAAAAAAAGAAAAAATCCCTGAACTTCCAAGAGCACCAACGCTTCCAAGAATGTCTCCTGAAATTCCAAAGGAACATTTACTTCCAACACTTTCATCGCCAAAAGACTCCAGCATCGGAAACCAATTAGTAAAATCTGCAGTTACCGACGACGAAACAGATAATGCAGAAAGATACATAGAACACCAGGAAGATCAAGAAGGATCAAAGAAGGAGATTTTTGTAAAATTGGAAAAATTTAAACAAGCCCAAAAAACCTTTTCTAAAATGAAAGAGAAGATGATTGAGATTGAAGCTTTAGTTAATAAAGCAAATCAATTAAATGAAAAAGAAAAAACCGAATTAACAACATGGGAAAAGGAACTTCATGACATAAAATTGAATATGAATGAAGTGGACGCAAGCATATTCAATCAGCTTTAATTATGGAACAAAAACTTCATGTAGGCATGCCCTTTGAGGAATCTCTGGAAAATAAGAAGATAATTCTAGAAAAGAAGAGATCCTTGCTAGAGTTAATAGAAAAGTTAACCATTCTAAAACAAATAAGATCTCAGAAGATTACAATCTATGGTATGCTCCATACTGCTCAGAAAAACTTTGTAGAACTTCAAACAAAATTAAAAAAAGAGCTCCCAACAATTAGGGGAGAGAGAAAAGAGAAAACACAACAACAGATAAAACAAATAGCAGAAAAAACAAACCCTAGTCTTGAAGAAGAATTAAAATCAATTCAAGAGAAACTTAAACAATTGAACACTCTAAGTTAGAACACACATAAATCTTTAAAAACACTTCATCCCAAGGTTAATTATGGACAGAAAAGAATTAATTGAGAAGTATATTTCATTTTTTGAGCAGAAAAATCATAAAAGAATTCAAAATTCTAGTTTAGTTCCAGAAAATGACCCCACGGTTCTTTTTACAACAGCAGGAATGCATCCCCTAGTTCCCTTTTTAATGGGAGAAACACATACCCAAGGTAAAAGATTAGTCAATGTTCAAAGATGTATAAGGACTGGAGATATCGATGAAGTAGGAGATAGCTTTCACCATACGTTTTTTGAAATGCTGGGTAATTGGAGCCTTGGAGATTATTTTAAGAGAGAAGCTATTGAGATGAGTTTTGAGTTTCTAACTAAAGAACTTGGACTACCTCTTGATAGATTAGCTGTCTCGGTTTTTGAAGGAGACAAAGATGCCCCGAAAGATGAAGAGTCTGCTAAAATCTGGGAAGATTTGGGAATTTCTGAAAATAGAATTGCTTTTTTACCTAAAAAAGATAACTGGTGGGAGCCGGCAGGAGAAACAGGACCCTGTGGAACAGACACTGAAATGTTTTATTGGAAATTAAATAATGTTCCAGCACCTGAAAAATTTGATCCTAAAGATGCTAATTGGGTGGAAATTTGGAATGATGTTCTAATGGGCTTTGTTAAAAATAAGAAGGGTAATTATGATGAAGCAAAACAGAAGAACGTTGATACGGGAATGGGATTAGAAAGAACAATTACTGCTCTTGAAGGTTTAGAAGATAATTACTTGGCCAGCATGTGGAAACCAATTATTGAAAAAATCGAAGAACTTAGCGGGAAAAAATATAAAGAGAATAAAAGAGAAATGAGAATTATCGCAGACCACATTAAAGCTGCTGTTTTCATTATTAACGATGGTGTTGTACCTGGAAATGCAGAACAGGGTTATGTTTTGAGGAGGTTGATTAGAAGAGCAATTAGAAATCTGAAAGCTATTAATGTCCACATTTTGGAAATAGATGCAACTGTGGAAATTGCAAAGACCCTAGGTAGCATATATAAGGATTACAAATTAGATGAGAAGAAAATCTTTAAAGAATTGAAAGCTGAAGAGGATAAGTTTCAAAAAACTCTCGATAAAGGATTAAAAGAATTCAGTAAGATGGTGGATAAGGACAATAAGATTACCGATGTAGAAGCTTTTTTGCTTTACCAAAGTTATGGATTTCCAATTGAAATGATAAAGGAAATGGCTAATGAAAGAAAGGTTAAGGTTGACGAAAAAGGATTCCATAAAGAACTTGCCAAGCATCAAAAACTCTCTCGTACAGCCTCTGCTGGAAAATTTAAGTCTGGTCTAGCAGATAACTCTGAAGCTACGAAGAAACTTCATACAGCAACACATTTACTTAATGAGTGCTTATGTATTGTATTAGATAAACCAGGCCTTCATCAAAAAGGATCAAACATTACTTCGGAAAGATTGAGGTTTGATTTTAATTTTGATAGAAAATTGACTAAAGAAGAATTAAAAGAAGTTGAAGATATGGTCAATTTAAAAATTCAATCTAATTTAGTAATTACCTGCGATGTCAAATCTATCGAGGATGCTAAAAAGTCTGGTGCAAAGGGAGTATTCGACGATAAATATGGTAAGGAAGTTAAAGTTTATGAGATTGGAGGAATTGGAGAGTCTTTTTCTAAGGAGATTTGTGCTGGCCCACATGTAGAGAATACTTCCGAACTTGGACATTTCAAGATAAAGAAAGAAGAAAGTTCTTCATCAGGAGTTAGAAGAATTAAGGCTGTTCTAGAATAAGTAAGTTCTCAATTTTCCTATTCATCAAGAAATCCAGGAATAGATTCTAAAAAACTAACAATCGCATCTCTCTGGTTACTTGGATGAACTTCCTCTTTTGTCCAAACCCTATATATCGCTGTTGTTGGTCTATCAGTTCCAACTTCTCGCATAGATAAACTAAATCTGGCCAATGGATCTTCAAGACCAACCCTATATCTTGAGGTTTGTGCCATTACTTCCCCCAATTTTGAATAATGATCAGTTTCAAAAGTTAAGTGTGGAGATCCACTATTGATTTGGTTTGGGTCCTTTCCATTTGTACCCCTCCCATACTTTTTCAACACTGCCCCTGATCGTGCTGCAATGTATTTTCCAGCCTTTTGAATAATTGCCTTTTCTCTTGTTACATAGGTCTCTCTACTCATACAATTATCATGTTAAATTCATTTAAAAAGAAATATGTGATAGAGTATATAATTAAAATAGCTTATTTTTTACCAATTAATCTTTTTTCAATCCTATTAAGTTGCTTTTGAATAGCCTCTATCTCCCTCTCGGCTTTTCGATTAACTTTATAATCATACTCTATTTTTTTTCGGTCCTTCTCAGATTGTCTATTCTGACTCATTAAGATTATCGGAGCTTGAATTGCAGCAAGACAAGATAAAACAAGGTTTAATAAAATAAATGGATAAGGATCCCAAGAACTAATCCATGCATAAACATTCATAATCATCCAGACAACTAAAAAAACCAAGAAGCTAATTATAAATCCCCATGAACCGGCTATCCTTGATAAATTATCTGAAGCTCTTTCACCAAAAGTTCTCTTTCCTTGAATCAAAGGAAATATTGGTTTCTTAATACCTAATTTCTCACCCTTTTTCATAAATTATATTCGAAAATAGAGTTTAAAAAAGTTTTGGAATAAAAAGATTAGAGCTATTGGGATTTATTATAGTAAAGTAGAACCAATAAAATTAAAGTAATTACAATTCCCAATAATAAAAGCCCAATAATTACTGGTTGTAAGTTTACTCCTTTTTTCTTAGTAGTCTCAACACCAAGAACAAGATTTTCTCTATCTCCATACTTAAAAAAATCTTCTAATTCTGGCCTTAATTCAGAAGAGTCATCCTTATCTCGATTACAAGAATTCTTACTACATCTCTTTGGCTCTTCAGGATCAGAATTTAAGTCAACACAGAAAGAAACAGAATCATAACCAGTTCCATTTATATTTGTTCCAGAAACATTCATAACCCAACATCCCTCTTCGAACCATTGTGTTTCGGGATTAGTTAACCCTGAAAAACTTCCACCGTCTAAACTCATCTCCCAAGTACTAATAACTTGATTAGAAGTTACGTTAATTAAAATCCAGTTTGTAGTATAAGTTTTATTTTCTGGAGAAATAATTGTTATTTTAGGTACTGTATTTGTATTGTTTCCAGATAAATTGATACAGAAGTGTGCTGAATCTGATCCTGTACCATTTATATTTGTTCCAAAAGCAGTTAAATCATAACATCCCTCTGAAAGATTAAGAATTGTACTTCCCGGATTAAAATTTCCTTCAGAAGTCCCATTAAGAGTATAATTCCAAAAATCAATATCTTGATCTGCAGATGCATCAACTGTAATTAAATTAGTATTGTAAGTTGTATTTTCTGGAGAGATTAATTCTACAACGGGCCCACCAACCAAATTACAATTACCAGTCAAGATGGTCCCACCATTACAATCTCTTAAACCATCTTCAATACAAGAAGTAAGTCTATAGCTCCTAATTGCATTAGAAGTTAAACCAGTTGAAATACCTTTTATCCAAACATTGGGAGTTCCAGAAGCTAAATTAAAAGGAGTAGTTATTACACAATTTTGTTCATGCCCTCCTTGATCAGATACTAACTTTCCACCAACAATACTATCCCAATTACTTGAAGGATAATCTCCAATTCCTGCATAAATACTTGCATCAACTACTGCAGGATCATAATCTCCTTTAATATGTAAGTAATAATTTCCAGAAGATAAACTCTCAAAATGTGTTTTTTCAGCCCCAGCACCATTATAGGTTTTAATCACGTATTCTGAAGGAGTTTCATTACTTTTCTGAACAAGGAATCTCCAACCGCTACCAGTACAATCTTTAGTTTGGTGTAAAAATGAAAGACCGTAATTTGAGGCAATACAAGATTCTTGCTCTTCGCCACAAACTGAACCACAGCCATCAATGCAACATCCACTAGATGTTGTAAATTGTGTCCATCCAGAATCATAAGCTGAAGCAAAGCTAAATAAAAAAATGCTAAGGAACAATATTGTGAAGATTGTTTTCTGTGTCATTTTAAAGTGATATCTCTACTTGGAAATACTTTATAAATGTTTGTATCTTATGTTATTTTAAAAGGGTAACAGACCACTTATTTCAAAGAATATCTAATCTAAATGTTTAGAAGCTCTTTGTTGAGCTTTTTCTAATTTATTTTTGTAAAATCCTCTTATTTTAGAGGGAGTAGTTTTATCCGGATTCATTATTACCCTATTTACAAAAGCTTCCATCTCTTCAACATAAGGATTAAATTCCCTCATTGAATAAAAAAGTTCATCATTGTCCTCTCCAACCTGCCTACCAATTAAATCTAAAAGAAGTTTTCCTTGTGTTGTGGAGGTAGAGTATAGTTCTTCTATGTCTTTTGTGTAGTGTATTCCAACCAAGGCAAATGATTCTAGCAATCTTGTTCTTAAAACTTGCATCCCATTTACCTTAATGTCATGATCCTTTGGATCAAGAGTTTTTATTTCTAATCCTGAATTTCTAAAAGCCCTAACAATCTCCCCACATTTTTTTCCAGACAAGGAAGTTGGACAATAGACCATCGTAGTCCCTGTTTTTTTATACAATGGATGAAGCCCACCAACCTCACAACCATTTTGAGAGTATTTAATCATCCATTCTAGGGGCATTTTCTTAACACTAGTAAAGTCCATTATTGCTGAACAATAGGGAGCTAATAATTTTATTGTTTCTTCGGTATAAGGTATGGGAACAGAAATAATTGTTAAATCACTCATTTTTGCAGCCTCTATCAAATCTGGATTGGTTTTCCTTCCAGACAAAATTACCTTATGTCCTTGTCCTTCTAAAATTGGTTTGTGAACCTCCCCCATAATTCCCGTTCCCCCGGCGATATTAATTATCATTCTTTATCCTCCTTCCAGTGGCTATTTGGATAACTCCCCAAGATCCTTACAGTGTCCGGATAAATATTATCAGGATCTAAAGTATTTTTTACTTCATCCAAGGCATGTGCAACTATAGACTCTTCCTGATGCCCGTCCATTTCTATAAAAAACATATATCCTCCATTTTCATGATTTGGAATGGATCTTATATCTTCTAAACTGATATGTCTTACTTTAAATGGATAAAGAAGGTCATATAAAATCCCAGATTCATCCCTTGGAGGACTTACAACTATAAGACTTTTATCATCCCCTGTAGGCCGGGCATAATCTTGTCCTAAAATAAAAAATCTTGTTCTGTTGTGGGGAAGAATATCCTCTGCTAAAATTTCTAGACCTCCAAGTGCTTCTTTTGAAGCTATTGCTGCAGTATTATATAAATTTCCTTCTACTATCTCTTTAGCTGCTAAGGCCGTACTATCGCTAGGTGTTTTTTTAGAATTCGGAAAATTATCATAGATCCATTCAGTACATTGAATAAGTGCTTGATCTTTGGATCTAACCTCCGTAATGTCTCCGTGTCCAACCAGGGCCCCAACATAGAATCTGATTGGACCTAAAACTTCCTCTCCACAGATTTTTGTCTTTCTGCACCTTAATAAAGATCTTAGTGTATCCTCCACTTTTCCACCATACTTATTTTCAAAAGGAAAAACACCCGAATCTGCAATTCCTCTTTCCACATAATCAATTGTATGAAGGTTCGAAGGTACAGGCATAGGCCCATAATCTGGAAATAAGCGCACAGCTAATTTTTCTGTAAATGTCCCTTGGGGCCCTAAATAAGCAACTTTCTTTGTCATTTTATATTGGCTCAGAATTAATCTGAGGATTTCGCCTCACTAATTTTATATCCTTTTTCTTTTTAAGGTTTGCTATTCCAAATAAATCCCTGCCTTCCCTGGCCTAGATTTCTTCGCTTTATTTTCTGGATCATGTTTGTCCTTTTCATTTGTCGCAAAGATTTTAACTTCTTTTACATTTCCTTTGCTACTAATAGCTCCAGCAATCATTGTTGTATCAATCTTCTCCTTCTCAAAAGGCATTACATAAAGGTATACCTTCTTTTTATCAGGAAATTTCTCAACAAGAGGCTTTAATTGTTCAATAATTTTATTATTAAGATCTTCTTTCCCATCCTTTTTTTCAATAAGTTTGGCTTCATCAACTTTTGGCCATTCTGCAACAGAAATGAATCCTTCATTTCCAAGTTGATCCCAAATCTCTTCAGTTATGTGTGGACAGAAAGGACTAAGAAGTTTAAGAGATTTCTCAAGCGTATCCTGGCTAGCCTCTCCTTCTTCAAGAATTAAATTAAATAAATCTCTAAGTAGAATTGTAACCTTCCGATATTCCAATCTCTCAATTTGTTCTGTAACAATTTTTATTGTTTTATTCAATTTTTGTAATAAAATACTTGAATCTTCTCCAATCTTAATTTCCTCAGCTAAACCTAAAATCTTCTTTGTAAATCTTAAACTACCTTGTATTCCCTTATCTGACCAATTAAATCCTTTATCCGGAGAAGCAACTGAAACTAAAAATAACCTTGTCGTATCAACACCATATTTTGCCATTGTTTCCAAGGGCTCAATAACATTTCCTTTAGATTTACTCATTTTTTCTCCCTTTTCATCATTAACCATTCCTTGATGGAATAATCTTGGAGCTGGTTCTTTAAAATCAATTAAACCCAAATCATTTAAGAATTTAGTATAAAACCTTGAATAAATTAGATGCATACATGCATGTTCTGCCCCGCCAATATAAAGATCAAGAGGCATCCAATATTTTACCTTTTCCTTACCAAAGATCTTCTTATTATTAGTTGGATCACAAAATCTAAGGAAATACCAAGAAGAATTAACAAATGTATCCATCGTATCAGTTTCTCTCCTCGCACGATCCCCA
>Ga0233437_1005265_pt1 | contig 14206 bp, 10 predicted proteins | sample SI_122_August201_FD_182714 | JGI IMG/M metagenome (GOLD analysis project Ga0233437, IMG submission 182714) | Seawater microbial communities from Saanich Inlet, British Columbia, Canada - SI_122_August2016_200_MG | ecosystem: Environmental > Aquatic > Marine > Inlet | place: Canada: British... | reverse complement strand
CGGCCAACAACAGCGGATTGAGAACCACGCCAAAATCATGCAGGCAGCTGTAGGCGGCCAACTCGACCGACCCGGTGTCGGGGTCCACTTCCACCTCGGCGATATGACAACCATAGGGAAAGGTGAAATTTTCCGGCGTAAAGCGTGCCTCGGTATCCAGGCCGGGTGCCTCGCCATCGGGCAACCTGGCGGGATCAAGGCTGGCCGTCACCACCGCCTCCCAGGTGATATGCAGATCCGTGCCAGCAACATTGAACTGCCCATCGGCGAATTCCATATCGGTAACGGCGGCTTCCAGCAAATGCGCCGCTATGCGCTTAGCCTTTTCGATCACCTGTTCCGAGGCCAGGCTGATCGCACCGCCGCCCATGGGGATCGACCAGGACCCGCCCGTGCCCGTGCCCGTGGCGATCACGTCGGTATCTCCCTCGACCACGCGGATCTTCTCAAACGGCAAATCAAAATAATGATGCAGAATTTGGCTGAACGCGGTGTCGTGGGCCTGACCATTGGCCATGGAGCCGGAATAGACCGTGACCCCGCCTGACCCATCGAATTCCAAACGTGCTGCCTCGCTCAAGCCCGCGCCGCCGCCACAGCGTTCAATATAATTCGCCATGCCGATACCCCGCAGGCGGCCTCGGCTCAAGGCCTCCCGCCGGCGCTCGGCAAAGCCGGCCCAATCGGCGTTCGCCATGGCGCCGTCAATCACCCTGGCAAAGTCACAGGCGTCATAATTCAGCCCTGTTGGCGTGGCGTAAGGGAAATCGTCGGGAGGTATCAGGTTGCGCCGGCGCAGTTCCACCCGGTCAATATTCATCTCGGCGGCGGCCACATCCATCAATCTTTCGATCATATAGAGCACCTCCGGACGGCCCGCGCCCCGGTACGGATCGGTTGGTACGGTGTTGGTATAGCGGGCCCAAACCTGGGCATGAATGTGCGGAATGCGATAGCAATTGGACAACATGATCATGCCATTGACCGGCGAGATGGCGCCTCGCCCGGCGATGTAGGCGCCCATGTCGGCCTGACTGGCAACCCGAATGGCCAGCAGATGGCCGTCGGCATCGAAAGCCATTTCGCCCTTCATCACATTATCCCGGCCATGGAAGTCCGTGACGAAGGCGTCCGAGCGCTGACCGATCCACTTCACCGGGCGGCCCAGCTGGCGCGCGGCCAAGAGACACAGGGGATATTCCGGAAACATGGAATTTTTGCCGCCGAAGCCGCCGCCCACATCGTGCACCAGAACGCGGACCTGCTCCCGCTCCACCTTCAGGATCTGATCGGCCAGTTGATCGCGCATGGGGTTGGGCATCTGGGTGGTGGTGGTCAGGGTGTATTTGCCCCGGCCGCCAAAAGCTTCGGGATCGTACTCGGCAACAGCGCCACGGGTTTCTATGGCCGCCAGTACCAGGCGGTTATTCACCAGATCCAGACTGGTGCGATGGTGCGCCTGGGCGAAGGCCTTGGTAACCGCGTCACCGTCACCCATCTCCCAGGCGAAGGAAAGATCGTCAGCCGTCCCCGTGGCGCAGCCGATCACGGCGGGCAAGATTTCGTAGTCTACTTCGATCAATTCGGCGGCATCCTGGGCCTGGGCCAGGCTCTCCGCCGCCACGAAGGCGACGCTATCACCCACATAACGCACTTTTTCGCCGGCCAATACCGGCTGCAGGCGGGGCAGGTGTTGGTTGCCGGGCCGTGGGCTGGGCTGGGTGACGGCCTCGATATCGCCAATCCCGGCGGCGGCCAGATCGGCGGCGGTATAGACCGCCAATACGCCAGGGGCGGTGCGGGCCTGGCTGACATCCAGCGCCACGATGCGGGCGTGGCCGTGGGGCGAGCGCAGGACATGGCCGTGGATCAGGCCGTCGGGCGTTAGGTCATCGATAAAACATCCCGTGCCGCGTAGCAATTTATCATCCTCGCGCCGCAACACCGGCTGAGAGATCCCGAACTGGCCCATGAGCCGTACTCCCCGTTTCCCTATTCCGTCGCGGCGATGATAGGCTAGTCGCACCAACAAACAAGGAGAGAGCTATGAGCGCGGAAGCAACATTGAAGAACCTGGGCATCGAGCTGCCAAACCCGCCCACGCCGATGGGCAGCTATGTCGGCGCAAAACGTGTGGGCAATCTGGTCTATATTTCCGGCCAGGGACCACGCAATCCTGACGGCAGCTCCATCACCGGCAAGGTCGGCACCGACGGCATGAGCATCGAGGATGCCCAGGCCGCCGCCCGTCAGGTGGGTATGAATGCCCTGGCCACATTACGGGCGGAAATCGGCGACCTGGACCAGGTTAAGCAGATCGTCAAAGTGCTTGGCATGGTCAACGCCACGCCGGACTTTAAGCAGCATCCCAAGGTCATCAATGGGTTTTCAGATCTGATGTTTGAGGTTTTTGGCGAAGCTGGCCGCCATGCCCGTTCCGCCGTCGGCATGAGCTCGCTGCCGATGCAAATCCCGGTGGAAGTGGAAATGATCGTCGAACTGGGTTAGGCGTTCGCGTAATTGTTGATGAGAAGGATGAGCCCCAAATGAAGATCAGATCGGTGAAGGCAACTTGGCTGGAAGTGCCAATTCCAGAGGACAAGCAGCATACCTCGGACTTCGGGCGCATGCGTTCGTTCAACACGGTGCTGGTGCGTATCGACACCGAGGATGGCCTGGTCGGCCATGGCGAGGCCAAGGCCGGGGTCGGCAACCTTGGTGACGGCAAGGCCTTGGTGACCTTGATCCAGGACGAGTTGGGGGCGCAGCTGGTAGGCCAGGATGCCCGCCGGATCGCGGGTCATTGGGAGGAGATGTATAACGGCAGCCGCACCCATTTCGCTGTGGAGCGCGGCCATGTCTTTCCCGCGCTGGGCCGGCGCGGTCTGACCATCTCGGCCATCTCCGGCATCGACATCGCCCTGTGGGATCTGCTGGGGCAATCATTGGGGGTGCCGATCTGGCAGCTGCTGGGGGGCAAGTGCCGGGATGATCTGGCCGCCTACGCTTCCGGCGGCTGGGCGCCGGCCGAGAGCATCGGCGAACAGTTGGCGGGCTATATCGAAGGTGGCGGCTTTGGCGCCGTGAAGATGCGGGTCGGGTCCGCCGATGGCGACGCCAAGACCTCCGCCGCCCGGGTCGCCGCCGCCCGCAAATATCTGGGCGACGGCGTTGGTATCATGGCGGACGCGCACGGCACCTTTGATTGCGCCGAGGCCAAACGGTTCTGCCGCCTTGTCGCGGACTATGACCTGGCCTGGTTCGAGGAACCGGTGACGGCGGACGATATTCCCGGCTGTGCGGAAATCCGCGCCAGCACCGATATTCCCATCGCGGCGGGGGAAAGCATTTTCACCCGCTTTGACTTCCGCGATCTGGCTTTGGCACGGGCGGTGGATATTTTTCAACCGGATCTGGCGATCTGCGGCGGCATTACCGAGGCCATGCGTATCGCCGCCCTGGCCACCGCGCAGCAGATCCGCCTGGCGCCGCATATGTGGGGCGGGGCGATCATGTTTGCCGCCGGTCTGCAGATCTGCGCCACGGCGCCGGCGGCCTTCACCGTGGAATACTCCCTGGGCCATAACCCCCTGATGCATGACCTGGTGGCGGAAACCTTTCCCGTGAGAGGCGGCCGGATCGATGTTCCCGACCGGCCTGGTCTGGGTCTGACCATCGATCCGGATTTCGTCCGCGCCTATTCGGTGGCGTAGGGCTTCGACAGGCGTACGCCCATGAAACGCGGTCTGGTCATCGCCCTGACCTTGGGCATCGCGCTTGCCTGCCTGGCATTGTCCATCGCCTATGTCTCGCTGTGGCGCGGCGATCATGACGGCTTGAACCATGCCGTAGGTCGCGATTTCATCAACATGTGGACCGCCTCGCGGTTGGTGGAGGCGGACCGCACGGAAGACATTTTTGATCCGGACAAATTCGCCGCCGCCCAGCGCCAACAGATGGGAGAAGATTTTCCTTTTCATTTCTGGTCCTACCCACCCCATGCCCTGGTGCTGAGCAACCAGCTGTCCAGCCTGCCCTATCGCGGGGCGTATCTAGTATGGACCCTTTGCGGTCTGGGCCTGATGTTCTATGCGGCGCAAAATTCTGGCCGGATAAATTCTCGCCCTGGCTGCTGTTGCTGGCGCCGTCCAGTTTCGTGAATATTTTTCTGGGCCAGAACGGATTTTTCACCACCGCCCTGGCGCTATCCGGTTTCACGCTGTTACCCCGGCGGCCCATCCTGGCGGGCGTGATGTTCGGTCTGCTGACCTTCAAACCACAGCTGGGTATCATGATCCCCGTCGCCCTATTGGCCATGCGGCAGTGGCGGGCCATTGTCTCGGCCAGCCTGACAACGGGTCTTTTTATTGGCGCCTCGGTGCTGATGTACGGCGATGATGCCTGGTGGCGCTTCCTATCCTCCACCCTGCCCCACCAATTGCGTTTCATGACCGAGGGTACGGGGCCGTTTCAATGGATGATGCCAAGCTGGTTCATGGCCGGGCGGATCATCGGTCTGCCAATATGGCTTGCCCAGGCCGTTCAGGCGGTCATGGCCGTGGCCGCCGCCGTGCTGGTGTACCGTGTCTTTCGGGGCGGCGGAGAATGGCGTCTGAAGGTGGCGCTGTTGTTCGTGGCAACCCTGGTGGCCAGCCCCCAGGGCTTTAACTATGACATGGGTCTGGTCTCGGTGGCGCTGATCTGTCTGACAGGCTTGGCGATCAAGGCTGGCTGGCAGCGCGGCGAATTCATCATCGTCGCGCTCTGCTGGATCCTGCCGTTGATCGTGATGCCCCTGAATGCCGCCGGAGCGCCCATTGCGCCGCTGCTACTGACGGGACTGCTGGCCTGTTTGTACCGCCGCCGGGACATGCGCCCCGAACCAGGCCGCGACCCCGGCTAGGGCCGGATGCGACAGAGCCTGGTTCAACAGCCGCCACAGGCGCGGCAGGTATTCCAGATATTCCGGCCTGCCCTGGTCCGCCAGGCGGGCAAAGACGGCGATCACCCGAACATGACGCTGGGCCGCCAGCACCGCGTAAGAGGTTTCGAACGCAGCGCCGGATGCCTCGGGAAATCCAGCGCAATAACGGGACAGGCAGGCTGCCGTGACCGCCTCGCCAACATCCCGGCGGGCGTCCTGCAACAGGGATACCAGGTCATAGGTCACCGGGCCGATGCCGGCATCCTGAAAATCAATCAGACCGCAGGCCCGCACGCCGGGCCGGGCCGGCAGCCGGAACAGATTGCCGGCATGAAAGTCCCGCAGCAACAGGGATTGCGGCACCGCCAGCGCGCGACCCAGAGGCGCTTGCCAGGCGGCCCGGAAGTCATCCTTGATTGTTTCGCCCACGGGTCCGAGAACGCTGGGTAGATAGGTCTCGCAGAACAGCATGGTTTGCCGCAGGAACACGGCCTGATCAAAGACCGGTAGATCGGCGGCGATGAAGTGTTGGTGCAGATGCAGCAAGGCGTCCGTGGCCAGTTCATAAAGCGGCAGCGGCGGCGCGCCCGCCTGCAACAGCGCGCTGTATGTGCCGTCGCCAAAATCTTCCACCAACAACAGGCCCTGGTCGGGATCAGCGGCCAGGACAGTTGGCGCCGACAGGCCCACGGCATGCAATAAACCCGCTATTTTTACGAAACTATCATGGCTTTCGCCGGGCGGTACAGTTGCCAGCAAGGCGCGCCGATCATCTTGCATCAGGCGTTCATAACGCCGGGTGGAGGCATCACCGGCTAGTGGTGCACGGCTGGCGTCATGCCAGCCCTGCTGCCGCAAAAAGGCGGCGATGCCAGCCGTTCCTACCATGGTGCCTGCCAGCGCTCGGCATCCGGGCCTATTGCGCGCAGTACCAATTCTCGACTGGCGCCGTCGTTCGTGTCGGAGAGATGAATTTCGATACGGTTTTCGGGCATCCAGGGGCCCAGACGGTCGGGCCATTCGATCAGGCAAATACCGTCGGTGAAGGCGTCCTCCATGCCCAACTCGATCACTTCATCGGGTGTGCTCAATCGATACAGATCGAAATGCCAAACCATACCCAGGGCGGTTTCATAGGTCAGTGCAAGGTTGAAGGTTGGGCTGGGAATCTCTTCCTCGATCCCCAGGGCGCGCAGGAACCCGCGGGCGAAGGTAGTCTTGCCGGCGCCCAGGTCACCGTACAGACAAAATACATCCCCCCGCCGGCTTAACCTTGCCAGGGCCGCCGCCGCCGCCGCCGTTGCCACCGCGTCCCGCAGGGCGCACCGGCATTCAACTGTTGCTATGCCGGTCAATCCCCATCACCGAAGGCGGAAGTTTTTGCGGCGGCGTCCTGCTTTGGCGGCAGGAAACAGGTCACCCGGGTGCCCTTGCCCAGGGTGGAGTCCAATTGCACCCATCCGCCGTGCAGCTCGACAAAGCTTCTTACCAGGGACAGGCCAAGCCCGGCGCCGCGTTGACGGTCGGATGGATTGGCGCGGCGAAAATTCTCGAACACCGATTTCTGGTCCGCCTCGCTCATGCCGATGCCGTTGTCGGCGATATACAGACCGATTTCGTCACCCTGGCGCAAGGCACCGATTTTGATTTCGCCGCCCTGATTGGAAAACTTCAGGGCATTGCTCAACAAGCGGTACATAACCTGTTTGATGCGCCTCTCGTCGCCCTCAATGGCGCCGAAATCACTTGGACATTCCAACACCAGCCGCAGCTTTTGCTTGCTTGCCGGTTCCCGCGCCAGGGTCATGACATTTTCCAACACTTCATGGACATCAAACAAATTGACATCCAGGTCCATCTGCCCCGCTTCAACACTGGCCAGGTCGAGAATGTTGTTGATCAGGTCCAGCAACTGGTTTGACGAGAGCAGAATATCAGCGGTGTATTCCTTTTGCTGATTGTTCAAGGTGCCGAAGAATTCACTGCCCAGAACTTCCGTGAAGCCGATGATAACGTTCAGCGGCGTACGCAATTCGTAGCTGACGTTGGCCAGGAATTCGGATTTCAATCTGTCCGCCGCCTCCAACGCCTCGTTGCGTTCCACTAGCGCCATCTCGACATTGACGCTGTCGGTCACGTCCACATAGGTGAAAATGGCATTGCCGTCGGGTAAGGCGACAGAGGCGAAGTCGATGACGACATCGTCGCGTCGGCGCATCCGGCCCGAGATGTTTTCCCGCGCCGTTGCCTGGGAGATCAGAATATCGCGAAATTTCGGCCAGTCGTCGGTTTCGGCCAAGACCGGCCGCACCGCTTCGACAATCTCGGAAATATGCGGCTCGCCGGTCAATATGCCTTCATCCAACTGCCAAATGCGGGCGTAGGCCGAATTCGCCAGTTTCAGCCGGCCATCGCCACCGAAAACGGCGACGGCTTCATAGAGATTGTTCAGGGTTTCCTGTTGCACCGCGATCAAGGTGTTGTAGGAGCGTTCCAGCACTAGGGAATCGGTAATATCCTCGGCCAGAAAAAGCAGTCCGCCGAACGGATGCGGCGAGATAACCTGGCGCAGAACCCGGCCATCGGGCGCATAAATGACATCTTCGCGGGTTTCCAACAAATCCGTGTAAAGCCGCATGAAGCCTTGTTTATAGGCGGGAAAATCCGTCTGCTCCGGGATCCGACGGCCTTCACGTAGTTCCTCCAGGACTTCACCGTGGGTTGGATCACGATTCAACCAGTCTTCGTCGAGCTGCCACAGTTCAGCAAAGGCCTTGTTGTAGTAAGAGAGCCGCTTTTCCGGCCCGTAGATCGAGATCGCGGTAGAGAGATTGTTCAGAACCTCGGCATGGGCGTCGATATGACGACCCAGTTCAGCCTGTGCCTCCTCGACCTGGGTGATGTCATGGACAAAACCAATAACAGACATGCCGTCGCCGGCGGGCGTTTCGGTAACTTCCAGGGTTCGGCGCTGTCCGCCGACCACGAAATGGCGGCTTTCATTGACGCTGTTGCCATCGCGTTGGGCCTGTTCCGCCAGGCTTTGTGCCTGATTGGGTATCAGCGGCGTTTCGATTTCAAAGCCGCCCGCGGCGATGACATCGGCCACGCTGGCGTTGATCAGGGTGGCATAGGCCTCGTTGCACCAGACCATGACCAAATCCGCATTCCTGCGGTAGACGGGCACGGGCAGATCCGCCAGCAGGGCGTTAAGAATATTCAGACCCTCGGTGGCGGCGGTCAGCTTGGTCTTGGTATCGAGAGCCGCCGTGCGTGCCGCATAAGCTTTGACACCGATATCACGCAGCCAGACGATCGCCGCGAAGGTGCCGCTTTCGTCGCCGGGTTGGCCCCGGACGTCGATGATGCTCTCGCCATCGGCGGCATTCAATTCGTAATGAAACGGCTCGCCGGATTGCCGCAGGGCGGAAATCCTCGCCTCAAGTTCGCCATATTCAGCAGCCGCGATAAACGGCGACAGGTCCTCAAGCGAGGAGAATTCCTCTTGCGTCAGATCGAACAGGGTCCGCAGGCCACGGGACCATATGCCGCCATCGGCCAGCCAGGCGATGAAACCGCCGTCGGACAAATTCTCCAAGGCCCGCTGGCGGGCAATGAGCACGGCGGCGGCGCTGCCGGCCTGCGCCAGCCGCTGTCTACTTTTTTGCCCCTGCAGCCATAGCCCGAGGGCGAGGGCAAAACCCACGCCCGCGGCCACGGCAAACAAAGTGGTCAAGCCGGCCATCGACCCTGCCTCTATCCTTTATCCTGCGCGGCGAAAGCTTAAGCGTCTCGCGCCGGCAAGACAAGATAGGCGGAGCCCGACGCTCTAGTAACGATAGTGCTCGGGCTTGAACGGGCCTTGCTCGCCGACGCCGATATAGGAGGCTTGCTCGTCGCTCAAAGTGGTCAGATGCACGCCCAGCTTGGCCAGATGCAGGGCCGCGACCTTTTCATCGAGAACCTTGGGCAGGGTGTAGACTTTGCGCTCGTAATCGGCTGATTTTTCCCACAGCTCGATCTGCGCCAGCACCTGGTTGGTGAACGAGGCGCTCATCACGAAGCTGGGATGGCCCGTGGCGCAGCCCAGGTTCACCAGGCGCCCTTCGGCCAGCACGATCAGGCGGCGGCCATTGGGCATCTCGACTTCGTCGACCTGCGGCTTGACATTGTGCCAGGGATGATTGCGCAAGGCATCGATCTGAATTTCGCTGTCGAAATGGCCGATATTGCAGACAATCGCCCGATCCTTCATATCGCGCAGATGATCGATGGTGATGACATCCTTATTGCCGGTGCAGGTAACGAAGATATCGCCGATGGAGGCGGCTTCATCCATGGTGACCACTTGGTAGCCTTCCATGGCCGCCTGCAGGGCACAAATCGGGTCGATTTCCGTTACCATGACGCGGGCGCCTTGGCTGCGCAGAGATGCGGCGGAGCCTTTGCCCACATCGCCAAAGCCGCAGACAACGCCGATCTTGCCGGCCATCATCACGTCGGTGGCACGCTTGATGCCGTCCACCAAGCTTTCCCGGCAGCCATACAGATTGTCGAATTTCGACTTCGTCACCGAATCGTTGACGTTGATGGCGGGGACCGCCAAGGATCCGTCCTTCTCCATCTCGTACAAACGGTGCACGCCGGTGGTGGTTTCCTCGGACAGGCCGCGCACGTCCTTCATCAGTTCGGGATATTTTTCATGCATCAAACCGGTCAGGTCGCCGCCGTCATCGAGGATCATGTTCGGACGCCAACCATCGGGCCCGATAATCGTTTGCTCGATGCACCACCAAAACTCTTCCTCGCTCTCGCCCTTCCAGGCAAAGGTAGGAATGCCGGCCTCGGCCATCGCCGCCGCCGCCTGGTCCTGGGTGGAAAAGATATTGCAGGAAGACCAGCGCACTTCGGCGCCCAGGGCGATCAGGGTCTCCATCAACACCGCCGTCTGGATGGTCATGTGCAAACAACCAGCGATGCGGGCGCCCGCCAAGGGCTTGGCGGCGCCAAATTCGTCGCGCAGCGCCATCAGGCCCGGCATTTCGGTTTCGGCGATGGTGGTTTCCTTGCGGCCCCAGTCGGCCAGGGACATGTCGGCAACCTTATAGTCCGTAAACGTGCTCATGAATGGTCTCCCAAAAGATCGTCGCGGCGATTCATAACGGCGGTCTAAACGACGCCGGATGCAAGCCCATATGACGGTTGAAATTCGTAGCTGTTGAAGTCTGGAGCGCTATGTAGCAAACAGGCCGCCCGGAAGCAAGCATAAAAAAATCTTTATATGTTTAATCATTCATTTACTTTTCAATCGCAGCGCATAATCGCAGCGCGAGGGTATAAATCACGCCGCTGAGCCCCAGGGCCGCCAGCCACCAGGTCTGCCAAATACCGAAACTAAGATTGGCCACCACCAGACCGCTTAGCAGCAAGCCCGTTGCCGCCGCCCGTGTGCTGGGCTCTGGCAAAGAGGCAACGCGCAGCCACAGACCGGCCAGCAACGCCGCCCATAGCACGGCGCCGATACCACCCAACTCCAGCCAGATTTGCAGGCCCGCATTATGAGGATGGACACTCATCACGTTGCCGCCGCCCGCTAGTTTGCGCCCGCCCCCCGGTATGCGCCGGGCCGCATCCATACCCCAGCCCAGCACCGGCGCCTCGGCGATGCGCTGGGAGGCAAAGTGCCAGATATGCAGCCGGTGCAGGCCGGAATAATGGGTCTCGTCGAAATAGCCCGCCAGACGTTCCGGCGCCAACAAGGTTGCCGGCAATAGCGGCGCGGCCAACATGCCGATCACAACCAGCACCGCCAGCAGGCGTTGCAGCCACGGCCCGGCCCAACAGGCCAACGCCGCGATGGGCAGAGCCAGCAATAGCGCCGCCTGATTGCTGTTGGAGACGCCATGCAGGATCACCGCCGCCGCCAAGGCAACCGCCGCCAAGGCGAAAACTCGGCGGCCCCGGCGCCAAAGGATCAGGGCGGTGGGCCAAGCGCTTAGCAGCAGCAACGCCTCGGCCCGGTTCAAAACGGTCAGGTCGAATTCATCGCGCCGGCCCTGCCAGACCAGCCATTTGTGCCCCGCCAGGCCGGACAGGCTTTCCCCGCCCAGCAACAGCACGGCAAAGGCAAAGGCACCAACCAACGCCCAGCCCAGGGCACGTCCGTCCCCATCGCCCAGATCTTTAAGGCCATCCAGCAGGATCAACACTGATAGGCTGACGCCGGCCAGCTTGGCGAATGTGGACAGAGCCGCCGTTCCATCCAGGGCCCACAGGGCGGAGACAAGGGCCCAGGCCGCGAGCACAGCGGCGGCGATCGCCGTAACATCGGTAAAGGGCCGCCAGCCCTGCCCCAGGCGCAAACGCCGTAGTAGCAGCCAAAGGGCAACGACAAACAACAACGGCACCAGGCCCTTTGGCGCAATAACGCCCAGGGGCGCGAAGAACAGCGACAACAGCAAAAATGGCCGTGCCCGGGCGCTCGGCATCAGCCCGCGTCCGCCCTGGGCAATACCGCATCGTAGGTGGCCAGGGTATCGGCCACAAAGGCCTCGACGGTAAATTCGTCCAAGGCCAGTTGCCGGGCCGCCTGGCCCATGGCACGGCGCAACGCGGGGTCATGCAATAGTTTGCCGATCGCTTCCGCCGTCGCCGGGCCATCGCGGACGGGCACCAGATAACCGGTCTCGTCATGGCGGACCACTTCGCGGCAGCCAGGGACATCCGCGGTTACGATGGGCAAGCCGCAGGCCGCCGCCTCGATCAGGCCACGGGGCAGCCCTTCGCGGTAAGAGGGCATGCAGATGATATGGGCCTGGGGCAGCACGGCCGGCATGTCCGTGCGGAAACCCCACCATTCCACCAGGCCTTCGCTTTCCCAGGCATGGATTGTCCTTTCCGCCACGTCCGTGGGATTGGCCGGGTCGCGGCGGCCAACCAGGACAAAGCGCGCATTCGCGCCAGCCGCTTTCAAGGTCCGGGCCGCATGGATGAATTCATGCACGCCTTTGTCGCCTAGAATGCGGGCCGGAAACATCACCACCAGTGATTCGTCAGGGGATTCGTCGGGGGGTTCGTCAGGTGGATCGACCGGCGAAAAGGTCGCCATATCGACGCCGCAACCCTTGATCATCACGGCGATATCCCGGCGCACCAAATTTTGCGCCAGAAACATTTGCAGATCGTCCGGGTTCTGAAAGATCACCCGCCCGTTGGGATGCCCCAGGGCGTAACGGTACAGCGGCCTGATCAGGGCGCGCAGCAAACGCGCCTGCCAATCGTCACGAATGAACAAAAAGCCCATGCCAGTGATCGCGTGCACCACCGCGCCCACGCCCATCAGTCGCGAAGCCAGACCGCCAAAGATCACCGGTTTCATCGCCACGTGATGCACCAAATCCGGCTTGATACGGCGGATCAGGCGGAAACAGCGGGCCAGCAGGCGGGCTTCGCCAAACAGGCTGCGGCCGCCGCGCTTTAGCGGCAAATCATGGTAGTGAAAACCACAACCGCAAATGACGCTGACCGGGCCAGCTTCGAATGGCGCGGCCACGTGCACCTCGTAACCGGCGGCTTGGGCGGCCAGGGCCACGGATATGCGATGGGTAGTGAAGAACAAGGCCTCGTTCATCAAGAAGAGTAAACGTGGCCCACTCATTTTGCTTGGCCGTCCAGCCAGGCCTGGAACATCAGAATATCCCACAGCTGATGCTGCCAATTGCGCCGTCCCGACAGATGTTCGGCCCAGGTTCGCTGAATGGGTGCTGGGTCGAAATAGCCCTCGTCCGCCAGACGCCGCGGCGCCAACAGTTGTTCGGCCCAGTCCCGCAAGGGACCGCGCAGCCAATCATGGATCGGTACGGCGAAGCCCATCTTGGGCCGCTCGATCAACTCGCGCGGCACATGGCGGTAGAGCACTTGGCGCAAGATCCGCTTGGAGACGCCGCCGCTCAGCTTCATGGACAGCGGCAGGGACCAGGCGAATTCCACCACCCGGTGATCCAGCAATGGCACCCGGGCTTCCAGACTGACGGCCATGGAGGCCCGGTCGATCTTGGTCAGGATGTCATCGGGCATATAGGTCATGGCGTCCAGATACATCATGGCATGGGCGGGATCATCCAGATCCACGCCGGCGATACGCGGCAGATCACCGGAGCGGTCCAGCACCATGCCCTCGGCCCCGGGCCAATGGCTGGTCAGGCCCTCGTACATCTCGGCCGCGTCGCGGGCATGCAGCACGCCGGCCAGCTTATGCAGTTTGTCGCCGGGGTTGCGTTGGCCCAGAAGTCCGCCCAGGCGGTCCCACTGATGCGGCGGCAGGACGGTCAGCGCGGCCGCCATGGCAGCCTTGACGGGCCACGGCAACCAGCCGGTTTTGGCAATCAGGCGCCGCACCCACATATGGCGGTTATAGCCGGCGAACATCTCGTCGCCGCCATCCCCGGACAGCGCCACGGTGACTTTCCCGCGGGCCATCTTGGAAACCAGATAGGTCGGGATCTGCGACGAATCCGCAAACGGCTCGTCGTACATGGTGCCAAGGCGCGGCACCACGTCCAGAGCATCGGCGGCGGACAGATATAATTCATGATGCTCGGTGCGCAGATGCCCGGCGACGGCCTTGGCATCCTCGGCCTCGTCATAACCGGCATCGGAAAACCCTATGGAAAAGGTTTTTACCGGGCGCTCGGACTGCTGTTGCATCAGGGCGGCGACGGTGGACGAGTCTATTCCGCCCGATAGAAACACCCCTAACGGCACATCCGCCACCATGCGGCAACGCACCGCCTCGGCCAACAACCGCTCCAGCTCCGCCGCCGCATCGGCCTCGCTACCCTGAAAACGGTTTCCCTGACCGCCCTCGGCGACCTGGCGCAATGACCAATAAGGTGTCAGCTCAATCTTGCCTTTGCCATCGCAGCGCAGGATCGTGCCCACGGCCAGCTTATGGACGCCGCGATAAATCGTTTTGGGCGCGGGCACGCAATTGCGTTTTAGATACAGCGCCAGCGCATCCCGGTCGATTTCGCTCTGAAACGCCGGATGGGCGCGCAGGGCCTGCAATTCCGAGGCAAATATCAGATGCCGGCCAAATTGCGCGTAATACAGCGGCTTGATCCCCAACCGGTCCCGGACCAGGGCCAAGGTCCGCTCCCGCCGGTCCCACAGGGCGATGGCGAACATGCCGACAAAGCGCTTCACGGCGGCCTCCAGGCCCCATTCGACAATAGCGGCCAAAATCACTTCGGTATCGGAATGACCGTTGAATTCGTGGCCCTG
>Ga0233437_1005261_pt1 | contig 14216 bp, 11 predicted proteins | sample SI_122_August201_FD_182714 | JGI IMG/M metagenome (GOLD analysis project Ga0233437, IMG submission 182714) | Seawater microbial communities from Saanich Inlet, British Columbia, Canada - SI_122_August2016_200_MG | ecosystem: Environmental > Aquatic > Marine > Inlet | place: Canada: British... | reverse complement strand
GGGGATGAGATCAACCAAACCCTGGAAAATCTCTTCTAAAGAGATACCTGGTTTCTCAACAAGACTTGAAATACCATAGAGGCAGTTCAGTTCCTTGACCCTTTCGTCAAGATCATATGTCTTCCGCTGAAGTGTCTCCTCTGCCTGCTTGCGATCTTCGATTTCTCCTATCAACTCATTGTTCGCTTTAGCCAATTCCTCAGTTCGTTCCTCTACTTTCTTTTCAAGCCCGTCATGGGCCTTTTTGAGCTTATCTTCCGCGTCAGTTCGTTTTGTCACCTCAGTTTCAAGTTTCTCTATGGTTTTTACCAATCGGCCTGTCATGTTGCTGAAGCTTTGAGATAATCTTTCAATTTCGTCCCGGGGTCCATTTGGTAAATCAATACTTGTAGAAATCTTGTGTTTCAGATTTCCGCTATTGATTATGTTGGCGTCTCTCTCCAGCCCTGCCAAAGACATGGTGATTTTTTTTATTGTGGAAAATAAGCTCGCCACAGTCAGAAGTATAAAGAGCCCCAGAAAAACAAACAGGATCACATTGCCCTTCTGCTCAATCCTTCTGGTTTGATCGGTGGCCTCCATTGAAAGTTTCAGAGCGCTCCGGATTATTTTGCGGGACAGGATCCTCATCTGGCCGGACAGCCTTTCGTCCAAAACAAAATAAGCTTGGGGCAGCCGTTTTTCCGGCTGGTTTCTCGTTTCTAAGAAATTTTCTTTGAGTTTGAGGAATGATTTATTGAGGGTAATCAGGTTTGTCTTAATTCTCTCGCTTTCAACTGATTCTTTCAGATCCTTCAGAGTGGCCATTGTCGCGTCATATTTCGTTTCCCACTGCAATATGGTCCTTGGATAGCGATACACCAGATATTCTTCACCGATCATGATTAGATCCGTTGTTTCTCGGACCAGTTTATTGGCGGTTTCGGATTTTTCTAATTCACTATCGATTTGATAAGAAGACCATGCCAGTATCAAAGCGAACACTATTGCTAAGCCAGTACCCAAAAAAAGGTTTACATAAAGTCTGGTTTTGATTTTCATTTCTTGCTGCCCTTAATTGCAGTGACCGCCGCTGGTTTAATCTTTTCCAGTGCATCAAAATATATATATTCAAGGAAATTGGGAACCTCTGTCTTGTCAGTATATTTATGTCTGATTGCCCATCTCGCTTGATTTTCCAGATTTATGAGTAGATAATGGTCCAGAGAAAGGTCATAGGTCATATTGTCAATAAGGCTCTCTACCGTACTACTATCCACCTTGCTCATTTCAGCGTGAATTCTAATGGAATCCTCCCTGTTCGTTTTTACAAAATCTTCTGCCCTTTTTATGGCACTGAGAAACTTCTCCAGTATTTCAGGATTCTCCCTCGCATAACTCTTCCTTACAATTATTAGCCACGGTACGGTGTGAACATTGTCGCTTGGTAATATGATCGCATTTTCTCCCAGTTCTTTCCGGGCCTTAAGAATAAATGGCTGCCAGCAGAACATAGCATCGACCTTACCTTCTGTTATGGCTGAAGGCATATCGGGGGCAAGCATGCTGACAATTTCAACATCGGAACGATCCAACCCGTTATAGATGAGAAAAAAATCCATGAAAAAATCTGCGGAAGTCCCTTTCATTACAGCTAATTTTTTTCCCTTTAAATCAGCGGCTGACTTGATTCCCTTATCTTTTCTTGCGAGAACCTGATGCTCAACTGGATGGACAATATCCCCAATGATATAAAAGTCGTCCCGGACAAAACTCTTATGGACTACCGGGGTCCCGGTAACGGTCGCAAAATCAAACTCCCCATTCAAGAGCCTCTCAAGGGACATGTTTCCGGAGGGTGTAAAGACCAAATCCACATCTAGCCCTTCATCTTCAAAGTATTTGTTGTGATAAGCAACATGGGATGGGACTTCAACCATGGAAGGAACTGTGGCAAAGGAAATTTTCTGCAGGCTTGTCGGCTTTTCGATTTGTCTTTGATTCCACCAGTAAAGGCCACCGATGACCACGCCTGCCATCAATATCAGCACAAAAATCCAGGAATAACGGTTTTTCAGGTTTGTCATTTTACTTTCCCGCCCCCTTTCTTTTTCAGAACCTTTAAGTGAGTTGTCTATTGAGATTTAGGGTTGTATTTGACTATCTTCAATTTGCCGAAAAAAGCCAGCTTACTTCAATGTCGCTGTTTAACTCGATACTGTCTGAGACCCCGGGAGGATGAAATGGCATTCGTCTTTAACGCACAACTCATATTGTCTGCGCCCTGCACGAAGGGATCAGCACACTCCAAAATTTAGACTTTCTCGGGGCTAAGGGGCAGATTCAAAGCATTCACCCTTTACCCCGTTAAACATGCAAACCTCCATAAAACATGAAAGTATACTTCCGGGCGGTTGACTAAACCTTACCCGCGAGGGCTTCTGTTCCCTCACAACATCGAACCAGCGCCAGGTTCGAACCGTGCAGTAATCTTGAATCCTGCCACCACCCATTTCGTTCAAGACTAGCAGATGTAACTTTGAACGTTCGGTGGATGATATAATTTCACCACCCGGCTGCGCAAGCACTATCTTTGGATGAGTCGCTGTATCTGAATGCCTTGTCAGGTAACCGACCATACTATCGAAAGTGAGCTTTTGGGGCTTACTCCTCTGTTTTTTTCCTGAGGGCATCTTTGTTCCCGCCGATAACAGGTTGAATTACTGATTATCTATTATCAAGGATGGGAACAAATGTTCAGGGAAAAATTTTTCTTTAATTGCAGGATCTTATAACCATCAACGTGAAGGGGCAAAGAGAACAAGTAAAACCTCAACCAAAATTAGAATTGCTGCTTCATTCCTTAACTGATTGACAAACGTGTTTGATTTTCCTAAACTTATGTAGGGAAAGGAAGCGAATAGGCTTTCATGAAAGCTGTTCTAGAAAGGATGAGGGATGAAAGCAAGAATACTGATCGCAGATGATGAAGAGAATATCCTTGATACGCTTTCTGATTTCATGGAAGGCATTGGATACCAGGTTGACCTGGCAGAAAGTGTGGACAGAGCATTAGCGCTCATGCAGGTAAATGAATATGACATTCTTTTGACCGACAAAAATATGCCTGACATCGGAGGTAACAAAGAGGGTGGAATGAGCCTTCTAAAACATGCAAAAGAGCATAACCCTATGACCGAGGTCATTATGATTACGGGGTATGCCACGATAGAAAGTGCCGTGGGAGCCATGAAACTGGGCGCCTTTGATTATGTGATGAAACCGATTCCCCTCAATGAATTAAAGGAAAAAATTGACAGGGTGCTGGAATACAAGCGGTTCCTTAATTCAGAAAATACCTTGCAAATGTATAAGGCACTCCATAATCAACTGTTAGATCTACTGGTAAACAGAGACGATATCCCCGAAGATAAGCTTCAGAAGATATTGAGGACATTGGGGACAAAGATTGATCACCTGTTTGGCATGCAAAAGGGATATGAAGAAATAATCGAGACACAGTCGGAGGCATTGGAGAAGATCGAAAGCTACGCCGATCACTTAAAGGAGGCAATCCCGGGAGAAAGCCCCTATCATGCTTTAATCGAAAAGATCTCGGAAGAATCCAAGAGGCGAATCTAGGATTTTCGGATTTTCATTTTAAATTCCGGATTTCGGTAAGTTCTTTTAGCCTTTGTGCCAATTGGATTGATTTTTTTTTGGATGAGATGGGTAACACGCTTGCCTGAGGCGCAATCCCTCTTCTGATCCTGTTTTCCATGACGATGTCCGTATCATCTTTCCCGAACAACCCCTGGATTAACAGATTATAGTTTTTTTCTCCAAACGTTTTTTTGAACCCTCTCTCCGTATATGTTTCTTTTCCGAGCGATGCTACTTTCCTGACATAACCTCCATATTGCTTAAGATATTCCTCCGGTAACTGTGTTGAGACCTTCTCAACCGTCCCACCGTTTATGTATTCCGCTAAGAACCGGTAAACATCTATTTTGGGGCCATAGCTCTCTTTTTCATCCGATTCTTTGGGGCTTTCCGGATGGGGGTCAGCCGGTAAATCGATATCCTTTTCTCGCAGAGACCAATTCGCCAGAGAACCCGGTTCATCTCCCTGTGAGGGCAACAGATCCGGATTCGCCAACGTGAATTTGTCCGCGGGGTTCCCATCACCCTTCCGATTAGCTCCATTGAGAATCCTGTCGAGCTCCTTTGCCAGCGCGTTTGAATTTTTGCCGGGGGGCGGCAAAGCCAGGGGATTTACACCGAGCCCCCCTGCGTTTCTGTGAAAAATTATCTGCTCTTCAGGGCCAAACCCAAAATGACCCATCATTAATTTATGATAACTTCTTGGGCCGAATGTTTGAGAAAATTCCTGTAAGGAGAATTTCATTTTCTTAAGCAATGCGACTTTCGCCACATATCCCTCATAGCAATTCTTGTAGTTTTCCCCCGATTGGGTAGAAAACTTTTCAGCAACCCTGCCGTTCTTGTACTGTACCAGAAAATGATAAACATCAATGGCAAGGGCTTCAGTGATAACGCTTAATGCGAGCAGAAGTGTAATCACTACCAGCCCAATCATTGCTAATGGCTTTTTCAATGCCCCTGTTCTCCTTTTCTAATGGAGTCCCTTTCTTTTCTTAAATCAGCGACAGTTCTCTCAAATTGTCGCTGGTCCTCTCGCATGATCTCGAGAGTTTCGTATATGTTCTGTATTTTTTCCATTATAGATACCTCAATACTTTATGAGCGAAGGAAAGGGGAAACTTCTTGGGTGTTCAAATATCAGATCGGCAAAAAAATTGAATATCTTTACAGTTTTCTTAAAAAATTGTATATAGCGTCTGAAAAAGCCTCGAAATTCTAAATACAGGATATCGTTATTGAGTTGTAAATAGATGAATTGCTTTCATTCAATCCGCAATCCGCAATCCGCAATCCGCAATCCGCAATCCAGAAGGCGTATCACTTTTGTTTCGCTCCTGTTGCTGGTCTCTTTTCTTCCCCTGGCAGCATTTGGGAGATGTGTTGAAGGTGATTGTGTCAATGGACGAGGGGTTTATGCCTATCCGGATGGTTCAGAATATGTGGGTCTGTTCAAAGACTATATGGCGCATGGACAAGGGACCCTGACCTATCCTGACGGCACAAAATATGTAGGTGAATGGAAGGTTAGCCAGAGGGATGGAGAAGGGACGTTGACCCATCCTGACGGCACAAAATATGAAGGTGAATGGAAGGATGATAAACGGGGTGGACAAGGAACATATACCTATCCTGACAGCACAAAATATGAAGGTGAATGGAAGGGTGGTCAGAGGGATGGAGAAGGGACGTTGGCCTATCCTGACGGCACAAAATATGAAGGTGAATGGAAGGGTGGTCAGAGGGATGGACAAGGGACGTTGGCCTATCCTGACGGCTCAAAATATGAAGGTGAGTGGCGGAATGATAAACGGGATGGCGCGGGAATTTATTCCCACCCCGATGGCAGAAGATATGAAGGCACCTGGAAAGAGGGTAAGCGGGATGGTGTCGGATCTTATGCTTATCCTGACGGCACAAAATATGAAGGTGAATGGAAAGGTGGAAAACCCCACGGAGATGGGGTTTTAAGCAGCCAGGCCAAGAAATATGTCGGGGAATTCAAGGATGGTGAAAGGGATGGGCGAGGGGTTTCAAATTATCCCGATGGATCAAAATATGCGGGTGAATGGAAGGATGGCAAAAGAGGCGGCGTGGGAATTTATTCCCATCCTGACGGCAGAAGATATGAAGGCAACTGGAAAGATGGTAAACGGGACGGCGTAGGGGCTTATATCTACCCTGACGGTTCAATATATGAAGGTGAATGGAAGAGAGGTAAAAGAGATGGGCGGGGGATTTCGTACTATCCCGATGGATCAAGATATGAGGGTGCCTGGAAGGGTGGCAAGAGAGACGGCGTGGGAATTTATTCCCACCCCGACGGCGGAAAATATGAGGGCGACTGGAAGAATGATAAAAGAGATGGACTAGGGGCATATACCGATTCCAATGGTAAAAAATATGAAGGTGAGTGGAAAAATGGTACACCCCATGGGAACGGGGTGTACACCGGACCAGAGGGGAAAAAACATGTAGGTGAATGGAAGGGTGGCAAAAGAGATGGGCAAGGGGTTATGATCTACCCGGATGGTTCAGAATATAAGGGTGAATTCAAAAATGACAAAATCCATGGACAAGGGATTATGACCCACCCGGATGATTTAAGATATAAGGGTGAATTTAAAAATGACAAAATCCATGGGCAGGGGGTTATGACCTACCCGGATGGAACAAAATATAAAGGTGAATGGAAGAATGGTAAGAGGGCAGGATACGGGGTTTTTACTACCTCCGACGGTCTAAAATATTTGGGTGAATGGAAAGATGACAAAAGAGAAGGGCAGGGGATTTTGACCACGCCTGATGGTGAGAAATTGATAGGTGAATTCAAGGATGGGAAATTTATGGGTCGAAATGGACGATAACACTGACAATATGGATACCGCTGATGCCACGCCTCTCGAAGATCCGGGGGGGGCTCATGCCTTCCACAATCCGAAACCGGATTACACAAGACCTCTTTTAGAGATCCCTTCTGAGGTGCGAAAACGGGTCTTGGGTCGATTGAACTTCCTTTACGGCGAACCTGTGGCCGATGCTTACATGCCTGAACTTGAACGGATACTCGAGGTTTACTACGCCCATAAAACTGAGGCATTGTTAGAAGAGGATAAGGGGTTTGATCCCGAGGAGAGATTTACTCAAGAGGACGTCATCCTGATCACTTACGGAGATCTCCTGCGCGGTGAAGGGGCGACACCCCTCGCAGATCTGGCTGAATTCTGCGACACATATCTGGGTGGGACCATCAATACGCTTCATCTCCTCCCCTTTTTCCCCTACTCTTCCGACAGGGGATTTTCGGTCACCGATTTCGAAACCGTAGACCCCAATCTTGGGACGTGGGCGGATATCGAAGACCTTGAAGGTCGGTATCGTTTGATGTTTGACGGGGTTTTCAATCATGTGTCATCAGAAAGCCGCTGGTTTCAGGAATTTCTAAATGGCAATCCCTATTATTGGGGATTTTTTATCCATTTTGTCACGCCCGATGAGTTGTCGGCAGAGGCGCGAAAGAAGATTTTTCGTCCAAGGACTTCTGATATCCTTTCCGAGTTTCAGAGCATAACGGGCCCAATGCATGTGTGGACTACTTTCTCAAAAGACCAGATAGACCTCAACTATACCAATCCGGACGTGCTGATGCGGGTCATCGAGATCCTGCTTTTTTATGTGCGAAAAGGCGCCGGCACTATTCGTTTGGATGCCGTTACATATCTGTGGGCTGTGCCCGGAACCCAATGCGTCAGCCTGGCCCAGACCCATGAGATCGTGAAGCTCTTTCGCGATGTTTTGAATATTGTTGCACCGAGGGTGGCTCTGATAACCGAAACCAATGTGCCCCACAAGGAGAACGTTTCTTATTTCGGCGACGGCCATGATGAGGCGCACATGGTGTACAATTTTGCGTTGCCGCCGCTTGTTCTCCACACATTCTACACCGAGGATGCCACCGCCCTGTCCGGATGGGCTGATGGGTTGGAATTTGTTTCGGATACGACGACTTTCTTTAATTTCCTGGATTCCCATGACGGCATCGGCGTCATGGCGGTACGGGGAATCCTTACTGAGGAAGAAATTGCGTTTATCATTCAAAGGGCAGAAGAACATGGCGGGTATGTCTCATACAAGACGGGTCGGGACGGCACCGAAGTGCCTTATGAGATCAATATCACCTGGTTCAGCGCCCTTAACCGGGACGACAACGACGATGATATCGCCTTTCAGGTCAAGCGATTTGTGGCATCCAGAATCATCGCTCTGGTTCTTCGGGGTGTTCCGGGGATTTATCTGCACAGCCTGATTGGTACCCGGAACGACATCGAAGCGGTTCTGGCAACCCAATCGAATCGGGATATAAACCGCACCGTGATTGATGCCGGGGCTGTTATCGAGACATTGAAAGATCCTCTTTCCAAATTTTCAAGGATCAGCCGGGAGTTAGGGAGACTCATCGTCATCCGAACAAAACACCGTGCCTTTCACCCCGCCGGAACTCAACGAGTCCTATTCATATCGCGGTCCGTCTTTTCTGTTATCAGGAGATCCCCGGAAGAGGACCGATTCATTCTGGCCCTGATAAATGTGACAAGCGGGGTTACCCATCTGGAAATACCGCTGTCCGAGATTGGTACTGATGAAGCGAGGTGGTTTGATCTTGTGAGTGGAATGGAATGGATGGCCGAAAACGGGACGCTTTTTATTACATTACAGCCCTATGACGTCATCTGGTTGGAGCCTTTCAGCAGAAGTAACAAAGCTCAAGTCATGGCATCAAAAAGGGCGTAGATTTCGTCCTCAACACCGACCAGATACGCCCTCATCTCTTCAATTTCATTTTCCCCTATTTCTAATACTTTGAGATCCTGCCCGGAAATAGCAGGCGGAACGGGATTGCCATCCTGCCCCAGACCAAGTTCCTGAGGCAAGGCGTTTGCAATCCGGAGCATGGCCACATCACGATCGTTTGCTCCTTTAGGCGTGTTGGCTTGATGATGGGCGGCAATGGAACTGCTGATCACTTCAGGGAATTTCCAGCGCGTTAAGAGCATGGCGCCTATCTCACCATGATCGAAACCGATCAACTGGCTCTCGACAACATGAAGTCCCGCGATCCCCTCATTATGGATTTTCTCTAAGGCCTCTTGGAACAGCTCATTAAAATGCTGATTTAAAACAACTTTACCGATATCGTGTAACAACCCGGTGATGAAGAAATGATCTGCGTTTCCCCCGTTATTAAATCTTTTCCCCAATTCCTGCATGAGTGTGGCTACAGCTAAGCTGTGTACCCACAGTCCCTTATCTGAAAAATTGGGGGATTTTCTGTGAGAAGGCAAACTCTGAATAACCCCGATGGATAGGGCGAGGGACTTGACCATGTTACGGCCAAGCAAAGGCATCGCCAGTTTCAGGCTTAAGATTTCCTGTGAAAACCCATAATAGGCCGAGTTCGCTACTTTCAGTATTTTTGATGAAAGGGCGGGGTCAGTGGAAATTGTACCCGCGATATCGGAGGCGTTGGCGTCGTCTTTTTCCATCACGCCCAATAGTTTTGGGACTACCGCGGGAAGCGTGGGGATTTCATCAATCTTTGAATAGATTTTTTTCAGGACGTCATTTTTTTCCATAATTGCATTTCATGCCTTTGTGAGGCGATTGGATAAAACAAGAAGATCTGCTTCTACTAAATTGTCCGTATGAATTTCATTGAAGGGAATGGCATATTCCCTCCCCGATCTGACGGCGGGCATGAGTCTCGAAGTCCCGGCTTTTAGATATTCCGCTATCTTAAAGGCCATCCTCTGGGCTAATGTGATATCCTGATTATTGGCGCCGGCGCCTCTTATATCCCGTGAAAATGGTTCGCATACCACTTTTCTCTTGATTTTGATGCCGGTTTCCAGCAGTTCTTTGTGAAAAAACTCCGCGGCATTGCCTTTAATGCCCGCCTTTTTTCTTTCTTTTTCCTTATATCCTTCCGCCACCACGATTACGCAATCATTTTTCTGATTTAAGGCTTCGACCACTTTTTTGTGATCAATCACACTGTTGGGGAGAACAGCGAGATGCGCTCGTGATCCCAAACAGGAATGGAGGGCATGAAAACCACTGCTGGCGCCCATCATTTCAATAATATAGGTCCTCTTGTGTGTGCGAGCATCAGCCATATAACATCTGATTTTTTCAGCCCCTATCTCAATCCCTGTATTTTCCCCGATACATTCCGTTCCTGCGACATCGCTGTCAATCGTTACCGGCACAAAGAATACCTGGATAGCGGTAGGGAGAAAATCACATAATTCCCTGATTCCTCTAAATGTGCCGTTGCCCCCAATGGCTATGATTGCTTTCACTTTTCTTTTTATGATGGTTTCTGCGGCCTTTTTCTGGTTTTCTCTTTTAACGAAGTCTCTGTATCTCTCCCCCCTCAAAAGTGCGCCCCGCCAATCAGAAAGAGGGGCGGCATGAAACACTCCCGGGGCCTGGTCCAATTTCTTCAGTATCTGAGGATGGTAGACCAGCCTGATGAAATCATCTCGCTTTCCGGAAACCAGAGACTTCAATCCTTCTACCGTGGCATAAATTTCCCTGCCGATCTCCTCTAAATGGAACGTTATAAACGCTGTGACAGGATTGTATCCGGGGGCGCATCCCCCGTCCTGAACAAGCAGGACGTCAATCTCCTCGAACATCCTCCGGGTCTCCATCTCTGTTTTCCTGACCCGGGCGGCGATTCGCTGTCCCACCTTGATTCTGGCAAGGAGTTCTTCTCTATCCACGGGCTTGAACAGATAGTCATCAGCCCCTTCCCTCATACAGGCCATCTTATCTTCTTTGGTTTCTTTCGCGCTGACCATAATCAGGTATATGCTGGATAGGTTCGCGCTCGCATCGCCCTTGATGTGGCAGCATAGTTCCAGCCCATCCATTTCAGGCATCATCAAATCGCTGATGACAATATCAGGGGTCGATTTAGCAATAAGATCTAAAGCTTCTTTGCCGTTTTTTGCCTCCCGTACTCGAAATTCGGGAAAATCCTTTAGAATTCCCCGATACAGTTTTCGGGCGACCTTGTCGTCATCTACAATCAATACCCTGAATATTTGACTCATATCTTTGCCTGCCAATTAGATTTAAAGTGCCTTGAGCTTGTTTTCATCCAGCCGCCCCACGGTAATTTGAAGTGTTTCTTTCCGTTTGGCTGCGAGCCTGAACCAGTTTCGGATCTCCGCGCTCAGGAACTCCTCACCCACGCCTCTTGAAGCTCTTCCCTCAAGGCGATGGTCCATGTGTCCTGAGTTGATATAAGTCCAGTTTTTTCCACTCTGGGATACGATTCCCGTGTGTCCGCGGGTAGGTGTGGAAAATGAAAGAATCAAACCTTCATGGAGAAAAGGTTTAACCTCCTGGTAAATCTTGCGGGCCTCGGTCTTTGAATTACGGATTTTTAGAATAGATTTAGAATAAATCGGTGAACCGGAAGTTTCAATGAGCCCTTCGCCCGTAAGATAGTGATTACCCGACAGACCCTTTTCAGTTGCCATTTTCACAAGCCGCTCCCCGAGTCCATCACGGCCATAATATTGGATGCCGACCCCTTCCAGTCCTCGAGCCACCAGTTCAAAGCAATCCATTTCTTTGTAGGGTTTCCCAATATATGGTTTGATAGCTTTGACCAGCCCCGCGGAAAAAGGATCGGATTCGGGTGGCTGTATCTGTTTGGCCCGCAAACCGGGCTGATCTGCCTGCACAGCGTGTGTGGCAGGGGCTTTGTTCCCGTTCCATACGACTTCAAGGGTCTTCGGATTTAAGTAAATTCGGGAACCGCCGGGTATGGTTGTGTAGGTTTTGTCGCGGTTTACGCTGGAGTTAAGGATGCCCCAGCATTCTTTTCCATAGGCCGGATGTTTGATCAGGAGTTCCGAGACCGTAGGGTTGCTTTTGGAGAGGGTTCCTATGAAGATGGGCTCAGCATTTTTTCGCGTATTGTTCTCCGTATGAGTTTCATTACCGGAAACCTCCCGACGGTTCCATACGACTTCAAGGGTCTCAGGGTTTAAGTAAATTCGGGAACCGCCGGGTATGGTTGTGTAGGTTTTGTCGCGGTTTACGCTGGAGTTAAGGATGCCCCAGCATTCTTTTCCATAGGCCGGATGTTTGATCAGGAGTTCCGAGACCGTAGGGTTGCTTTTGGAGAGGGTTCCTATCTGAACAAGCTCGGGCCTTTGCGAGCTTTTACGCCCTGCTTGTAAGCCATTATTCAAAACAGGAGGATAATAGTCAGAGACAATGATAGTGTTCAGAAGAAAACGCTCTGGCGCAACCGACATCTTGCTCACGCCCAGCGACCCTCGTCCGGAAATGGCCGTATGGGCAGGTTGCACCGGGGCTGCAATCTGTTTATTAAGTATACGGGAGAATTCAGCCTTTTGAAGCGCGTGAGACGTCGCTATTACCCGATTAACGGTTTCCTCTCCTGTTGTTGATGATACAAACATTGGCCCCATCCCGGACTTGAAGGATGTTATTCCTCCCTATCAGTTTCCTCCGAACTTTACTATTTTATGGTAGATGCAATTTTTGTGCCATGTAATCTTTGTTTGCAGTAAGGCGCAATTAAGATAAAATCAAATGTTATTTCGGTAATTTAGATGATAATTAAAATGAGGAGGGATATAGTCTCAGTTTTGCCAGAGGGGCCAAGGAAGAAAAATCAAGCTTTGGTATTTTTCAGCGTCAATTTTTGAACGCATAATCCATAACTCCATGAGGTGTTGTTTGAAACTGACAGTTGACAACTGATACCACATAACGATTTTCTTGTTTTTTGTGGCAGAAAACCAGGTGATAGGCACTAAATCTCGATCTCGGCGCTTTCGCGAGCAAAAAAGATTTCTGTATCATCCGTGTAGGCGGAATCACAATATTTCGCAGAAAGCGCGTCAATCTGCGCGTCAGTCCTTACCGGGTCATGATGAAAAAGGGCCATTCGTTTGACGCCCGCCCTTTTTACCATGGCAATGGCCTGTTCAAAGGTACTGTGCCCCCAACCAAGCCTTGAGGATTCATATTCTCCCCTGGTATATTGTGCGTCGTGAACAATAAAATCAGCATTTTTCATGAATTCTTCTATTCGTTGATTCTGTTCAGCGGCTACCTGCTCTCCTTCGCGGGCCATTGCTTCGTCATAGGATGGATCATCCGGATCGGTGCAAAAGACATTTCTGAAGGGCTCGGTATCATATGCGGTACAAAAGACCTTGCCTTTAGACTCAAACCGGTAGCCAAGACAGGACACTGGATGGTTCAGATATTTAGTGACAACGGTTATACCGTCGCCAAGATCCAGGCGGACCTCTTTAAGATCAAGGTATTCTATGTCCGAAGCGAGTTCAGCCTGGCGTACCGGAAAGTAACGATATACCAACTGTCCTCCCACAACATCTGCAAGGCTGTCTTCTTCAAAGGTGGATGGCCCGTAAACTTTCAGCTTTGTTCCGGGGATATAAATGGGGGTAAAAAAAGGGAAACCCAATATGTGATCCCAATGGGTATGTGTAAGGAAGATTTCTGCACGGATGGGGCTCTTGGGAAGATCATTTGCCACGATGTAATCACCCAGTTGCCTTATACCTGATCCGGCATCAATAATAATGAGCCGTTCCGGATTTTCAAACCGCAATTCAATGCAGGCGGTATTACCGCCATATTTCATTGTATCGGGTCCGGGGCAGGGTATTGAACCCCTCACGCCCCAGAATCTAATTTTCATCAGTTGAACCTCATTTGGTATTTGCCAGAAAGATTTTGGCCTTTTCAATCTCCTCTATAATTGTTTGCTCAAGGCCGAAAAGCGTCTCCCTCTCAATTTCCATTTGCCCCATAAGATCAAATACCTCCTGATCTTCGGGAAAAGCATCCCCTGAGGACCCAATACAAAAAATATTTGCGTAGGTATTGGCAATAGCAACAATACCGACCAACTGGTGGTTTTCATCACCCGCCTTTTCCGGTTCATGATGATGACACATGGCACTGTTCATTGACGTGTTGAGCTGCCATTTGTCAGCGATCATTTCTCCAACAATGCTATGGTCCATACCAAATACTTCCACCTCGGTTATTATCAGGGAAACCTCCCTTTTCTCCGAGAGTTCCAGGGCAAGGGCATATTCATTATTAAAACAATTGTTCAAAGGTATTTTTCCAAGGTCATGTAAAAGCCCCGCTACGAAATACGCTTCCCGTTCGGTCACTGGAACATTTTTTATGCCAGCCAGTAGTTTGGCAGTAACGCCGACACAGATCGAATGGGTCCAGAAATCGTCCATGGAAAACGCCTGAAAAGATCCCTCCTCCTGACCTATACTGTCCAGGACTGCCGTACTGAGTGCCAGATTTTTCACAGTATTGATGCCGATCATAATGATGGCCCTGGTGAGAGATGTGATCTGATTAGGCAGGGCATAATATGCTGAATTAATAAGGTTCAACACCTTGCCCGTCAACACCGGATCAAGGGATATCACTTTGTTAAGATCATTGGGAGATATTGCCGGGTCATTACA
>Ga0233437_1005260_pt1 | contig 14228 bp, 19 predicted proteins | sample SI_122_August201_FD_182714 | JGI IMG/M metagenome (GOLD analysis project Ga0233437, IMG submission 182714) | Seawater microbial communities from Saanich Inlet, British Columbia, Canada - SI_122_August2016_200_MG | ecosystem: Environmental > Aquatic > Marine > Inlet | place: Canada: British... | reverse complement strand
TTATAAGAAAAGAAGTTATGGTGGAGAATCAAATAACGACTCGTTTGGAGATAGTGCTCCTAGACGTAGTTATTCAAGAAGTCCTTCAAGCGGACCATCAAGAGGGCCTTCACGCAGTGGATTCTCAAAACCAAGATCTGGTAGTGGGCCAAGAAGCGGTGGCGCAAGAAGTTCACCAGGAAGCCCGTTTAAAGGTAGTTTTTCAAAACCAAAATCTAGTTCGCCTAGAAGTTCTTCAAAACCAAAACCTAGTTTTGGTGGACGAGATTCTAGAAAACCCGGTCCTCCAAAGGATCGTTCAGCAAGACCTCGAGCACCACGTTCAAGTGCACCAAAAACTGGAAAGAAATTTTATGAAAAAAGACGCTAGTTTCTAAAAATTAGTTCTTCTTTTTCTCTACGAGTTAATTGTTTTAAAGCGTATTCTCTTTTCATTGCTTCGCTTTTAGTTTCAAATTCTTCGGAGTAGATTAAACTTACAGGTCTTCTTTTCATAGTGTACTTTGCGCCTTTGCCTTTGTTATGTGCCTCGATTCGTTTGTCTAGATCGTTTGTGTAACCACAATAAAACGAACCATCTCTGCATTTTAGAAAATAAACGAAGAACATGATTGAATAGGGTGGGGGGATAGAAAAAGCTTTCCGCCGGCACTAGGGTTAAGGAAGATTTATATAGTTAGCTATATACTAACTATATAGTGATTATATGGTTGAAATTACAACAATTCAGTTACCAAAAACTGTTGTATCTGAATTAAAAAAAGTAAAAAAATATCCTAGACAAAGCTATTCTGAGTTAATATCCGAAATGGTTGATACGTTTAAACAAGCAAAGAAAAATAGTCAATATGACGAATTCTTACATTCGATTCAACAAAGAAAAATGAAAGAGCTTTGGGATAATAAAGAAGATGAAGCTTGGGAAAAAGCATAGGTGTCTTGCGTGACTTATTCTGGTGGAGAAGTTGTTCTAGCTAATGTGCAATTTCCAGATCTTTTAGGTATAAAAAAAAGGCCAGCAGTCATTCTGTTTGAAGAAATGGGAAATATTGTTGTTGCTGGGATAACTAGTAATTTGAGAATGAAAGGTATTCCTTTAACCACAAAAGAAGGTGCAATAAAAGACTCTATAATAAAAACAAATTATATTTTTACATTAGGACAAGAACTAATTGAGAAAAAACTATTTTCTTTGACAAAACAAAAAAAGCTAGTTTTGTATGATGAAATAGAAACAAAGATTTCTAAATTAAAAGATTCAATTTGAAACTAGAAAAAGTTATTGTTTTCTAGACGGCTTTTTATTGTTTATATGTGCTTTGAATGTAGTTGGGCTTTCTAAGTGTTGTGGTAAACGATATTGGGCCATTTGATTGGCTGGTTTTTGAGCAAGTTTTTGTGCTTCAAAAGCAAGTGCAGTTTGATAATTGCTTGGTGTCCCGGATATGAGTTTACCGTGAGCAATATTATATTCAATGGTTGCTTTTTTTCCATGTGCACGTAATGCTGCATTTAGTGCGTCGTGTATTCCTTGTGAATCAGTCATTCCACCGTGTGCCGCGCCTGAAAGTACAAGTGCTTTTAACGGTGCGCCCATGTAACGCGGATCTTTTTTTGATTTATTGATTATATTTATAATTTCGCCCGCCATTTTTGTATTTCGAATACGTATACTATATGCCATTCTGATTATTTGGTCTGTAGCGGTGCCAGTTGGTGCTTTGTTGATTTTGGAATGTAATAAAATTTCTTCAGGAGTCATTTGTTCGGCCATACAAATATGTTTTACTCCGTGTTGGTATGCATATAGTATTGTGCCAATATGAAACGGGTTTTCTAGACCACAAAGAAGTGAACACTTTTTTATTATTTTTAAACGGGCTTCTCCGAGTTCTCTTCCTTTGAGTGTATTTTGAAGTGATATGAACCGATCTGATAATGCTTTTAACGTAGCATGGTGTAAATCGGTTGATTGTTCTATAAATCTTTTATCTTTCGCAGTGATGTCTGCGGCTTCAAGAATTAACGTATTAAATGGGGTTTTATGTTTTTGAGCTATTTTTAATGTAGATAAAAACACACTCCAATTAAATCTTTGAACATCGTGGTCACAATAATGAAAATTAATTACTGGCTTTGCGCGAGTTGCAATAGCAATAGGTTGGCGGGCAATACGATTAGTTGTTTGTGTGTGGGCGTCTTTTGCAATTAATGCTGCCACACCAGCCGCTATAATTTTGTATTTTGTTTTTCGGAATCTATCAAATAATTTAGGCATAATAAAAGTATTCTATTAAACTAGAAAAAGCTTTTGGAAAAGTTACTTATGCTTGTTGATCGCGTCTAAAACAAAGAAGATTGTTTCAAAAGAGAATTGATTAGCTCTTTTTTGTTTTTCTAGTTCGGTAATAATTATAGCATCTTTTTGGATAGTAATCTTTAATTTATCACAAATATCTTGTTTAATTACTTTCCAATTCTTAGCTATTTGTTCATAGTTGTGCTCAACCTTGGCAATGCTTAGTAAATGAGTTACAAATAATTCTTCTGGCGGAATAACGCGAGGAGTCTCTTTTTCTTCTTTGACTTCTTGCCATCTACTAAAACCAAAGTCTTCGGGGTACGCGTATAATTTGCTAGAATGCTTGCTCAAGAAAATGTCTTTTCCAAGTGTTAGCGTAACTTTTTCATCATTGTGTTTAGCGGCTTTTGCTAGCATCGCAATGTCTAGTTCGTCCAAAAAACTGCTTTGTAAATAAAAAAAGTGTTTTGAAATAGCACTCATTGATTTTATTCGCGCTTTTATCACATCTTCGTTTGTATGATCTTTTTTTACCATTGCTTCAAGAGAATCAACCGCCTTTTTCAAACCAAGAATTGTTTTTTTAATGTCTTTTTGTCGAACACAAAAATCCTTTAGTTCAGCAGCAATCATATTAACTAGCATTTCGCCTTCAGAATGAGAAAAAACAGATTCTTTTGAACTAATTTGTTCGAGTTCATGCCCATACTTTATTTTAACAATAATCCTTTGTTGTAAACTCTTTTTTACAAAGGCTCTTACAGCAGAAAACTCTGTAAATTCTTTTTTTGAAAACTTTTTTTGAATTATTTTGAGATTTGATAAGTTTGAAATTATGTTGTTTGCAAAGAATTGCGTTGCACGAAAACTATGTGACATTTCGTCTCGCAATTCAATAAAACTTATGTTTTTCTCGTCTTCTGCTTGGTTTACTTCACGAGTATAAACGCGTTTCCAACGCTTTATTTTATCCGGATGAACTCTTTTGTAAAAACGCATTATTGCATCCAAATCGTGAGGCATTTTAATCGATTTAATATAGTCATTTCGCTCATACGCACTACCTTGGATAAGCAATTCTTCCATAGAACCTTTTTCTTCTTTCATGCTTTGGCGGTCAACAAAATAAAGATCCTTGTTTTCAGCAGCAATCTTTACAATTGATTTGAAATAATTTGGTTCGATTTTTTCATCAGTAATTAATCGAGTAACAAGTTCAGAAGGAACATAATAATAGATAGTGGCTTTTTTGTGTCCTTCGTACGATCTTAGAAGACGGCCAACTTTTTGTACAAAAGCACCCGAATTGTATATTGGAGAAGCTATTATTCCGTGTGAAGCATACGGAAAATCAATTCCTTCTCCAAGCGTTCCGACCGAAATAAGCACATTGAATATATGGTTTGCAAAATCAGTTTTTATTTTATTAAAATTGTCTTTTACGTGATAACTATCTGATTTTGAATGATATGAATGAGAAACTTTTTTTGAAAAGCTTTCTTGTAGCATTTGATTTAATAGATCCGCTTTTTTTATTCGATTAACAAAAACAAGTGTTTGATGTGCGTTTTCTTTTCCAATATGAAATTTGTTTGCTAGGATTTTTTGTATTCCAATAAAATCCGTGTTCTTTGAAGTAAAAATATTTCCGTCTTGATCATTGTTTTCGCTTTCTTCTGGAAGAAAATCGTTGAACGCAGATTCTGCTAAATCCATGGTATTTTGATTATTATTTTCTATTTTATGAAACAGGGTTTCGTTCACTGAGTAAAAAACAATTTTTATTACGGGGTCAAGGATAATTTTGTCTTGCAAGGCTTGTGCAAAAGAATAAGTGTGGATTATCCCGCCCAAATTAAAGTCCGCACCTTTACCCTTCTTTTTTGGAGTTGCGGACAAACCCAATCGATACTTGATGTGTTGGGTGGGAAACTTGTAGTTCTCGGTTGTGTTATGCATCTCATCAACGATTAAAAACCAGTCATGTTGTTTCCAAGTAAACTCTTTGAAAAATTGTTTTATTTGATGAAAAGTTGCTAAAAAAACTTTGTGGTGTTCAAGCTTTTCTTGTACCTTTGAATATGCTTTTGTTTCAGTGTTACTAGAGATCTCGTAAATATCTTTTTTCTTTAACTTTGAATAATCTGTTATCGCGTTAATCCATTGTTGTATTAGAGTTAAACGAGGACACACAACTAGTATTTTTAGGTTCGGATTTTCTTCTAGTTTCTCGCTAATTGCTTTTACTGCTAGAATCGTTTTTCCTGCTCCGGGCACAGCTTGTATGATTCCTTTGTGATGTTTATCCCACGCAGAAAGTGCTTCTAGTTGCCAATCCCTTGGTTTAGGGCCAGTATATATATTCAAAAAATGTCACCAGACTATGAATTGGCTAGGCAAGAAGTTAAAAGAATATCTAAGCGATGATTTGGAGTGGTTATTTCAAACCAACGATTTTTCAAACCAATTTTTTCTAGGAGTATAACCAAGCGCTTCTGCTGTTGCAGTATACATTTTTCTTCTTCGTTTTAGAACTTGTGCTCTGGCTTGTTCACTTAAGTGCTTAAACTCGGCTTTTTCAGCTTTTGTTAACGGCGGGCCTTTTCTAGGTCCAGTTTCTAAGCTTTTCATAAATTTTTTAACTAATTGTCTACCTCTAGATGTTCTTGAAACCATTTGATCTAGCTGGAAACCTACGGTAGTTTTTGTGTGAGGGTTCTTTTCAGGCCGGGTTATTTGAACTTTTGTATAACCTTGTGCTCTTGCGTGTTCCTCGATTAGTTGAATTAAAAATTGTGGAATTGGCATGCTTGAAATCGATTCAAATTCATTTTTGAATTTTGTTATCTTAGTCCCGCCTTGGATTGCAGTAATTTTAACGGTGTCTTTGTAAAAATCAAGTTTTATATTAAATACTTCGACGGCTCTAAATTCAGTAAACTTTTTACTTTGGCCAATTGGGACCGTTCGATTTGTAACAAGAGAAACTTGCATTGGTGCTTCAAATTCACTCTTTTTTAGATCTACAACAAACGTACCTTCTTTTCCTTTGTAAAATCTTGTTGGAAAACTACTAAGGAATGCTTTTCCAAATTTTGCATATGTTTTTGGAAATCTTTTTCTTAATTCAGATCGATCTAATTCTGGTTTGTATCTACTAAAAAAGAAACCCAAATTTCTTTTTCTCTTAAATCCATCTAATAATTTAGGCATAATAAATAATGGTTCATTCTAGTTTAAATTAGTTTTATATGTTGGATTTCAAATAAAATACTTTTCTTACTAATTTTAATATGTTTAGATATATGCTTGCACCTATAGAAGATTATGTTGGTCCGGCTCTACGAAAACTTTGTTTTGATAATGGTTGTGACCTAACCTTTAGCGAGATGACTCGGGTCGAAGGCATAATTAGAAAAAACAAGGCTACTCTCTCAAAAATCGAGGTTAAGGGAGATACTCCAATGCAAATACAATTACTTCCTGGAAACGAATCACAACTAGAAAGGTATATTTCTGGTTTTGAACCATTTGATGGTTTTTGTGGATTTAATTTGAATCTTTGTTGTCCAAGCAAGAACATAACTAAATATGGGCGAGGCGGAGCAATGGTTAAACGAATTGCAAAAACAAATAAGTTGTTGAGAGTTATTCATGACGCGGGCTATGCTACTTCAATAAAACTAACTCTTGGTTTGAATCAATTCGAAAAAACAAACAAGGTTTATCTACATAACATAATTGAAACTAATGCAGATTTCTATGTTGTACAAGCAAAAACCTCGATTCAAAAATCAAGTGTAGAATATGATTACTCTGTTCTTAGCGAATGTGTTGATAGTGGAAAAGAAATTATTGCTAATGGCGGGATTGATTCGATTACAAAAGTAGATTTGATCAAAAAAGCTGGTTGCGATGGAGTTATGCTTGGAAGAAGTGCTGTGCTAAATCCTGCGATTTTTAACGAGTTAAAAGGAAAAAAAGTTAAGTCTCTTGAAAAACTAAAACAAGATTATTCTATCCTGAGTCAAAAATATGATGAAAAAGACAAGTATTATACTAATTTTTTAAAAGTCATAGAAACGAATCGGTTTGACTGAATAGGTTTTTATTTCTCCACGCTGTGTATTTAATATGCGTAGAGCTAAAGCAAGTGTTTTGAAACGAAGTCATACTAGTGTTTCAACAAGAAGTTTAACTGAAGAACAAAAAACAAGCTTGCAATTTCTGCTTGAAAAAGGCGTGAGTAAGCGTGTGGCATTGGCCGCCGCTACAAAACCACAAACAACGCTTGATATGATAAAACAAAAAATAGCGGTTTTTGAAAGAACTGAATTAGATAGCTCTCTTTGTGGCGTTTCAAGAATGCCGATTAAATATTATGAACATGCGCTAATAGAGTCTTTGACTAAATGCAGGGTGTGGCACGTGGGTGCTGCTACGAATAGGCTTAAAGGCGATTATGCCAAAAAACAACTTGATGTAGCGTTTCCTGAATGGAGAGAAAGGCATTCTATCCGGCGTGTTGCTCCTTCGTTATTATATCAAAGAGTTTTAGTTTTGCGAGAAAAAGGATTGCCGCTAACATCACATAATCTAATTACATATCCGGTTCCAAAAGGTCATTTAAAACCCGCACACAAATCTGAGGACCTGCAAAATCAAGCAGAAGCACGAGTTGAAAGGATGCGTAATGCTGGAATCCCATTAACTGATTTGCCAAGAAAACTTTCTATACCGGATGTGGAATTTGAAGAATTTATTCGACGACAAGAAAACGGGCGAAGAAACACAAATCAACAAGCCGTACATGATTATTTGAGTAAACTGCGTGTTCGAGAAGACCTTGTTGAAGAATTATCTAGTAGACAAGGGTTGTCCCTTAAAGTAATTAAACGCAAAATAGAGTTTGTGCGATCTCAAAAACTCGATCCTGAAGTTTATGGTTTTAAAACTATTCCAAAGAGATATTGGCAAGATTATCTGGGATTAACTTTTCAAAAATTCAAAGAAAAAATGACTACTGCAAAAAAGCAATTAGCAGATAAACGTGCGGCAAAATTGCTTGATCAAGAATTTCCTGGGTTGAGAAAAAAACCAAAATTGCGTAATAGGAGTCCTCAAACGATTCTTACAAGGGCTCGAATGTTAAAAGAGTTAGGTCGAAGTGTGAGTGCTTATGCCGTAAGAGAAACAACAACGGAAATATTAATGCAATTAATCGCACAAAAACGGGGGTTGGTGAAACCCGAAAAAAGAACTCGAAGAAGCCAAGCAAAAGAAACTGCGTTAGACTTCGTTAAAAGAAATAAGATTCACGCGAGTTTGTTTAACCAGATGCTTTTTCGTTTACAAGCATTACATAGAATGCGACAAAAGAATAAAGCTACTGCTGGAAAACTAATCGCGGATCCAGCAATAATTGTTGGTGTGATTCGAAGTAAAAAAACAATTCGAAATAGGGTGTCTGAGAGAAATATGAATTTATTTGCTAATTGGGTGCTTGGTCAAAATCCAATGCAAATTCAACCGCTAAAAGTAGAAAGACCGGTTGAAAATGTGGCGAAAACAACAAAAAAACCAGTACAAGGAAAAACGGCAGGGGGGAAACCGGTAAGACAAACTACAAAAAAGACTGTTCAAAAACCGGTTCAACCAGTTAAAAAACAGTCGAGTATTGATAGATTAGCTATTGAAGTTGCGAAAAAAGTTTCAAGACCAAATTTTGCAGAACCCACTAGGCGCGGGAGTATTGTTGCTGAAAGAGAAGCAAAAAAAATTAGTGCTGAAATTGCGCGATTAGAAAGGACCACGTCAGTAGCACAAGCGCAAGTTAGAAAAGAAGAAATTAGTAAATTAAAAGGAAAAAGACAAGTATTAGTTGATTATATGTATGGTAGACTTCCAAAAAATCACAAAGTAGTGAAATACTTGAATTCTGTTTGATTTTGGAAACAATTAAATTGATTAGAAACGAATATTTTCTATGCATGCAAAAAAATCTGATTTTCAAATACGTTTAGAAAGATTTGATCGCGACAAAGGAATTTCTGCTCGCGCATTAGAACTTGCTAGGAAAAGACGAAGAATAAGTGACTTAACATCTAATGCTGGAAGAAATTTGATTTATTATCATGGATTACTTGAAAAAATGGAACAAAAACTAGGTAATGCCAAAGGACACTCATTTTTACACTTGGGAGGGGCAAACGGAGTTCTAACTAAATTTTTACAGGAAAGAGGTGGGAGAGCCGTGAATTTTGAATTTGATCCAAAACTATGTGAAATGGCAAGCGAGTTAGGGAATAAAAATATTGTTCAAGGAGATGCATTAGAAACTCTGCCATTTAAAAAAAATACATTTGATGCACTGGTTTCAGATAGATTTGTTCTTGGAGGTTATCGTGCGATAGATAGACATTTAACTCCAGAGACCAGATGGAATGGTAGCGAAGCAATAATAAAAGAGGCTTCGCGAGTAGTAAAACCGCATGGATTCTTTTTTGTTAACGGAATTGCGATACACAAATCAGATATTGGTCCACAAGATATTGAAAGAGTTTGCAGGAGATATTTTCGTCGGATAGAACCCTATTTTTATAATTATGAATTGCCAGGAAAAAAAGAAGGTATTTTTGTTCCAGGATTGATTTTATCTGATCCAAAAAAATGATTATTTAACCCACAATTTCAATTCTTTTATAATCGGAGTTAGTTTTCTACCTTTTGGGGTTAAAGCATATTCCGTTTTTACGGGGGTGCCCATAATCAAACTTTTTGTGATGATCTTGTTTTTTTCAAGGTCCTTTAATCTGGTTGAAAGGGTTCTTGGATTCAAAGAAGGAATCGATTTTAGGAGTTGATTAAAACCTAATCGTCCTTTGTGCGTTGCAATACTGTTAACGATTAACAAGTCAAACTTCTTACCTATTTGTGCAAGAGCAATTTCTAAATCATTTACTTTTTTACTTTTCATTAGTTAAAACCCATAATTTATTTCTTTAAACCTTAATTTGATTATAAGTATACTTATTATAGTTAGTAACCTTTTTAAAGTTAGTTATATAAATAAGGTCGACAGTAAGTAAAAAGGTTTTAGGCATGAATTGGCAAAAATTTGTACAAGGGAATTTGGGTGTTACCACACCTCATTTGGTTCGTAGTCACAGTGCTCTTTTAATGAGTACTGTGCGAGAGCTAGCAGAAACTAATACTCTCGCAAATTGGGTGCGAGATACTAATCATAGTTTAGTAGATGGAAGACAATTAACGTTAGCAATGTTTGCTTAAGTTCCGTTATAATAATTCCACTACTCTTTTCGTTCTTCCACTAATGGGTGGCAGACTTCCGTTACTAGGGGCCAGCGTTCCGTTAACACCCTCCGTGCTTCTGGTATTCTAATGGGGGGTTAAAATTAGTTCTTTTGGGCAGATTCCATAAAGTTCCGATTAACTTGGTTAACGCCGTCTTTTTCCCATTTTTTTAGTTGATCAGAGCGTTTTAACTCTGCTAGTCGCTTGTTTTCTTTCAAAATTTCTTTTTTATTAGCCATAATAGATTAATGTGTTGAGGGGGTTATAAAGGGTAGTTATTGCAAAGAGTTAAATTATACAATCAAATAAGATATATATGGCTGTTCATACTCCGTCGCTTATTGCTAAGAACAAGCAAGTTCTAAAACCAGTGCTTGAAAAAAATGGTTTGAATGGGCGCGTGTTAGATGCTCTGGCTAGACGCGGAAATCCTCGTAAAATGGTTGATAGACTAAAACGATTAGTTGATGCCGGGGTTCCGCTTAAAGGGGTTGTAACCAAATTAAAATTATCCAAAGCCGATTTTGAAGCATTATTATTGCGACACGCAGGAAAAGGTGGTTTGAATCAAGGACAACAAGCATTATTTGATTTCATGCGCGATAAAAAGGTTCCAAGAGAAATTGCAATGGATATTGCAACAAGAAAAACATATCACCAAATGAAAATTCCAGAAAAATTCGAGTACTTTGAATCAATAGAATTAGATGCTAGTGTTTATGGAGTTAGAAGAATTCCGTTGAAATATTATATGCATTTGTTAACAAAACCACTGGAAGAAATAAAACGAGGGATAAACCGACAAGTTCTTTGGAAATTAGAAGATGATTTTGCAGTAAAAAGATTAGATGAGGTTCTACCTAATTGGAGAAACGTGAAATCTTTTTATCGAGAAAAAAACGGAAAAAGAATTCTTTTAAGACCTTCAAGAATAAGACGGCAAATAACTAGACTTGCTGGTGAAGGGATTCCTATGCGTGCACGGCATATTGTTGCTTCTTTAACGCGCGCAAAAAGAGACGCAGATATGCTTGGAAGAAACATGCGAGGTCGAAGAAAAGTACTTGAAGGTTCTGAATTAGATGTTAGAGTTGCAAATCGTGCGGCCATAGAAAAATCAAAAAGGATACGTAATCTTGAAGAACAAATTGTAGGGGTTAATGCTGATTTAACTGCATTAGAAAATTCAGTATCTGGCAGTACTACATCACAAACAATTATTAGAGATGATAAAAGACGATTAATGGGGACAAGAAGACGATTAGTTGAGGAAAGAAATAAATTACTATAGACGCTATTTTCTGTTATGCATATTCCCATAAAAATACATACAAGATTTAGACCAAAACCAACTGCTGAACACGTTTTAGCAAAGGTGACTGAAGTCATGACGGATCATTTGCGACAATCTCGTATTTTGTTTGAGGCTAGCCGAATCGATGCGAAACAAAGCACAAAGTTTTCGGAATTATTAAATGTAAGCGCTAATGAAGTTTATCGACAAGTAAAAAGTGGACAACTTGATTCAAGAAACGCAGTGAAATACTATATTGCACTTGTTGAACATGCTCGAGAACACATCTTAAATTTGCGACCAATAGGAAAAAGAAAATAATCTTTGTTAAAAATAATAAAAATGTGATTAATCATAATAATAATCATCTAAATCTGCTAAGTTACTATACCCTCTACTCTCCCAAAAACCCTTGTATTCAGGGTCATTGCTTAATTTTATTTCAGTTACCCATTTAACCCATTTGTACCCCCATTTGCTTTCTGCAACAACTTGGAAAGGAAAACCTCTTTCAGGGAGCAATTGTAACGAATTCATGTTATATGCTAACAAAATATTGTGGTCATATAAATATGCAAGCGGAAGCGAACTAGTATATCCGTCCGCTGCTTTGAAAATAACTGTGTTTGCGCCTTCGCCATCAAGCGGTCCAGCTTTGTCTATTAAATCTTTTAACAAAACACCTTTCCAAAGAATTTTTGCATTCCACCCTTCTACACAATAAAGCGTAACAACTTTGTCATAGCTTTGCTCGTTTAAAACTTGGTCATAAGTTAATTCTAACTCGTTTTCAACTAAACCACTTATGCTTAATTTGTAAGTGTTAATATCAACGTATTGTGGGCCGGAAATAGAGTTTTCACGAAAATCTCTTATAGACGAAAGATTTTCTCCTTTGTATTCTCGAATTTCTGACGCGGTTAATTGAACCGATTCACTTGAAAGAGAATTATTACCAAATAACGAAAATAAAACGCTTGCGACTACTACAACGATTAGTATTCCAAGAATTAGATTAAATACCTTCTTTTTGTCTAACATATACTGATAGTATCAAATATTCTTTTAACTACGTTGTTTTTGCAAAGGTATAAATTCTTTTGAAGCTTATTCTTGTTATGCCTTCGAGATTAAACCGGGTAGTAACAATTCCTAAAACGGGTAAAAAAGTTCATTTATCAGAGCTTGTTCGCGAAATGAGTAAGAGTCGCGAAGCACTTGGGCTTTCACTCGCAGAACACAGGGTCGCAGTAGAAAAACAAATTGATGCTTTTAAAACATTAGAAAAAGTGATTAAAGTTTATGAAGAAACTGGTTCTTTAAACGAAACTTCGCGAAAAACCGGAGTTAGTGTTTCATCAGTAAAAGAATATACTAATGGTAAAAGGCTACCCCAACTTATTTCTCGCGCAAAAGCAAAACATTATTTGAAAAAAAGAAAACCGCTAAAAATAACTAAGGGGGCTTCACCAAGCCTATCTTATCTTTTGGGCGTAATGTTTGGAGACCTTTCTAGAACAAGGACTATACAACAAGGAAAAATCACTAATATTAATCTTCGCGTGAAAGATAGAGTTTTTGCTAGCGAAGTACAAAAACATTTAAGCGCAGTTGGACTCGCAAGTAAAATAAAGCGAGGGCGTAGGTTTATGGAGCTTGACGCGAGTATGACTTCACTTAATGCTTTATTTAATGCATTAACTAATTATGGACGACTAGTTCCTACATTATCACAAAGAAAAAGATTTATTGAAAGTGAATTCCCACGGTTAGAAGGCGTCGGAGTTCTTGGATCAAAAGCGGATCGGAAAATGTTTTTACAAGCATTATTTGATAGTTCGGGTCAACTAATTCGAAATGGTAAAGCTAGAACCCAATTAATAACAATTTCTCCGCCTGTCGCAATAAAACAATTTATTTTTGACACGCTAGTTGAACAAGGATTCAAACCAAGGATATGGGGAAAAAGAGTTGTTTTACGTCCAAATGAAACAGAATTATTTTTGAAAAAAATTGGAATAAAACGAGACACACCATTAAAAGTCGCTTAAAAGCTAATTACATCTTATTAGTTCTATATCTAGGGAATATTCGTTTTTTGAATTACTTTAGTTTCAATCTTTTTTCTATTTTACAATAAGTATTTTCTTGTCTTACTTTTATTCCTATTTCGTTTGCAAAGAATTCAAATTCGGTTATTTTAGCGTCTTTTTTAACTTGGCTTGCAATTGTTTTTGGCATATTAATTATTTTTGATGAGTGCGGTTCATATTTTTCGAGGATATACTCGTTTACTTTTTTTGAGAGTGGGATCAATTCTTTTACGATTTCGTTATGGAGTTCTTGTATTTGTTTAGTATTCTTTATTTCGATTACTAAATGTTTTAGTCCGCGACCATTAAACAAAACAAGTCTTTTTGATTTTATTTTTAGTTTTTTGTGTTTCTTTGCAATTACACTTAGTTTTGACTCGATTTTTTTCATATTTTTATAGCATGGACCCATTTCAAACAAAGTGATGTGGGGGATATCACGGTATTTTCCGTCATTAGGATAATGACTTTGACAATCTTTTCCATATTTTTTGTGTAAAACCTTTATTTCTGAAATAAGTTTTGAGCGTAACGGTTGTGGGATTGTTAAAACAATCGTGATCTTTTTTGCCATGACTAATTAATATTTTTTGAACTAGAAAAAGGTATTGGAAAGAATTAAATTGTCCTAAAACCAAGTTCTATTATGGAAGAAAACGAGGTAAATCAGCTTGTTGAAGAAATGGACCGGGTTGCTAAAAAATTCTCTAAACTAAAGCCACACACGCTAGTTGTGTTAGATAATGCAGCAAGACCTCTTGCGTTACCAATGAAAAAGATTCTAAAAGATGCTTTTGGGCAAAGAGTTGAAGTATTATTCATTTCCCCCACATTTATCAAAACATTTCATGAAATTTATATTAAAGGTGGATTTCGATATTCCCCAGAAATGTGGGGAGGTGTGCGAGAAAATCTTTTGCGAGAACTACCCGGGTTTATGGATGCAGTTAATGGGAAAAGAGTAGCTATTCTTGATGAACAAAAAAAATCTGGAGCCACTCTTGAAGCAATGGAATCAATTGTTAGGCATTTTGGTGCTAGTGCAGTAACTGCAGAAGCATTATCTAATTTTCCCAAAAAACCAGAGTATAGTTGGCGACGTGACAAAGTTCGGTTTGCATTAAAAGCTGAAAATAAACGATTACAATTTCTTTCTCGAAGAGTAAAAGATAGGCGAGCAATTGGAGTTAGGCGTGAACTTTTACGAAAAGTGACTCCTCGTGTG
>Ga0233437_1005259_pt1 | contig 14235 bp, 16 predicted proteins | sample SI_122_August201_FD_182714 | JGI IMG/M metagenome (GOLD analysis project Ga0233437, IMG submission 182714) | Seawater microbial communities from Saanich Inlet, British Columbia, Canada - SI_122_August2016_200_MG | ecosystem: Environmental > Aquatic > Marine > Inlet | place: Canada: British... | reverse complement strand
AGGGCGTATAGAGATATGCGAGGCTACAATATATTCCAGGATAAAATTCCAGACGTTACGTTAACGCCTATATACGACATACAGAGAGGAGGAACCCATATGGCCAAACGGATATCGATAGACGAGCATGCTCTGTACCATGATATAGTCGAGAAGCTACGCCACGCGCAAGACAGCGGCCTCATTAAGTCGTTATACATCGACGAGCAATCATATACAATTACAGCAATGAGCGAGTACGGTGAGTGGGTGTTCAGGCTCTCTCCGCCGGCGGAACCCAAATAGATCTCGCGTAGATTCGGCCCACTGGAAACTACTTATCCCCGTAAAGGGGATATTACATGTTTAACTCTCGCATAGAAAACGCGATATTTTGGAGTTGCGCGGCAATAATCGTTGCGTGCACTATAAAAGTCGTTACCACCATATGGTAAAATAGGCATATGCCAATCTATGAATACCGCTGTGGTTCGTGTGACCATGAATTCGAAGAGCTTGTGGGGTTGCAGGAGCCTCCGCCTACTTGCCCTTTGTGTGCGGAAGAAGTAGAACGTAAAATATCTCTTGGGTCCTTCCGCCTTAAAGGCGATGGATGGTATGCGGATGCATATGCCGGCAAATCAAATAAAGCGCCCATACCCGAAGAAAAGGAGTGAGCTAACGCTCCCAATATGCGGCTTGTATATAGCGTATAATGCTGGGTTTGCTGCTTGTGCTTAAAAAGGAAAAAAATATGGAAAAAATTTTGGACTTTGAAGCCTATTTATAGTATACACCATGTCCCTATTAGACTATCTCCTTATTGCAATTGCTATTATTATCCCCGGCGGCATCCCTGTATATCTTTATTGGAAATATCGTACCAAAAAATTTAAGGAAGCCGAGGAACAGCTGAAAGAGTCGATTGATAACTTTACGGATGCCCTCGTCGAAGCAGCCCAAGAGGGATTAGAAAGTGAAGTGCGTGAAACACCTGATGGTGTCAAATTCAAGCCCGGTAAGAGCAAGTATCTTTCTGACTCTCAGTACCTCACCACTCTCCTTACAACAATTGTTAAAAAGAACGGTACCGTTAAGCTTACTGAGAGTGATTTTACGAGTATATCTAAAACTGATTATATCTCTCTCTATGTTGATATGAAAACAAACGATATTATATTAAAAGCCCACAATACGGAGACAAAAGGAGATATTACTCCCTATATGGGTCCCGCAACGGATGAGGATGTGTTTCACTAATGGACGAATTTATATTTTATGATGATGAAGATGACAAACAAGCTGTGGACTCTGATTTTAACACTAATTTCCATGTTACGCCCAAGTCCTTAAAACATTTAGATAAGGCCCTCCAAGATATTAACGAATCGCTGTATGAAGAGATTATTGAGTTGTGGAAAGTATATGGCGAATGTTAGTTATGTCTATAATGCCAAACTTCTAAGAGTGATCGATGGTGATACCGTTGATGCTCTGATTGATTTAGGTTTTGGTACATGGGTTAAGAAGCGTATACGCCTCTACGGTATTGACACTCCCGAAACACGCACAAGAAACAAAGAAGAAAAGAAAAAAGGCTTGGCGGCCAAAGAACGACTAAAAGAAATACTTGCAGTATGCAATAATGAGTTTATTTTATCATCTCATGGTCTTGGAAAATACGGAAGATGCCTGGGAGAACTATTTATTAGCAGCGGAAGCATTAACCAACAACTAATCACCGAAGGGCACGCACAGAAATACGAATGAAACTCCGATCTAACAGCTGGCTTAATGAGTGGCAAAGCTTCTCCAAAGAATCCAAACAAAGGCCCCAATCAAAAGTAAACCGCGTGCAGCGCCTTCGCGAGGCTTCGGAAGGATTCATGGATAATGTCGAACAGTGGATGAGTGTAGTCACCGGTGACGGCGATGTACCATTGGAAGAGGCATTGCCTTGGAACGACCTTTTCGGCGGCAAGATGCGCGTAGTCATCCCCGCGCAGAACGAAGACGATAAAAATATACAACGACTTGCTTATATCCTGTGGAATGAGAACTACCAGCTCCCGATTAAAGGGGAGTCTCCTTCGGGCAACGTCCCATACCGCGGCTTTCCTATTGAAAGAGTTGTACAAAAGAAAAGACGGGCCGGCGGAGAAGTATACGAAGTAGAAGCCGAGGTAGCTAAGTTAAGCCTTGATAAGACCACAAGCAAAACTATCCCCAAAGGCCCCAGAAAAGGCGAAAAAATCCAGAAAACCAGAACCTCATCTATATCTAAAATTGTTAACCACCTTGCCGAGCGGCATGCAGAGGGGGTGAAAGATCCTGGCATCGCCGCGATGAACACCGCAAGGCCCGGTGTCCCCGCAGACCTTAAAAAATGGTGGGACAAAAATCAAACGTTATATACACAAGCTGGAAACTGGAAACAACTTGAAACCATGCTGAAAGATCCGGCGAATGCAGATGTACTAGACGAACAATCTATTATTATTTCCCGAGACCCTCGCGATGTCATTCGGATGGGGGACATGGAGCTTGAAAGAGAAATGGGAAAAATCGGACACTGTCACCAAGAAGGCGGCGCTTATGAAAGCTGCGCCATAGCCGAGTCCAAAGGCACCGGCCCCATTGCTTATTTGGTCAGTACAAGCCAACTAGACAAGTTTTTAACTGATGCACCACATGGTTATGATGCAGACGTTGAAGATACGATTACCAAGAAGGATATATCAGACTACGACGGCCAAGAGATATTTTCTGATGCTCAACGCAATATCAAAGGACTCAAAGTAATCAACCGACTCCGACTCCGACAGTTCTTAGATGAGCGTACAGGAGACCAGTGGGCTATTCCTTCGCTTAAAGTATATCCTCCTGCAATGAAAGTACTGGGGTGGGACAAAGCTGTACAGAAGTGGGCCTGGGATAAGCAAAAGGAAATGTACGAGGACAACTATGAAGAAGGCGACTTCCCGGATATAGGCGACTGGGTACGCTTCGGTGGCTGGTATACCGACCACAAAGACTCCGATGGAGAAGTTCTTAATAAGTTCTTTACTCAGTCCGGAACCGATCCTGATTATCAAACGAAGAACGTAGCTAACACAACAGAAGAAGACCAAGAGCCACCCGTTATTGAGGCGTGGGAAGCACAGATGGAGGAGACGCTGGAAACTTATAATGGCCGCTGGGAGCATTCTTCTCTGTGGGGTGAAGTCGACGAGGGAGAGGATCCACAGCACCCTCATATGTATTATTCTGGACAGTTTCAAGTTGGGTTTGATGAAGACCTATTTGGAGACGATGCCGGCGCCGAATATGAAGTAACATCACTAGAAGACTGGCGAACACTTGGAGACTTTGAAAAAGAACTTAGAAACCAAATGGATTCGCGCGGCATGTATAAATATTTTGACGAACTCACATTCGAAACCGGCTACCAGGGCGTGCATGATGTGTCTTTTAGATTTGATATTAGCCGAGACGACTATGAGCCCACCCCCAACGGATTAGATAGCTATGCCGAGTATGTGGAAAGAGAGTGGGACGACGACTATGACGAGATCCGCGCAGCGCTGCGACGCACCCTTATAAACGAAGGCTATATGGCCCCACTCCCAGTCGATAAGCTTGCCGCGTCAGAACCCGACGACTTTAAGTTTTGGGACATTGATGTAGACGACGGCGGCACCGTTAGGATCCGCCTCGACACTCCCGAACTGGCAGCTGGTGGCGCTCCATACAAATATCGACCCGGCATCTTCGTTGGCGAACTACCGCCCGGGATGCAGCTAGACAAGGTTTTCACTGATTGGAAACATACTGGCAAATCTGAGGAGTTTACCGCTGCTTTCATACCTAAAATAAGAGGCCTCTTCGCGGAGGCTGAAAAATATGCCGAGCAGCAATTGAACCTTCCAGGCATGGAGCGTGAAGAAGAAGATACGCTTGGACTTCTGATACCATCGCGAGCTGTATGGCGATTGGATCAAAGCTGGAAAGACGACTGGTCGGCAGCAAGGATATTCCTTCAAGTAGAGTTGGATATTGGCGAGGACGTTGATGAAGCCGGGATGGAAGAAATAGAGTATTTTTTAAAGTATCTGGATCGTCAAGAGGCAATGGAGATTATACGCGATGCCGCCAGGGAAGTGTTCCAAGGGTCCATAGAACCAGCACAGACGCGCGTGAAAAAAGAGAAAAAGATTGCATCGATTCGAGATGAACTTAACACAAAGCTCATGACAATCTCTCTAAAAGATCTGTTATCTCTTGCTACAAACATGAACGCACCATCGGCCATGCTAGCTGATGCGAAGGCCGAAATCTCCTCAATAAGTCGAGAAAAAGATGTGCCCGGGGGCTTTGACCACACTACTGTAAATGCCGAGCAGGTAGGGGTGTGGATCGTAGATCTGAACGAGTTCCTCGATGGACTTCACCGGGGCGAAATAGTGGAAGCTCCGGCCGCTCAACGAGAAGGAGGCCCTTACTATATTACGAGTTTCCGATTCCGAGAGGCCCAGGCCGACGGTTTCGGAGCCCTCGCCTCATCGAGGGGGCGCCCGATTACACGCGAAGAGGACGAAGTACACCCTCCGGCTTTCTTTTTGCCCCAACACCTCCGCGGAGAGTTACGCAGTTTGTGGGGATCCCTAAAAGATCTGATTCCGAACATGATAAATAAGTTTCAGGATATGGCGATGTCTTATAGCGGAGATCCCTTCCAAAGAGTTTCTTATTATAGCAAACCAGACTATCAAGAAATGTCGGCCGCTGACTGGCTCCCTAAGTGGTGGGTGCCATTGATGTACAAGTATGAGTTCTTAGATCCAGGGATGTCTTTCGACGAGGAGGTGATAGCCATGGCAAACCAAGCGAGCAAGAAAAAAGCCGGGGCGGAAGAACCACAAGAGAGGCTACCAATCAAAGAATCAAGAAAGCGAAGAAAGATACGCATAAGGCTTAAAAAGAGGCGATGAAACAGCTAATGGAAAACTGGCGCAAATACAGTGCTGATGAACCGACAGTGGTGCCTAACCGAGTAGAGATGGTTAACTTTCTTAGTCTTAATCCAGAACAAGAAATACACCTAGATAATCCAAAAGGAAGCAAAAAAGGATTTGGAAGAACAGAAAAAGTAGCTTTACCATTTGACTATGGTGAATATCCTGATATAATAAACCCAGCAGATAATATGGGATGGGATTTGATTATTGTGCCCTCGGCAACAAAAGACGATGAGCTTCTGATGCCAGTGGGACATGTAGAATATTCGCAGGAGCGCCGAGACAAACAAGGGAATGACAAGATTATTATTGCCCCAAATACACAATACACGGAAGAAGATAAGGCCATCATTGATAATTTCTTCGGGGCCCTTGAAGGTTTCGAGTCTGTTAGGTGGTATTAGTGGAACTGATTTCAACTCATTTCGTTAAGACCCAGGACATCGGTTATCATGGTAACTTGTTTGGAGGCGTAATGCTTGCATGGCTGGACGAAGCCGCGGCAGCATTTGCGGCCCAGGTCGCTGATACGCCTCGCATGGTTACGAAGCATATTGCCGGACTAACGTTCCAGAAGCCCGCGAGACCAGGCCAAATAATTAAAATTTATGGGGAAGTGGAAAAGGTCGGAAAGACTTCGTTAACACTAAATATGGAAGCGAGAAGGCATTCAGTTTATAACGGAACCCAGAGGAATGTGGTGTGTACCCAAATGACTTTTGTGCGTATTGATGGCGATGGAGAAGCTATTCCCATCAGTGAGAAGGTAAGACAGAAGCATAGAAACGAAGAGGATTTTAGTTAATGAAGCTCCTACTTGAAAACTGGCGCCAGTATTTGAACGAAGATTGGCGTGAGACATCGTGGGAAACCGATGATGAGAAAGTTACAATCGGACAAGTAGTTGATTATCTGGGAGATGAGACTGCTGATGTTAGTGTTTTAGAACTCTCACAGCAATTGCCGGAGTTGCCCACACGCGGCGGAGAGCGAGTAGCGGCCGCCAGTTTGGATTATCCGATTATAGTTGTAAAGAGCGGAGGACAATACCGATTTGTTTTAGACGGCAATCATCGTCTTCAAAAAGCAATCGATGAGGAAGTCGAAACAATAAAAGCAAAAATCTTAGATCTAGACAGTCCAGAAACCCCAGAGGTGTTCCAAAGAATGTTTGGGGGAGCAGAATGAAACTCCTACTTGAAAACTGGCGAGAGTATTTAATAGAACAGAATATAGCCTATTCTGGAATTATTCTCGATGAAGAATCGCGCAAAAAGCTTTTAGAGCTTCCTATACCAGAAGGCTGGGAACCCATCGCACACCATATGACAATAACAGTAGGCCCATTACAACATCCCAAAGGAAAACATGATTTTTCTGAGATATATCCTCCCGGGGCCAGAGTAGAAATTCCTGTTATTGCTGTCGGCCGAGATGACCGAGCCATGGCAGTTAGAGTGGAGCCCCCCGGCCCTATCAGTAAAAAAATATCCTTTCCTCATATAAGCGTGGCAGTCAATCGAGAAGAGGGAGGAAGGCCATTTCACTCCAATAATATCCCAGAAGAGAACTTTGAACCAATAAGTGGTATTACTCTCAGTGGCATTATCGGCGAGGTACCCCAATGAAACTCCTACTTGAAAACTGGCGGCAGTTCTTAAATGAGGAAGTGCAAGATAAATATCAAATCTTTCTTGATATGGACGGTGTGTTGGTTGATATGACACAAGGAGTCGTCGATACAATTAATACAAACCTTCATAAAGTACGTAATGGGGCCTCAACGGATTATAAAGATCCCCATAGTGTACACCCAGGCTCTAAATCAAAGTCAGCAGCTTTGCGTCGGCTCGTCAAGGAGATGGAGGCGGAGGGTAGAACGGAAATTACAGCAGAGGAATTCAATCACTTGACTGATCTAAAAGATGCGGCCGACGAAGGGTTCTCCGGAGCTAACAAACAAATTGAAAGATATTTTCTTAAAGCAGCCTCGAACAACGAAGATTGGTGGGTGAATCTACCGGCATACGGGCATACCCAAGCCCTGGTGGACGTGGCCAACCGCGCGTCACATAATGGGACTGCTATAATCTTATCGGCTCCGATTGATTCGCTTTCTATTTCGGGAAAAGAAAGATGGGTTGAAAATAATCTTACGGGAATTGATTTGGAGAATGTACACGTCACGCCAGATAAGGGCGCATTTTTACAAAAATTAAATCTCCCAGATAATGTGATCCCTGTCCTAATTGACGATCGGGTTAAATACCATCAACAATTTAAGGAAGCGGGGGGACAAGTAATTCCGTGGGATGTACACAACCAAGAAGGCTCTTTTGATCGCGCTAGCGAAATGTTAAATTCTATTGCCGCTAATAAGAAAAAAAATGATTAGTTTTACTGAAAACGCAGAAGACCACTTAAAAAAAACCATTGTCGAGGGTGAGATTGTGCGAGTGGCAGTACTGGGAGGGGGCTGCTCGGGAATGTCTTATACAATAAATGTTGAAGACACCCCTTCCGATGAAGAGGATTTAGAAATTGTTATTGGACACGTAAAAATATATATTGATCCGCATAGCGCTGTCATATTGAATCACACCATAGTAGATTATGTTATAAATCTAAAAACTAGCGGATTTGTGTTTATGAATCCCGATGCTAACACAACGTGCGGGTGTGGAATGTCCTTTTCCTAAGAATCGCGCCACAAATTATTTGACGCAAATTTAATTACCTCTTCTGCCGAGTCCTCATTATAGCCGTAGTCCTTAATGAGAGTCTTTACCATCTCGTTGTATTTCTTTTGTTGCCTTTTATCACGGCTCTTGGATTTAGTAACAATACGAGAAATATCCTTGACACTTCCTACCAATTTATTTTCAATGGCCTCTTGCAGAGGCCCATAGGCACGCCAGTCAATCACCTCTCCTCGTCGCAATTTAGCGAACATGTAAGATGAAATGTCGGCCCGGAAGTTATCCTTCGCACTTCCTTTAATACCTATCTGCTCTTCAATACTTACGAGGAACTTTTCATCTGGTTCCATTTCTTCATTAGTCACACTGTCTTTAACCTTGGTGGCATTAACATATGCTTCGGCATGATCTAAATAATTATCAAAAAGGGCTTCTGCTTGTTCTTCGTAGGCAGAAACAAATGCTTTGGTGATTTCCTTTTCTAAAATTTTAAGATATTCTTCATGAAGAGTCTTTTGGAGGAAGGTTAGATAGCGGCTTCGATCTTCTTCATTGGTAATTTGCTCTTTTACTTGTTTAATAAGAGATTCTCGAATAGAAATGGGCGTAATCATATCCTTATCTGAATCTGCTAAGGCATTATCAATAGACTTCATTACAAATCTCGTAGAAATGCCTGTCATACCTTCATCTCGCACTTCTTCCCGAAGATCCTTAATGTCTACTTTTTTAATGAGGCCTTTTTCTACGATCTCCTCACCATTGTAGATCTTCATCTTGGTTAATTGATCAACTTTGTTGGTGGGCTTAAGCCTCGTTAGAACAGCAAACATTGAAGCCAGTTCAAGGGTGTGAGGGGCAATATGATAGTTAAAATCCGAAGTTTTTAACATCTTCTTGTAAATTTTGATTTCTTGTGTGTGTTCTAGACAATAAGGAACATTAACGCGAACAATTCGGTCTAAGATAGCTTCATTAGTGTGCTCAGCCTTGAATTTATTCCATTCGGCCTCGTTACAATGAGAAATAATGACCCCATCGAAGTAAATCATTGCCTGTTTACCCGGGCTCGGTACTGATTTTTCCTGAGTGGCAGTAATCATGGTGTGGAGGAACTCAATTTCATTTTTAAAGACCTCGACAAACTCTACAATACCTCTATTACCCACGTTAAACGCACCATTAAGACTTAAAACCCGCGGATCGTCCTCCGAATATAAATCCATCTTCGAAATATCTTCCGATCCTATAAGAATACTGGTATCTTGGGTATTGGGATCCATAGGGGGGACAACACCAATTCCTCTGCGCCCTCGAATCGAAAAAGACGATGTGGTAATGGGAACCTTGGTATAATCACCATCATACTCTTCCAAAAGGTTATAGCGACACACAGGGCACAGATCTCCTTCGATTCTTACGCCATATGCATTTTCAAACTCTTCTCGGAGTCCTCGTGGGATAAGATGAAGGGGTTCTTCGCGAATTGGGCAGTCTGCAATGTGGTAGGCGCCCTCTGCGGCCTCGAGAGCTTTTTTAATGTGTTCGACAAGGGCTGACTTGCCTGCACCGACGGGGCCCAGTAGGAGCAGCACCTGGCGGCTCTCTTCACCCTTCATAGAGGCAGAATGAAGGAATCTCATGATTTTGCTAAGGGGATGCTCCATCCCAAAAAAGGAATCTTGAAAATAATCGTAGGTTCGAAGCGTCTCTGCATTAAATATTCGCCGGCATCGAGGATCAGACTGATCGAGCCGCGTAATACCGTGCTTAGTAATGGCATCATAAAGCCTTTTGTGCGATAGGCCCGAAATCGCCGTATTCGCTTCAAGAACTTCTAGATAATCTTGTAAAAAGCCACTAAACTTCTCTTTGGCCTGTTCTTTCTGGTGTTTTGCTATCGAAGATAGAAACTTGTTGGTTTTGGTCACTTTTAAAACTCCCATAATTCATTTTCAAGGATTGTAAAGAGTTTAACATTATCTCCCCATAAATCTTTGATATAGTTAAATACTTTTTTGCTGTACTGCATCTCTAAATCTCTTCCGTCGTGTTCGTGCCTTAAAATCAAGGTATGATCTTTCAACATCTCCTCCACATATATTACAGGAATTGAATTAAGTCCTATAGTCTTAATTAGGGAATCGCGAACGTTTTCCCACCCCTCATCATCAGAAGTTTCATCAATACTCATATGTCCTTGGCTTTTTTTGAAGGAATAGGAAAATAAATTAAGTTCATGGCACATTTCCTCATCAAGGTAATTTCGGAGAAAAGTTATGTCGTTATGAACCTCTCGCGCAAGCAAACAGGCTTCAAACCCCTCGCGTTCTTCAATCTTTTTAAAAATGTTATATCCTAGGTGATAAGGGTTAACTCGCCCTAGACTCGGGCTAATAACTTGGTTGTGTAGTTTCATAAAGGGAATATGATATTTATCAGGTAACACGAGCTCTTTAACAATCTTTTCATGCATCAAGACCGCCCAACCCTCATTCATAACCTTAGTAAGGGCTTGGGGAATAAAATAATGCGAACTTTCTTCAACAATATGAATTAAATTTCGCTGCCACTCGGCTAAATTGCGACTATGCTCAGCTATGAACGCCATTAAATTATAATCTCGTTCTAGGGGGACCTTATTCAGATCGAAGTCGTCATATTCGCCAGTAGCATCATGAAGAATGCGTTCGGCATAAAGTTGTTTAAGCTCGCTATGAGAATAACGCTTTATGCCTGGATATCGAGGTATTTGATACTTAATGGCGTGGCATGCATCGATTATAGCCTCTACCTCTTCAATTCCAATAGAGGGATCCTCAATTAAGTCTTTAACATAACGTGCAGCGGCTTTAAATTTAGGAATAACGAGTTCAGGGGAGGTATTAGAGAACATTCGGTTGTTTTTAAAGAAATCAGAGTGTCCTATGCAATGCGACATCGTCAGAATGTGAATATACATCTGATTTTCAGCCATTAAGTAAGAAATGCTAGGATTTGAGTTAATTATCATTTCGTAGGGAAGACCGCTCATGCCGGCATTGTATAAAGTATGTGTGCGCTCATAAGCTTTCCCAAAAGACCAGTGTCTGTAATGTGTAGGAAGACCGGTATAGGACATTGCGCTTATCATTTCGTGGTAATCGATAATTTCGTAGTCAATATCAAACCAATTGAGACCAAATTTGCGTCCAACTTCGCAAATCTTTTCATCCCAGGAACCTAATTCTTGAATAGACCAGTCGCTCACTCTTTTGCTCCAAAAATTTGTTTAAAAGTGTCCCAAATTTGGTCCGCCTTGGTTAATAGAAGCCTTTTAAACTTTTTATCTATAAGCTTCGCGCTCAAAGTCCAGATTGAATCACCGTTTGATTCTTTCCACGCCGAAAAGCTAGGCATATTCCAATCAAAGACTCCCTCTTCTTCCGGGTGCACTCTTTTTTCATTAATTTCAGTATATATTACCATTTGGTTGGTTTCTTTTAAAGATGTTAGGAGATTTAGAGTTTTTTCGTTGTCGTCTTGCCAATTTTCTCCATCTCCACAATAAAAAGTGTATATATTCCATGAATTTGGATGATATTCTTTATTTATTATCTCCTCTTCCAATTCGAGGGCGCTACTCATCATGGTGCCCCCTACACTAATCTTCTGAAAGAATTCGCTTTCGGCCACTCTTTTGGCATTAACGGTATGAGAAATGAAAACTACGTCTATTTTATCATATTTATGACGTAAAAATTGATAAAGAAGGAAAAAATAGCTCCTTGCAATATATTTTTTGCCTGTTGTCATCGATCCTGACACATCCATGACGAAAAATACGACCGCGGCCGTGCTCGGCTTAGGGTGCGGCTTCATATAATGGTATTTTAGGTCGTTTTTATGGAAGGGAAATCGCTCATCAGTGTCGGGGTCATGAGTCCCCGAGGCGATAGCGCGCTTTTTACGCTTAATTTTGCGTTTTAGGGTCTCTTTTTTAGATAATCTGGGCCGAATTCCCTCAAAACGATAGCCTTTTCGCTTTAAAGTGTCCTCTGAAATGAATCTAAACTTCTTTTTTTCGAGCTCTGGAAGCTCCAAATCAGCAAAAAGGTACTCTGCAAGCTCTTCAAGAGTGATTTCAACGTCGTATTTCTCTTCTCCATCCATGTTTCCGGGCCCATCGGCGCGCCCTTTTTGGGCGCGTTTCTTACCTATCCTTTGGCCTCGGCGCACTCTATGCTTCCCAGCACTTCCAACTTGGGGGTTTTTGGTATTATCGCCGTAAATGAAGCGATATTCTTTGATACCTTTGACCGGAATACGTATTTTCTTCTTTCCATTCTCGCCAATAATGCTTTCATCAGCAATAACATCCTTAATAGACTCTTTAATCGCCTTCTCAATCTTCTTTTTATGTCGTACGCGGTCTGCCGCAGAGCGATCGACAATAGATTTGTGTTCACGAAAAGTGCTCATGATGTCTCCTTACTAAGTATCCCCTCAAAGTAGAACTAGTTAATTATAGGGGATTCAATATGATATTTACAAAAAGAATGAATGCAACTCCTGGGAACCTGATTAAAAGGATCGGGGGTCATCGTGGGGGTGAAATAGCTTTGATCGTGGCTATGGGTGCGGATAAATACCAAGTAATTTTACAAAACTGGATTAGAATTAGATATCTCAGGCTTGGGGACTACGAGTGGGTCAAGCGCGAGAGCCTAGAAATAATAACTTAACGTATAATAGGGATACATATGGCTCTCGAGGCTATTTATATATGAGGGCTTGGCAGTGAGTAAATATATTTGGTTATTAGACCCCGGTCATGGGGGAATGATTAATGGAGCGTACCAAACGCGCGGCAAACGTTCCCCCCTCTTCCCGGACGGCTCAATTCTTTATGAGGGGGTTTTCAATCGCGATGTGGCTGCCCGTATTAAGGTTTTATGTGATGCCGAAGGTATTGAATGCGAAGATATAGTTAATTCAGAACATGATGTCCCCCTTGCTACTCGGGTATCCCGGGCGAATGCGCGCCAAGTGACTGATAAGCGCTGCATTTATCTTTCTATACATGCAAATGGGTTTGGCGATGGCGTAACGTTTAACTCGGCCCATGGAATATGTGTCTTTTACTATATGACGAGCAATCTGGGCAAAGAAATGGCACTTAAACTTCAAAATCACCTAGTTGCTGAAACTGGGATGTCGGATCGTGGTATTATTGCCAATATGAGCTGGGCGAACTTTTATATTCTTCGTAAAACGATAATGCCCGCTATTTTATCTGAGAACGGCTTTATGACCAATTTAGAGGACGCTACCAATCTTATGAAAGATGATTTTAGGCAAAAAGTAGCCGACGCTCACTTTAAATTTATTAAAGAAATGGAATCATCATGAAAGGACACTTCGAAGGATGGCGCCAGTACCTCCGTGAAGGAGCCCCTACCCAAAAAAGCACGCGGTGGGTGCTGGGTGAAGCTTCTGAAAAAAACCTGATTAGTGGGCAGACCGCACAGGAGCAGGGAGTAAATATTGTTGATTTCGATCGCGATGCGGCCCAAACGATTGCCCAAGAGCTAGCTAACAAGCTCGGTGCACAACTTGGAAAAGAGCTTGGGCGCGGCTCCATGGGAATTGTATATGCAATACGCGGCGGTGGTGGTGAAGGCGCCGATATGATATTAAAGATAACCCAGTTTCCTCATGAAAAGAAGGGATATACGCTAACGCGGTGGAAGAAGCGCAGCCTGGCTAGAAAACCCGAACTTGCCTCTATTTTACCAGACGTGGGCGAGATAGTAGATATTATATATGATTTTAAAGAGGGATGGTTAAAGGGAAAATCAATCAAGGTTTATGGCATCCCAATTGAGCGTCTAGACCCGCTTCCGGCGCGCCTCAAAGAGCAGCTTTTTGGTCACGGAGGAAAGTTCAATAACAAAGAAGCAGAAAAAGAGTGGCTCAAAGCCATTACCAACCCTAAGCTTTTAATTCCGGTTCTGCGAGAAACATTTAGTGATGATCATACAATCGATGTTAATAATGAGATACATAGTACAGGCGCCGAGAGGGAATACGCCTATTTTGAGGGACGTACTGAATCTGGGATGGAATTTGAAAAACAAGTATTAGATTTAGAGCCACCGCAAAGCTTCCGAGACTACTTGACCCGATGGCTCCCCCAAATTAGTCGCCGCGCCGTTCGACGAGCCCAGTCGGTTACCAAATATTCCAGCGTACGCCCAACCCCAGACAGAATAATTCAGCGACAGTCTGTTTCTTTGGCAAAACGGTTAGAAGACCGTATAAAAATTCCACAATATCCGCCGGAAGCACTTAAATACTTTGGAATTGAGGGAGCTTATCCCCAAGGTGACGCACCCCCACAGGTTAGTGACTTTTTCAATAAATTAATGGAGCTCGAACAATATGGGGTAGGGTTCTGGGACACTCATCGGGATAATATAATGATGAGGCCTTTAACTAACGAGATCGTCGTATCGGATGTGGGCTTGTTTCGAAAGCCCGAAGAAAACTAAGATATT
>Ga0233437_1005257_pt1 | contig 14236 bp, 11 predicted proteins | sample SI_122_August201_FD_182714 | JGI IMG/M metagenome (GOLD analysis project Ga0233437, IMG submission 182714) | Seawater microbial communities from Saanich Inlet, British Columbia, Canada - SI_122_August2016_200_MG | ecosystem: Environmental > Aquatic > Marine > Inlet | place: Canada: British... | reverse complement strand
CTTTAAAAATCGCCTCGGAAATGTGGTGAGGTTCATCTCCGGAAAGGAGATCGATATGCAGGGTGATTCCGGCATTAAAGGCCAGTGCCCGAAAAAACTCCTTGATCAGACCCAAATCGAAGGAACCCGTTGTATTTTTTTTATAATTTACCCGATAGGCGAGAAATGGCCGGTTGGAGATATCCAGGACGACCCGAGCCAACGTTTCGTCCATGGGAACCGTCGCTTCCCCATAACGCTTGATCCCCTCTTTTTTACCCAATGCCTGTTTAAGGGCCAGCCCGAAGCAAATTCCCAGATCCTCAACCGTGTGGTGGTCGTCGATCTCCGTGTCGCCCCGGCCCTTTAGTGCCAACTGCATGAAACCGTGGGCCGCCATCAAATCCAGCATATGGTTTATGAAAGGAATCCCGGTATCTACCGTTGACGGGCCCGCACTGTCGAGATTGAGCTTCAGGGAAATCTCAGTCTCGCTGGTCTTTCGCTCTATACTCGCTTCTCTCATCGTCATGGCATCGTTTCCATCAACAGTGATGGTGGAGATGAGGGGATTCGAACCCCTGGCCTGTACGTTGCGAACGTACCGCTCTCCCAACTGAGCTACACCCCCACTTGAAAGGTAAATCACCTTGTCCACCTTATGGGGTAAACATACATTAGGTTCAGTATGAAACGGTATAGTATATACATCTGAACCTAGAAAGCAATATTTTTTTGACGTTTTTATTTAATTCATTTGACTTCCGCTACGGTTGTGGTAAAAGAAACCCCATTGCCCCCGTAGCTCAGGTGGATAGAGCACCAGATTCCTAATCTGGGTGTCGTGTGTTCGAGTCACGCCGGGGGCACCAGTTATAACAAGCATTTATGGTATTTGGCCATAAGTGCTTTTTTCGTTTTGGGCCTGTTAGGTACCCCCCTGGTACACTTTCTTTGATTCTAATCCCACCGAACGAAATATCGTGACCTTTTGGTCTTGGGTGGTGTATCAAGGGGTATCCAACCCAATTCAAAGGGGGAATAAATGAAAACTTTTATCAGCATTTTATTATTCGGTCTTTTGGGTTTCTTGGGATGCAGCGGCAGCAATGATGGGACATCTGCTGTAACCGGCGAAGCAAGCCCGGTGACACCATTTGGTATCATAGACATACTCGATCCCAGCTATCAATGGACTCCTGTTCCGGGGGCGTCCAAGTATCATTTGCTGGTGCAAGAAGCGATCGAAGATTCGACCACACAAGATTCAACCGAAACTTACATCATTGATGAATGGTATACTGCAGAGGAAGCGGGGTGTGCATCAGAGGAAGTTTTATGCACGGTGCATCCTGGTATTGTTACTATTGGCGAGAACACATGGAAGGTACAGGCATGCGCGTCCCAGGAATGCGGATTGTGGAGCGAGCCGTTGAATTACGATGTTAGCCCCACGCCCGTGAGCACCGAGACTCGTTTCACATTTAATGGTGACGGCACCGTCACGGATAACAACACAAGGCTTATGTGGGCCATCGATGTGGGCGCTATCGGGATTACTACTTGGGCTCGAGCTATCAGATTTTGTAATGATCTGGTGCTGCCCGCTAGTGGCTATAGTGACTGGCGGCTCCCCACCCTTTATGAGATTTTTCCGTTGTTCGAAGCTTTAAGTTTACATACTGAGCCAATTTACTATTGGACCAGTACAGAGCAGTGGGGCCCTGAGGTCCCGTCCATGGTATGGTGCGTGTACACAGATGGGCATTATACGACTTATGTAAAGATGATGGATGAGTATTACGCACACGTGATGCCAGTTCGCGAAGTCTATCATTGATTTAGGGTTCCCTGTTACGCCATTTCCTGCCTTGCAAGCGTAAACATAAAATTGAACTCCACTTAGGGGCTTATTATGTCGAGCATTGATATCGAAAAGGTAAACGACCATACCTGGATGTTGGACATTGGGCTGTTCGGAATCAAGCGGGTAGGAGCCCTTTATCTTCTCAAAGGAGAGCGGAGTTGCCTCATCGATTCGGGTACGCGAAAAGAGGCCAAGGGTCTCATTCGGGCGCTCGATGCAAAGAATGCTTTCCCCCCGGACATAATCGTTCTTACGCATTCCCATTGGGATCATACACAAGGAACCCCCGCTTTGTGTCGGGAAGCACAAAAAAGAGACAAACCAATTCGGGTGATGGCTTCCGAAAAAGCCATACAGAATCTCAAGGATCAATCCTGGAACAAGGCTTTCGATGAAAAGCGGACTTTTGAGGATATCGACACCGTGGAGCCTCTGCAGGACGGTCATGTCATCGATCTCGGTGGAATTGAACTGCAAATCATCGACATTTCAGGACATTGTGAAGATGATATCGCTTTATACGAGGAGACGAGCCAAACGATCTTTCTTGGGGACGCTTTGGGATACTTCATTGAAGACTCTCTGATGTTTCCGCCTTTTATGCCCCCTTACTGGAACAAGGAGGGTTTCTATTTAGCTGTGGAAAAAATAAAATCCATTCAATATAAAACCCTCTGCCTGGCCCATTATGGCTGCCTAGAGGCAGACAAAAGCAGAACATTTCCCGATAAAGCGCTTCAAACATACGAGACTTGGTGGCACATTTTTGAGGAGGCTGACAAGAGGGGCAAGCTAGACGATCTAAAATACTTGAAAGACAGTTTGCTGAGAGAAACCGGGACCCACTACCCGGAGCTGGAAATTAGTAAGCCGTCCACTCGAATAATGCTGTCCTTGGTCAACACTGCCAAGAAATTTTTCGGGAAAAAGCCTATCAATGTCGCCGAAGTTCAATTGGAAGGTATCATTGGCTGGCTTGCCGAAGGATACAAGGGATATCAGGAGAAGATTAACACTTGAAACTTCAATTGTGAACAGATGGAATTGACCTGACAGTTCCAATTCCCTACTTTTTAACTTCCGGTCACAATCTTATCATTTTGAGAAGGGCGCTGAAAAATCTTTCATGGTTTGCTTTGATTGGAATATTTAATCGGAAACACGCAATTTAGAAAAGCGGCAATTAGTTGAAAGTTTTGCGGAAAAACTTTTTGACCTCAGCAACCGTATTCGTTCGTCATAAAGTCAGTGAGGCCAATGATTATCACGAACCAGAAACCGTTTCATGAGACGTTGAGGAAAAGGGTATTTCGGCTGAGTAGAAGGGAAAGAAATAATGGCATTTATTGAAGAATCAACAGGGTATGAAAAGACGGTTCTTTCAGATCTTCAGGGTACATGGAACGCTCTAAGAGCCTGTTTGAAAATTATCCCTGAAGCTGATCTACCATCGGCCATTTGAAAAGAATATGCCCCCAATCAAGACTCTTGAAGTAAAAGTTATAGTCAGATAGAAATAGGCGACCTGATGGAAATGTACAGGAAAACACTATTCTTGTTGATTGTGCTTGTTGCATTTCTATGTTTTTTCCCAGGAAATTCCTTAGCTGAACGTGCGGATATATTGCGATTTGAACCGCGGCTGAAAAAAGCAATGCTTTATCACCTCACCTTGCGCCGGACTTGTGTCCTGCAGGGAGCACCGGTCATTGCAGAGGCCTTCGGGCTTTTCAGGAAATGGAGTCTCCAGCATATCCGGGGGCTGTTCATGCTAAGATGTAGCTCATGCTTAGGGACCAGATTTGTGAACGCTGAGACTTGCTTCAGTCAGGGGCCAGTTCGTGGAATATCTGGAGTACTTCAAACGATTTCCTGATGCCTATGCCAGGATCGTAAAGAGCTTGAACCGTATCGAAACCCTTTCCCAGTATCTTCGGTCAAGCGGATTTCTCGATGAGGCGGCATCAGTGCTCTCCATAGGTTGCGGGGACGGGGCAGTCGAAATCCGACTTGCCCGCGAAATGGGTTTCTCTTTGGGTGTGGTCGAACCTGCGGCGGAGTACCTGGAAAGCTGCCGAAGGGGAGCGGACAGCGCCGGCATTGAGCTCCGTGAAGCCCACCAGGCGACCCTTCAGGATTACAACTCACCGTTCAAATATGACGTAGTGCTTTCCCTGTACTCGTGGTTTGCTTTCGAGTTTAACAGGGAGATTCTCAAGAAAGCGATCGCCTGTCATACTCCACGGGGCACCCTGCTCATTATCCTTCAGGGAGAAGCATCTCCTTCAACGGAAATCTCCGCATTGAGTCAGGCTTCAGGCATCAACCTCACTTCTGAGAGGCTTTCGAACTGGGCCCGCAAGGAAGGCTTCGAACATCAAATAGATTTCTATCACGGCGAAGTTTCCGCCTCGACATATCTTGAAATGGGGAAATTTACCCAAGCAGGGCGGGATCTTGTATCATTCCTGCTCGCAACTCCTTGGGAGGAGATCTCTCCAAGGCTCAAGGACAAGACACTAGTCATCCTGAAGCAATCTGTCAAAAACGAAAAGATAGATTTCATTTCCCCATGCCTTGTTTTCAAATAACAAGGGCTTTGTAACAGAAAACGGAGAAACTGGCAGAAAGTAAGGGATTTTACAGATTTTGACACCGCCGATTATTGTTGATAATCTCAATTTATGTTCAGATGCGACGGGCCCTGAGAGATGGCATCAATTTCAGCGTTCCTGCAAGCATCAGTTCTCAGGACATACCCATCGGCATGCAGATCATCGACAAGCCGGGTGATACCCAAACCGTATTACGGGTCGCCTACGCTTTCGGCAAAGTTGGGCCGAAGCCTTATACGGGCGATCTGTTTCCGAAGTTCAATTGAGCGCTGGATCCATATTCACCAACGGGTAATGGTCGCCCTGTTGCTGGCGTAAGTTTGATTCCATCCCTATTTCGCATTTTTTTTGGTGACCTTTTTGGCCGGCGTGGTGTACCATTAAGTATTGTGTTAACATTCAATAAAAGGAGGCAAAATGAAGAAATCAAGAAGTTTATTAGCACTGTCTATCTTATGCGTTTTGAGCGTGTTCGTAATGCTCGCCATGACGGCGCACGCAGGCGGTATATTTGCAGCCGGCAACAATGAAAGTTCCTTTGGCTGGTTCTGGGAGACAACCCATACGATCCAGGAAACGTTTAACGCCCATAACGTTGTTGTGGTTGTGGAAGGCAAAGTCGGTGCGCAAGTAGATCCTGCCGCATGGAATGTTTTCATGTTCGGCGATGGGGGCGATTACGATGTACGGGCTAACTTCGGTGACAGTGTTCCCGCTGCCGCGATTCCCCTGAACAAAACGGTGCGTATTGTCGGTGAAGCGAAAGATGGCGAAATCGCTGTGCACGGGCTGCAAATCCTGGAAGCACTTGCGGTCAAACCAAACGCCACCGCTGCAGAGATTAACGACGGCAGCCGCGTCGATCAGGACGTATCCATTCGAGGCAAAATTGGCGACAGAATAGAGCAGTATGGCTATTGGAATTACTACCAATTCACAGATAGTACGGGAATCGCAACGGTTGACCTTCCTGATGAGGGGGAGCTTCCAATCAGTCTTATTCCCCAGAACATGACCTGCATGATCTACGGGGTTGCCAAAAACAGCTCTACGCCACGCTTAGATTCAGATTATATCCTTTTGGCCGATTCCGCTCCAACCGTCAGCCTGAATATCATGGCAAACAATCTGGATGGTGACCTTAGCGTCACCACCGCCGATTACGTTTCCATCAGCATCCACCTTGATCCGCTCCAAAACGCAGGCCGACTGGCAGACACGTGGATAGCGGTGAGCACGCCCACTATCGGCATGAACACCTGGTATTCCTATCTGGGCGATTGCGGGTGGCGGCCGGGAATCAATCTGAATGCCCAATCCGAGCTGACCGCGCTCTCTGACCAGGAAATCTTGCGCATGAAGCTATCCGGTACAGGAGAATACACGTTCTATTTTGCCATAGACAATCCCAATGGATTCGCGGACGGACCGTGGTGGGGAATAGATTCGGTAAAGGTTACGGTTTCTGACGCGCCGCCCCAACCGACCTATTCCGCCTGTTGCCTTTACGGGAATTGCGTTCAAATGTCGGTTGCCGGTTGTCAGCAGGCCGGAGGTACTCACATCGGTGACGTTTCTTGCGAAAAGGCAAACTGCAATTTTTGATTCCTTTGCCTTTACAGGCTCATTCCCGGGTGGGTCAGACCTCGGACGGATGTTCACGGACCGGACCGACCCGGGCCTAAGAGCCTAAATCGCACATGTTCTGCTATCATATTATTTGTTTAAGCGAACACCTTTTGGCTTGCCATTGGTGTCACCCAAAGCAAATAGTCTAAGGTGGACCCCATTGTTTGGACAACCCCGAAGGGGGAATAAGTTCTGATGTCATGTTAATATTATACTGCTTACTACCTCTTCTTTAGTAGGGGGGCAATGTAAGGAGCCCGTAGGGCGACTGGAGTTGGCCCCCGGCGGCGATCATTTTTCATGCCGCTTTTTGCCATTTACGCTCTTTGAAATAGACTTCGTCTGGTGTCAGATCACCAAGTGATTGATGAAACCTCTCTTGGTTATAATACTCGAACCAATGTTTCAAACCTTTTCGGAGATCTGATCCACTGTCGAAGGCCCGCAGATACAAATAATGGTGCTTTACGGTCCACCATAACCGTCGATGAAAATGTTATCTTGAAATCGCCCGCGGCCGTCCATGCTGATCTTTATCCTGTGGACTTCCAGTTCAGCGGTAAAGTCTTCGCCTGTAAATTGACTTCCTTGATCGGTATTGAATATGTAAGCTCGAATCGGTCAATTTTCATGTTTTGATCTGGCAATTTTTACTGATTTTGCCTGATGTGGGGGTAACATCAATTACATAACTGGTTGATATTGGGCATTTGTAACTTTAGAAAACCTTGTTGAGTTCAAAAGAATTATGGGAGGTGGCAGCATGAGGATAAAATCAAGATTAGTGTCATGCCTGGCTATTTCATTCGTCCTTCTTATCGGGACGTTTGCTATTGCATTCGGACAAAATGAGGCAAAAAATCCTGCTGTCGGTCCGGACAGGAGTCAAAAAGGCATAGAAATCTCAATACTTGTCGATAATTATTCTTGTAACGAGGGGCTTAATAATTTTTGTAACGAGGGACTCGATCCCGCTTGGGGTTTATCTTGTTTGGTAAGAGGGACGGAAAAGACCATACTTTTTGACACTGGTCCTCGGAACGGCCCTCTGCTAGAAAACATGAGAAAGATGAACATTAAACCTGAAGAAGTGGATGTGGTGGTCCTCTCGCACATCCACCATGATCACACAGGAGGTTTGCAAAGATTTCTAGAAGAGAACCATGATGTCATTATTTATTTGCCGAAGTCTTTTCCGCCAGATTTTAAGGAAGGAGCAAGAGCTTCAGGTGCGAAAGTCGTGGAAGTAACAGGTCCACTAAAAATTTGCGCCCTGGTGTATTCCACAGGTGAGCTAGAAGGAATGGAAATGGAGCAGTCTCTTGTGGTCCGTACTGACATGGGTGGTATAGTCATTGCGGGATGTTCCCATCCCGGTATCGTGGAGATCGTTAGCATGGCCAAAAAGGTTTTAAAGGGTGATCTGGTTTTGGCCATGGGAGGATTCCACTTGTTGTCTGTTTTTCCTGGGGAAGGGCCAAGTTCGCAAGAAATAGAAAAGATCGTTTCAGATTTGAAGGTTCACGGGGTCCGATACGTTGGCTCCACCCACTGCTCCGGTGATGAAGCAAGAGGCGTATTTAAGAATGCATACCAGAAACACTATTTGGATCTAGGCGCAGGAAAGGTGATCATGGCAAAAGATTTAAGGTGACTCCTATTACCTAGATAGTCCATCTGCCTGATTGTTCTGGCAAAAAACCAACAATACATCTGCCAGCTTTTCGAAATCTGGTCGATTATGGCGGGATTCAAGGATGATGCCAGCATGCGAAAATTCTGAATATGAAAAGGTTATCATATCGACTGGATCTTTTGCACCGATTGAATAGACGTCCACATATAATAATCCTGTTGTCCCATAGCCAACGGCCTTATATGACAAACGTGCATTAACTCGGAGTCATCAAATGAAATATAAGTTGCAAGATTTGATCGATATCGAACGCTTCCAAAATCTGCAGGACCGGTTGAATAAAATATACTCATTTCCTTCATCCATAATCGACAACGATGGAAACATCCTTACTGCAACTGCCTGGCAGGATGTATGTACACAGTTCCACAGGACAAACAAAGACAGTGAGCGGGAATGTATAAAAAGTGATCAATACATTCGGGACCATTTGCATGAAGCCAGCCCGGCCGTAAGTTACCGTTGTCCACATGGGTTGGTGGACAACGCTACTCCGATTATCATTGACGGAATCCATTATGGAAATTTTTTTACCGGACAATTTTTTCTTGATGAACCGGATCTTGCCTTTTTCAGGGCCCAAGCCCAAAAGTATGGGTTTGATGAAGACGCATATCTTGATGCGCTTAAAAAAGTGCCTGTCTGGAATCAGGATCAACTCAAAGACTATTTGTCATTCATACGAGAACTGATTGATGTTATCTCGGAAAGTGGTTTGAAAAAACTCAAGGAGGTAGAAAACAGAAAACTGATTGAAGCCGGTGAGAGGCGACACAGATCCATCCTGAAATCGGCAAGGGATGGATATTGGTTAACGGACATTGAAGGACGTCTGCTCGAAGTCAATGATGCATATTGCAGAATGAGTGGTCATAGTGAAAACGAGCTCCTGAATATGCACATTCCTGACTTGGAAGCAGTCGAGGTCCCACAACGCGTAGCCGAACATATGAAAAAAGTTATTTCACAAGGATCAGATCGTTTTGAATCTAAACATTGTCGCAAAGATGGAACTGTTTTCGATGTTGAAGTCAGTATCCAATTTCGACCAGAGGAAGGTGGACAATGCGTTTGCTTCCTTCGGGATATCACCGAGCGAAAATGGGCTGAGGAGTCATTGCGAGAAAGTCATGAACGATATCAGTTAATAGTGGAAAATATTTCAAATGTAGTCTGGACAATGGATATGAACTTTCATAATACTTTTGTCAGTCCATCTGTTTATCAACAAAGGGGATATACACCTGAAGAAGTAAAAAATCAGCCTTTGAGTGAAAGGATGAATCCTGATTCGATCGAAAAAGTATTAAACTTATATAGTGAAAAACTAAAACTCATTGAAGCTGGCGATTCTGAGGGATGGAAACCAGTAGAATTTGAAATTGAACAACCTTGCAAAGATGGTTCTACAATTTGGACCACAAACACTGTTAGGCTCCTACCTGGCCCGGACAAACAACCCGCAAGCCTTCTTGGGACAACTCATGACATCACCGAGCGCAAGCAATCACAAGTGGAACTGAAAGAGTCCGAGGATAAATTTCGTAGTTTTGCTGAGCAGTCGCTTGTCGGCATCTATCTCATCTCAGGTGATGTCTTCAAATATGTTAACCCGAAATTTGCCGAAATTTTCGGCTACAGTGTTGATGAATGCCTGGACAATATGCATTTTCCACAACTTGTACACCCCGAGGATTTGGTTGCGGTTCAAAAGCAGGTGAGCAGACGGTTATCTGGAGAAAGCAAAGCCGTTCGATATTCTTTCAGAGGAATCAAGAAAAGTGGCGAGACAATCCATGTTGAAATTTACGGCTCTTCTATGGTTTTAAAAGGCAAGACTGTTGCTACAGGAACCATGTTGGACATCACTGAGTCCAAGGGTGCCCAGGAGGCGCTGCGGGAATCTGAAGAGAAATACCGAACCATCCTTGAAGATCTGGAAGATGGCTACTTTGAAGTTGATATCGCTGGAAATCTCACGTTTTTTAACGGTTCGCTGTGTCGAATCTTTGGATATTCAAAAGATGAACTGATAGGCATGAACAACCGCCAGTACACAGATGAAGAAAATGCCAAGAAACTATATCAAACCTTCAACAGAGTATACACCACTGGAAAGTCTGACAAAGGTTTTGACTGGGAACTTATAAGTAAGGATGGAAACAAGATACTTGTTGAAGCCTCAATATCTCCAAAGAAGGATTCGGAAGGCCAGCCAATCGGATTTCAGGGCATTGTTCGAGATGTAAGTGATCGCAGGAAAATAGAGATAGATAAGGCAAAATTGGAAGCCCGGCTTCAACGTGCGCAGAAAATGGAGGCCATTGGAACCTTGGCAGGAGGGGTGGCCCACGATCTCAACAATATCCTGGGTGGTCTAGTAAGCTATCCTGAACTATTATTGTTACAGCTCTCCGAAGACAGCCCTTTAAGAAAATCAATCCTGACAATTCAAAAATCAGGAGAAAAAGCAGCAGCGGTTGTTCAGGATCTATTAACATTGGCGAGGCGAGGTGTTGTTGTCACTGAAGTGGTTAACCTGAATGATGTTATCTCCCAATACTTGAAAAGCTCAGAGTATGAAAGACTTCAATCCTACCACCCTGCTGTTCACATGGAAACCCATTTTGTAAAAGAAACCCTCAACATATCGGGATCATCAACCCATCTCTCCAAGACCGTCATGAACCTTGTTTCCAACGCCGCCGAGTCCATGTCCGGAGGGGGGAATATGGTTCTATCCACTGAAAACCGATACATAGATAGGCCCATAAGAGGTGCCGACAACGTAAAGGAGGGAGATTATGTGGTCTTCACTATCTCCGACACCGGAACAGGGATTTCGCCTAGTGATATAGAGAAGATATTTGAACCCTTCTATACCAAAAAGAAAATGGGGAAAAGCGGAACAGGACTTGGCATGGCTGTTGTTTGGGGAACGGTAACGGACCATAATGGGTATATCGATGTCCAAAGTACTGAAGGTAAAGGCACCACTTTCACCCTCTATTTCCCAGCAACCCGTGAAAAACTGCCTGAAGATAAATCCCATCTCGCCATTGGGTCTTATAGGGGGAATGGGGAATCCATTATGGTTGTGGATGATGTGGAGGAACAACGGAGAATAGCCTCAGGAATGCTGGAAGAGTTAGGTTATTCGGTCGTATCGATTTCAAGTGGAGAAGAAGCTTTTGAATATCTGAAGACCCATAAAGTCGACTTATTGGTATTGGACATGATTATGGACCCCGGCATGGATGGTCTCGATACCTACCAGAAAATTATTGAAATACACCCTGATCAGAAGGCGATAATTGCCAGTGGTTTTTCTGAAACAGGCCGTGCCAAAGAGGTTCAAGTCCTGGGTGCGGGAGTCTATATTAGAAAGCCGTTCTTGTTGGAACAGATAGGCCTTGCCGTTAAGGAAGAACTGGAGAAATAGGCAGTTTTTCCCTTAACGCTTTTCCAATATTGGGCGGTTATACCAGATATTGTGGTGCCCATATTTCTAGAAGAGAAACCGGCTATACCAACGTTATGTCTTTGGAATAATCAAGAAACTGGTCGGTTTCGCCCACGGATTGGCAATGAAGGAGCGGCTGATCCATTTTGAAAAGGCGGTGGTTGCCGATGAACCCGGAGACACTTAAAGATCATTGCCTAGTGTCATGTCACGCTTGTAATGTCGCAAATAATATGATATCCTCTCTTCATGAACGACTCTTTTTGGGGAGGATCGATTATGAAGAAATTCATCGTGACACTGACCGAAGAGGAGCGGAAATCTTTAACTGAATTAAGTTCAAAAGGAAAACACAGATCCCAGAAAATTCTAAACGCCTTAACATTGTTGGCATGTGATGAAGGAGAATATCAGCGAAAACGTTCAAAGAATGAGCAAATTGCCCGAGTTCTCAATACAAGCATGAGGAAAATTGATCGTGTGAAAAAAAGATTCGTCGTAGACGGCCTTGATGTGGCCCTGCATGGCAAAAAGGGAAGCAGGGTCTATGTCAAAAAGGCAGACGGCGATTTTGAAGCCCATCTGGTTGCATTGAGTTGCAGCGAACCTCCGGCGGGTTTTTCCAGGTGGACCTTGAGATTGCTGGCTGAAAAAGTTGTTGAGCTTGATTACATCGAAAATATTTCACACGAAACGGTGCGCAGAGTTTTAAAAAAAACGAACTTAAACCTTGGCAACAAAAAGGCTGGGTAATCCCTCCGGCACAGAATGGAAGTTTTGTGGCGAACATGGAGATGGTGCTGGATGTTTACAAGCGCCCATTCGATCCAAAACGTCCAGTGGTCTGCATGGATGAATCTCCAAAGCAGTTGATTGCCGAAACGAAAATTCCGATATCAGCATCACCGGGAAGCCCTGCCAAACATGATTATGAATATCGACGTTGCGGAGTATGCAATATTTTTATGGCGTGTGAACCGTTAGCGGGAAAACGGATTGTCAAAATCACAAAGACCAAAACCAGGAAGGATTGGGCGGTTTTTCTTCAAGATATTGCCAGTTTATACCAAGATGCAGAAAAAATAACATTGGTCATGGACAATTTGAATACACATTCACCAGGCTCATTTTATGAAGTTTTCCCGCCGAATCATGCAAAGGCATTATGGGATAGGTTTGAATTCGTATACACGCCCAAGCATGGAAGCTGGTTGAATATGGCGGAGATCGAATTGAACGTTCTCATCGGGCAGTGTCTGAATCGAAGAATAGACAATATGGAGGCTGTCAAAACAGAATCCGCCGCATGGCAAGAATCCAGAAATAATAAAGGTGCCAAAGTGAATTGGCAGTTCAGAACCGAAAATGCACGGATAAAACTGAAACGTCTTTATCCGACATTAGATGCATGACATGACACTAGGTTTTTCCAGCGGGGATCCCCAGTAATTTCTTGGCAAGCTTGATCTTTTTCCCCAATTCACCTTCCCTGAAAATCATCACCCGCTGGGCCTGGGGCGAACCCGCGCCGTGCATGGATTCCACCAGGGTGGTGCCGCCGGTCATGGCCTCGATCAGTCGGGCAATCTTGATGCGGTGCTCCGTGGGAATTCCTTCCACGCCGGAAAAATATTTCTCCACCAGGTGCCCCACCTCCTCGCTTTCCAGATCATACTGGCTGGGAAGGGTTGCGAGAAACCCACCCGCCATATCAATCGCCAGACGGGCGATCTCAAAATGGAACCGGGTGACATTCTGTTTGCAGACATTTGCCAGCATGGTATCCACCATGAAGGCGCCCGAAGGGGTCGGCTCCCCCTCGGCTGAGCAGGCGATGGAGGAACTGTAGAGGGTCTCGGACAGGTGGATCATTTCCGTGACCTTGTCCTTTATGTGCGAGGCCCCTGCGGTGCCCTGAACCTGGGCCAGATAGCTCACAGCGCCCGTGAGCACATCCATAAGACCGGTCTTGCAGGCGCCGTAATTGGCCCGGTGGTGCGCCGCAAACCGGTAAACCAGGTCACCCGCGAACTCGGCTTCACCATCCATGAACACCCGTTCGGTGGGCACAAACACATCTTCAAAAGCGATCACCGCTTCCCCGCCCACGGACCCGAAGGCGGGTTTCCCCACATCAATGCGTTCCTCCAGATCCCGGCGGTAGTCGTTGGCCTGGCGGCCGAAGATCATGGTGACCCCCGGTGCATCCACCGGCAGGGCACAGACCACCGCATAGTCTTTGGACCCATCGTCCATGGCCGTGGTGGGCATCACCAGGATTTCGTGGGAGTTCACAGCGCCCGTCATATGGATCTTGGCGCCCCGGATGACGATGCCATCATCCCGCCTTTCCACTATTCGAACATACTGGTCGGGATCCGGCTGGTCCGCGGGGGATTTACTCCGATCGCCCTTGGGATCGGTCATGGCCCCCACCACCATGAGGTTTTCGTCCTGGATATGGATCAGCCACTTCTTGAACCGTTCAAAATAGTCGGTGCCGAGTTTTTTATCGATTTCGTAGACCACCGAATAGGTGGCGTTGATGCCGTCGTGCCCCACGCACCGCTGAAAACAGGTGGCCGTTTTCTGGCCCAGCACCCGCAGGAGTTTGACCTTCTTGATCAGGTCTTCAATGCCCTGATGCACATGGGTAAAACGGCCGATGGTCCTTCCGGTCAGGTGGCTGGTGGTGGTGGCCAGATCCTTATATTCTTCGTCGCTGGCTAAAGCATAGGTCATGGCCGCGGCACGCACATGGGGGGCGGTGGCCGGGTGAAGGGTTACATCATCGATCTTCTTCCCCATGTAATAGATCCTTGGGTGCAATTGCCTCAGGCTTTCAATATATTCCGCCCCATTTTTGAGTTTCATGATGGCTCCTTTACTGTTTTTACGATGTCTTTTTCTCTCTCAGTTCCCGGCGGAGGAATTTGCCCGTCAGGGTCTTGGGAATTTCAGAGACAAATTCCACTTTCCTGGGATAT
>Ga0233437_1005255_pt1 | contig 14242 bp, 8 predicted proteins | sample SI_122_August201_FD_182714 | JGI IMG/M metagenome (GOLD analysis project Ga0233437, IMG submission 182714) | Seawater microbial communities from Saanich Inlet, British Columbia, Canada - SI_122_August2016_200_MG | ecosystem: Environmental > Aquatic > Marine > Inlet | place: Canada: British... | reverse complement strand
ATACGCCTCATAGTAAATCCCAAACCTTTTTCGCTGGATCAGTTTATTGCTGAACAGCCGAATGATAATATCGGTCTTTCTAAACGATTTGAAAATACTAAATTAAAACAAAAGCAAGGTAAAAATGTAATTGATGAAGCATTTCATGTCATAGAGCTAATGGCTGTATCCACAGGTAACGTTCTGGATCATACCGATAAATTATCGGAGTTGGTTCAGGATATAAAAAAGGAGTTGCATAGCCAGGTCAAGGAAAAACAATCGGTTAATCAGCAAGCGATAGATCTGTTGACACAATTGCACAAAACACTCTTTGAAATGATTGCATCACAATCATACCAAGATGTGGCCAGACAGAAAATGGAATTGGTGATTAATAATTTAGAAGAAACTTATCAACAGTTAAAAAATCATAATCAATCATTGGAAGAAAAAGTTACCGAGCGAACATTGGAAATTGAAAAGAAAAACAAAGTTCTTCAAAATACCTTAATAAAAGTTGAATGGGCGAACAAGAAAATCATGAACAGTATTCGCTATGCTCAGATCATCCAGTCGTCAATCCTGCCAAAACCAAAGAGGCTTTTAATTCCCCTCGGGGGCAAAAAGAAGTGTTGGATGATATCACAGTTATTGGATTTATTCCTTAGAGGAATTCATCATTAGTAAGTAACTAAAGCATAAAAATAATAATATTTTTATAATGCTAGCATAATGAGTTTGTTAAAAAAGAAGTTTAGAATTATTACAACCTTATATATACCCAAAACATTATTAAGGAATTCCCATGTCCACAATACTATTTGCTGAAGATGATGAAAGTTTATTTGATTTAGTCAGGTTACAATTTAAAGAAGATATTAATTCTGATGAATTTACCTTGATTCATGCAAAAAATGGAAAAGAGGCTCTAAATATTTTAGAAAATAATGATCAAATTGCAGTTTTGATCTCTGATATTAATATGCCGGAAGTTGATGGGTTGGAATTATTGAATATTGTAAAGGAGCAGTATCCGCTGTTAAAAACAATTATTATGACAGCATATGGAGATATGGAAAATGTTAGAACTGCCATGAATCAAGGAGCCTTTGATTTTATTATAAAACCATTTAAAAAAAGTGATCTAAAAAACACAATTCAAAAAGCATTAATGGAAGTGGACCGATTTGAAAAAATGATTTTTGAACTCCAGTTAGCCAAAGAAGCTAATCGTCTTAAAAGTGAATTTATGGCAAATATTTCCCATGAGCTATTAACGCCGATGCATGGAATTTTAAACTTTTCAGAGTTTGGTTATAAAAAAACTCTGGATGATTCATCAATGGATCAGGAAAAACAGAAAAAATGTAATACCTATTTTAGCGGAATTAATCAATCGGCAAAAAGGCTGCTGGAAATGATTAACGATATACTAAAATTATCCTTACTGGAATCGGGGCAAGAGAAATTCAATATTAAATCAAATGACTTAGATCATATTATTCGACAGAGTTTAGCTACATTAGAGAAAAAGCTAAAAACGAAGGAAATTAAAATAAAGTATACTATGCTTGATAATGGTACTTTTATTTGCGATGGTCCAAAAATTAGTGAAGTTATTAATAGAATAATGCAAAATGCCATCAAGTTTTCACCTCAGGCAAGTGAAATAGATATTCAGGTATCGTTGCAATCTGAAAATGAATCACATAATAAATACTTTAAAATTTGCATATCTGATCAAGGACCAGGTATCCCCAAAGGTGAATTAAGATCGATTTTTGAGAAGTTTTCTCAGAGCAGTACAACGAATACCGGTGCCGGTGGGCGAGGGTTAGGCCTTACCATTTGCAGAGAAATTATCAGCCAACATCAGGGGAAAATTTGGGTTGAAAATAATCAATCCGTAGGAGCTTGTTTTTGTATTCAGCTACCAGTTGCAGTTTGAACATTTTGAAATATGGTCAATATTCTCAGATATTCCTGAAGACACCATTTGTTCCCAGAGAATTGAATTTGCTGTTCCCTTACCGAACAGACTGTGTTGCAATTCAGTCTATTGATTAGAAATTCAAGTTTTGTATTTTTATAATATCCGAGGAAAAAATGAAATTAATTGATTTAAGAAGTGATACCGTCACCCAACCAAGTACAAAGATGAGAAAGGTCATGGCCGAAGCAGAAGTCGGTGATGATGTTTACAGAGAAGACCCAACCGTGAATCGATTGGAAAAAATTGCAGCTGAGAAACTAAATAAGGAATCTGCCATATTTGTCAGCAGTGGTACACAGAGCAACTTGTTAGCCCTTTTAAGCCACTGTCAACGAGGTGATGAATATATTGTTGGTCAACAGGCACATACTTATAAATATGAATGTGGAGGGGCAGCCGTTTTCGGTAGCATTCAACCTCAACCATTACCACTGAATAGTGATGGATCACTGGATCTGGACATGGCAGCAGCTTATGTAAAACCAAATGATATCCATTTTGCCAATACGAAATTACTTTGCCTGGAAAACACGTATTGGGGTAATGCTATCCCTATGGACTATCTACCTAAAGCTAAACGATTTACCGATGTTCATCACCTGGCTTTTCACTTAGATGGTGCTAGAGTGTTTAATGCTGCTGTGAAATATAAGGTACCGGTTACTGATATTACAAATTATTTTGATACAGTATCGATCTGCTTATCTAAAAATCTTGGGGCACCGGTAGGATCGATATTATTAGGATCAAAATCATTTATAGAGCAAGCCCGTAAGTGGCGAAAAATGTTGGGGGGAGGTATGCGACAGGCTGGAGTCCTAGCGGCCGCTGGCATAATAGCTTTGGAAGAAAATGTATCTCATTTAGCTGAGGATCATGAAAAAGCCATTCAATTGGCCAATGGGTTAAAAACTATTGATGAAATCGAAGTAGATGACATGACTCGGCAAACCAATATGTGTTTTATCCGTATTGCTAAAGAAGATGCTGAAACATTACCTGCTTTTATGAAAGAAAATAATATTCTATCTTATTCAGGTACCCATATTCGTTTAGCCCTGCATCTAGACGTTGATCCAGAAGATATTGGCTATGTTGTGAAGGTGATTAAACAATATTATCAGGAAAAAAAATAAGATTTCTATTGCGTTCTTCAATTGAAAGTAACGCCTTGTAATTCAGAAGATGTTCAGCCTTGATGAAACTTAGAAGTTTAGTGCAAATAAATCCTGCCATAGGATGATTGGCTTATGGATGCCACTACAGAGAAAATAAATCAAATTGAATCTGTATGTGCCACTGATGTTGGCCGAAATATTAATGAGCTGGCTAAGGTAGTGGCCGGCAACTTATTTTTAGCGGCTGAGTCGCTTATTAATCATTTAAACCCTAAAGTTGCTATCGTTACGGGATTTTATATCCCACAGTCAGATCCACCTGCCCCGGAAACAGATGGAATTCCCGGAGCTGTTGTTTTAGCTAAAGCACTGGACCAACTTGGCATTCCGGTAAATTTAATAACGGATAACCGGTGTTCTCAGGCATTAAATTACGCTGTTTCTTTACTTGGTAAACATCGTCAAATTCGTGTGGTTGCAGTTTCTAATACCTCATCCCGAACCGATATAAAAAAATTAAGCAAGCAATGGCATCAGGAGCAACACCAATTTACCCATATTGTTTATATTGAAAGAGCAGGACCTTCTGATAGCGGTAGCTGCCTTAATATGTCAGGGAAGAACATTGATAAATGGACGGCGCCACTCCATGAATTGATGACTACCAATCCATCTTTTGTATCCATTGGCATTGGCGATGGCGGTAATGAGATCGGTATGGGTAAAATTCCCTTTAAAATCATTAGAGATAATATAATAAATGGATCACAGGTTGCGTGCGTCATTCCTTGCGATTTTCTAATTGTGGCCGGAGTATCAAATTGGGGTGCCAATGCGTTATTACTGGCGATGGCAGTGATGAAACCAAATTGGCAGAAAACGATCCTGGATATTATAGAATCAGACGTTGAATATGAAATTTTATGTCAATTAACAAAGAAAAAATTACTAGTTGATGGTGTGACAAAACGCTTTGAACCCACTGTAGATGGTTTCAAGTCGAGCTATCATCATAAAATCTATCATCAGATGATTCAAATTGCAATGCCTTACAAATATTCACTGACCAATATATAAAACCATCCTCTCTGAGGATGGTCCAGGATTTATTAGTTCAATACAACATCAATTCTCTGATTATTATCTTTAACCATAAATGCTTTTCGGACTTTATTATTAAATTTTAAATAATAATTCCCCTGCTTCAAAAGTATCGTCTTTATGCGATGTTGATCCGTTAAGTAACTTCTCCAATTATAATGGGTTTTAATTTTAGATTTTGCCGGCTTTTCCTGTTTAACTTGGAAAATAGCCTGGTTGCTACTCATTCCGAATTGTTGAACGTTTGTCAGATTTACCGTTAAATAACCATAAACACTGCTGCCGGGACCGGCTGAAAATTTACTGATTTCATCTAATTTGAAAATTTTATCACTTTCACCAGCCTCTTCAATGGCGTCTATCAAGGCAAATAAACGATTTCTGAAAGTGCTCGGGTCATTTTGCAGATCTGAAAACATATCAAAATCGATATAGATTTTCTGTTCGAAAACTTTATGAATGATTTCTGTTGGAATATCTAAGTACAGTAAATTTTCAGGGAGTTTCAGCATTTGAACCTGATTATTACAGTCATTAAATTCAAGTTGCATTTTAGCGGGATCACTCATGGTCATCTGGCTGAAAACAGTATTGCGCCATAAACCGAAAAAATCATCCATTACCTGTTTAGAGCTGAAATCATACTGGTTGTTATGGTAAATCGCTTCATGTCCGAATTTTGTCATTATATAAACCATTGGTAAATCTTTTTGAGCAACCCTGGCTTTTAATATTCCAAAGTAGGCTGATTGATCCTCAGGCATTTTTTTTAGAATTTGATGAGATATTGTCTCAATCTGATCTTTTTGCTCACAGGTGTTGCCCATTTTTAACAATCGATTTAATTCTGTTTGCAATGATAATAATTCATGATCAAGTTCTTCGATAACAGGTTCGAATATTTTATCTTTTTCTTCTACCTTTATTTCTGTTTGAATATCCTGACTGCTAACTTTGTTTTGATCAGTCTGAGCCAGTGATTCCGGGTCAATTCCTGCCAGGAAAGCATCATCTCCCGTTGTAAAGCTTTCGCTATTGGAAGCTTCCACTTTCGTTTTTTTAAGTCTTATTTTTGATGCAAAGTATTTTCGGGGGAGCTTTAATAAACTGATTTCCCTCCCTAAAGTACCGATCGCTAGTAATCCAGCGGGGTTATTTATACTAACTGATGTAATTTGATCCTTTTCCCCAGTCAGCGTTTTTACGAAATTGCCACTGTTCACCTCCCATAATCGAATAGTTTTATCCCTGGAAGAGGAAATTAATGTTTTACTATCAATGGAGAAATCAGCAGTTGAAACAATAAAATCATGTCCTCGTAATGTTTTTAAAGCTTTTCCTGTCTGAACATCCCATAAAATTACTTTCTTATCATCAGAAACTGAAGCCAGTGTTTTTCCATCAGGGGAAAAAGCAACTTCCCGTATTCCACGTTGATGTTTGTTCAATGTTAATAGTAATCGATTATTTTTTAAATTCCATATTTTCACTGTACGATCCATTGAACCCGTTGCATATTTATCCCCAGCAGCGGAAAATCTGATGCTGTTGATTTGTCCTTTGTGACCCATATTTTTGTAAATAAATTTATTTTGATCCAAATTCCAGAGCATGATATATTTATCTGCCCCGCCGGAAATTAACAGATTCTGAGACGGATGATAATCAATGGAATTTATTTTACCCCGGTGCCCTTTCAAGGAGATATAAAGATTATCTTCCTCACTATTTTTTCTTCTGTCCCAAAGTCTTATTTCAGCATTCGATCCAGCTGTCGCGAAATGGATATTATCCGGTGCAAATTTAATTTGTTCAATGCGATGATTTTCTACCTGAAATGTCTTGATTAATTTATGGTTATTTTTTTTGATGTTCCAGACTTTTATGGTATTATCCATAGACGCTGAAATTAATGTAGAACCGTTTTGTGAAATATCCAAACTTTGAATGGAGTTGGTATGTCCTTTTAAAGAAGCTAAAAAACCTTTATCCCCTAAAGACCATGTTTTTACATAATTTTTTTGAAAAATTCCCAGAACTCTTTTTCCATCAATACTAAATCGACAACTTTTTACCGGTTTATCAACAAGATTTAAGGCATCCTGCTTTTTTCTGGTTCTGGTATTCCAAAGTACAATAGTACCATCTGTTGAGCAGCTAATTAATTTGTTCTCCTGGGGATGGAAGGAAAGCCCTTTTACCGGCTTGTTGTGGGCGGATAAAGTAGCCAGTAGTCTGTTTGCTTTCCAGTCCCACAATATAATCGTTTTATCATCGGATGCAGAAGCGATTATACTACCTTTAGCACTGAAAGCAATTTCATTAACAGGTTTTGTATGTTTGCGATGACTACTGATTATTGTTTTTTTTGAAATATCCCAGATTTTGACTTCTCCAAGCCCATTAACCCATGCCATTACCCTGTTGGAGGGATGAAAAGCCAAATCGACAACATTTTGAGATGGTTCTTTAATTTTTTCTACAACCTTGTGATGGTCTAATTGCCAGATGCGAATAAATGCGTCACTACCACCGGAAGCCAACATTTCACCATTATTACTGATAGCGAGTGTTTTAATCGGCCCGTCATGCTCCGGAAGTGATTTTATCAAGGCCCCTTTCTTGATATCCCAAATATTAATATTCTTATCCTTTCCTCCGGAATAAACCAGTGTCTTTGCCGGGTGAACAACAATGGCAGTCGCTTTATGTGCACCTGTTCGGATTGCTTTTAATGCTCTACCGGACTGATAACGCCAACTTCGAATCACAAAACTTTTGTCTATGGCGATGACATATCTCATATCACCGGTTAGCCCACCATCCAAAACCAAACCAGGTGGTGTATAATAGGTCCGGTGGATTATATATTCATTCTTGGCAAACAAAGTGGTTGCCAAAAAACAAATAATCAAGCTGACAATGATTTTTTTCATAAGATTATTTTTTATAAAATTGGAAAAGAGCAAATACTTCATTCTGGTTTGCAATTAAAACGACACGATCATATTTTTTAAATTCATAATTAGGACCTGGATTCGTGACTATTTCTCCATTGGTTTTTTCAACGGCAATAATGATGACATTAAACCGATCTCTAATTCCACAATCCCGAATTTTCTGGCCAATTAAGGGGTTATTTTCTTCAATTTCCAGTTCTTCAATACTGAGTTCAAAATGACCTTTTTGATGGGCAAAATCAAGAATTTTACTGATAGTGGGTTTGATAATAATTTGGGAAATTTTATCACTACCAATTTGGTATGGATTAATGACATGATCTGCTCCAGCTCGTTTTAGCTTGCTTTTAGTGCTTTCAAACTCATAACGGGCAATAATAAAAAAATCAGGGTTCAACTCCCGGGCTGTTAATGTTATAAACACATTACCTGCATCCGTATTGACAGTAGAAACTAGGCCTTGGGCAGTTCTGATTCCGGCTTTGATTAGAATATCCTCAGAACTTGCATCTCCGTGAACCACCGGGATATTGTATTCGCTTGGTGCTTTATTTGTATCATTATCGATGACAACGATTTTTATATCGTTATTAATTAGATTTTCACAGACATCTTGCCCAATCCGGCCAAATCCACAAATAATGAAATGATCTTTCATATTCTGAAGTGTCTTTTCCATCTTTTTTTCTCTATAGGTATTCCCGAATAATGGTTTTAAAACCTGCAAGGATAAATTTCTGATAACAATGGCAAAATTACTGATTCCGGTAATGATTAAAATCATTGTAAAAATTTTACCGCCATTGGATAAAGAGTGAATTTCTCCGTAACCGACCGTAGTTAAAGAAATAATGGTCATATATAGAGATTCAAATAAACTCCACCCTTCTATTAAGTGGTAACCAAAGGTTCCCATTAATACAATAATCAACAAATGGCTGACTGATTTAGAAATTTGCCAAAGCATTTACTTTTTATGATTTTAAAATTTGAGATGTTATTTGGTTTCTGTAAATCCGACCATGAGTCTGCCATCAAATAAGGAGTTTGCACAGCTTAAATACTCAAATTCTTACTAATTTGTTTAATCCAATAAATTCATAATTGATATAAAATGACTAATTTGATAATTCAGGGAGTCATCCTTATTTAACTATAATTTCAGATTGCTATATAAATACGCCAAACCTATCCTGTGATCATTTTAGTTAATATTCTCCTCGGACATTAGAGTTGATAAAAAATATTTTATTGCCTATCATTAATGAAATAATCAGGAACTGATTAACCATGATCATTCAACAAGAGTGAAATGCCAGTGACTCAAATTTATCGTTTGTAATGGTTTTTCGAAATTCGTTTATTTAACATATCGTTAATTATGGCAAAAAAAATAGTCGATCTAATATATCTAGACCCCCCGTTAGATGATAAATCCGCAGCGTCCAAGATCAATAAAAAAATTGATTCCTGGGGAGCAAAACTTAAATCACTGCAGGAAACTTACTTTGAACAGCATTTTGATTCAGGTGCTCCAGATGTTCTAGAAATCATGGATATGCGCAAATTCCTGAAAAGGTTTTTAGCCCAACGTGTTTACTGGATCGAACACAACGTTCAAAACGCTACTTTGAAAAAGAAATATTTAAAAGTATTACCTCCTTTTACTCAAAAAGGGGGGTTGAAAACACTGTTAATGCATTTTTATCAAGTAAAGGAATCCGAGGATAAAAAAAGTATTATCTATGATCCTCAGAATGAAAATGATAAGGAATTACGAATATTATGGGATATTTATAAACTTAGAAAAACAGTCGCTTCCATTAATACCGTCAAAAAAGCATTGGATGATCCGGATCTGTTCCCGTCTATTTTCAATAAGGAACAACGCTTGAAATGCTTGGAGGCCTTAAAAACGGTGTTTAATTTATTATTTCAGATGTGTATCCAAAAACCTTACCAAAAAGAACTTTATACAGAATTATCAGGGAAATATCTAAAACCTGAAGAGATTGTTAGCCGGTGGGATAGAAAGGTTAGTTTTGTTTATCCACATGTGGTTAGGAAGTTTGACTATCGGAATCATTTTTTCTATGTTTACTTCTACTCTGGAATGCGTGCAAAAATTGGTGGGAAAATGAAAGAGTTCCACTATAATTATTTGGATTTTGAAATCATAAAACAGGAATTTTTAATTAATTGGCTAAACACCAAATTGGGTGGAAACCAAAGGAAAGTTGAAATTTACAGTAAGTATTCAATGAATGATAAAACCCTGGATCAGATCATCGCAGAAGACCCTTCCCGGGAAATAGAAATTTTACAACAATTGCCGCTCAATGTATTTAATGATATCACTTCCGAAATAAATACTCAGGTTGACGATGAATTAAAAACTGAAGTGGATCCATTATCAGAAGTTCATGGTGATTTTGCGGAAGTCAAAAAAAATTATGATACTTCTCATAGATTATTGAAATCCTCCATGCAAAAATTAAAATTGTTTATTGGCAAAAAAAAGCAACCTGAATCAGAAATTGAAACACCGACTTTTATTGAAAAGCTGGTAAAATCGGAACCATTTTCGGAGCCGACCCCGATTGTCGATATGACTCCAAAATATGAAATTTTTAAAATCAAAAAAAATCAGATTGATTATCCGTATTTTAAAAAGGAAACCACTGGTTACAAACAAAAACTGTCACTGCTGAGGGTTAAGTTAGGGACGGATTTCACGCCGTTCAACAGCCGATTATCAAAGTTTTTAAATGCAGTAAGTGAATCCGCTTTTATAACCCGCCGCACTCCCAAACATGAATGGGCTTGCCCTTACCATATTAAAGAAACAATTGGGGAGAAGGCAACACATCATTTGTTGATTTTAGGGGCTGAAGTAAAAGCAAAACAACTCAGTATGGGTTATAGTGAGGGTGCGAGCCAAAAGGCATATGCTTATACTTGTTTTTTTGTTTATGGTTGTAATGAAAATAATCCAATTATGGGTGAAGTTCTCGACAAGAGAAATGCCAGAGGCGTTGAATTTAATGAATTTGACTTCATCAACCCGGAGGTTCAAAAAACAACCCTGATGTTATTTGATAAGGTAATGGCAAAAGAAAAAATGTAAAACCATAATCAATCATATTCCTCAGTACCCTAAATTACACTAAACTGATCATTTTAGGAGATTCAAATTGTCTAAATTACGTAGCAGTATAACAACTGAAGGAAAAACCATGGCCGGTGCCAGATCACTGTGGCGGGCAAATGGGATGAAAGATGAAGATTTTAAAAAACCGATTATTGCCATCGTTAACTCATTCACTCAATTTGTCCCTGGACATGTTCACCTGCATGATGTCGGACAAAAAGTTAAAAAGATCATTGATGCTAACGGTGGCTTTGGAGCTGAATTTAACACCATAGCCATTGATGATGGGATTGCCATGGGACACGGTGGAATGCTTTATTCTTTACCCAGTCGTGATTTAATTGCTGACTCTGTTGAATATATGGTTAATGCACACGTTGCTGATGCCATGATCTGCATTAGTAATTGTGATAAAATTACACCGGGAATGTTGATGGCTGCCATGCGACTGAACATTCCAGCGATATTTGTCTCCGGTGGTCCCATGGAAGCAGGAAGAAGCAAAGGTAAGAAACTGGATCTGATTGATGCCATGCTGGCAGGTGGTGAAGATAATGTTAATGAAGATACTTTAAATGAATTGGAACGGGAAGCTTGTCCGACCTGTGGTTCATGCTCAGGATTGTTTACCGCCAATAGCATGAATTGTCTGGCGGAAGTATTAGGTATTGCCTTGCCAGGTAACGGCACCCTGGTCGCCACTCACCAAAATCGATGGCAGTTATTCGAAACAGCCGCTAAAAGAATTGTAGAGATAGCAAATTCCCACTATCTGGAAGGAAATGACAAAATTCTGCCTCGCTCAATCTGCACCTCAGATACCTTTAAAAATGCCATGGCTCTGGATATTGCCATGGGAGGTTCCACCAACACTGTGTTGCATCTTCTGGCCATTGCCCATGAAGCAGAAGTGGACTTCACTATGAAAGATATGGATGAAATTTCCAGAAAAATCCCGACGCTTTGTAAAGTTGCACCTTCCTCAGATTATCATGTGGAAGACGTTCACCAGGCAGGTGGAATAATGCGAATTCTGGAAGAATTGAAATTAAAAGGATTGATTAATCCCGATCCAAATACTGTATTAGGGCTAACAATAGGAAACTTAATTGATAAATATTCCATTAAAGGCAATATTAAACCGGAAGTGGAAAAATTGTACCTATCCGGTCCCGGTGGTAAACGCAGTACAGAAGGATTTAATCAGAATGCTCAATTTGCAAATTTAGATCTGGATGAAAAATCCGGTTGTATTCGATCCGTAGAAAATGCCTATAGTAAAGACGGTGGCCTTTGCGTGCTTTATGGTAATATTGCTGAGGATGGTTGTATCGTTAAGACAGCAGGTGTTGATGAAAAAATTTGGGTTTTTGAAGGAAAAGCCAGGGTATTCTACTCTCAAGAGGAAGCCTGTAATTCTATTTTAAATAATTCAATTCAATCCGGTGATGTTTTAATTATTCGCTACGAGGGCCCTAAAGGTGGTCCTGGTATGCAGGAAATGCTATATCCAACGACTTATTTGAAATCTAAAAACCTGGGTAAAGTTTGTGCTTTAATTACCGATGGTAGATTTAGTGGGGGAACATCTGGTCTCAGTATTGGTCATGTCTCTCCTGAAGCAGCAGAAGCTGGTGCTATCGGCTTAATAGAGGAAGGTGATATTATTAAGATTAATATTCCAAAGCGGTCTATTGCTGTTGATGTTACAGATTCGGAACTTGATCAGCGCCGACAGGTAATGGAAGCAAAAGGTAAATTAGCCTGGCAACCCCTTGGCAGAAACCGTCAGGTACCCAAATCACTCCAGGCGTACAGTTTAATGGTTACCAGTGCTGCCAAAGGAGCAGTGCGGGATTTGGAACAATTGCGGTAAGTTAAAATAGTTTTTATGTGTTACTATTAGCTTGAATCATCTATAATCAATTTTTAAATGGTTTACTCGTCAATAAATTCCAATTTTTTAAGCTATTATTGATCGTCAGATGACCTTTTAAAAAGTGACAGATTATCCATCAAAACAAGGGTAGTTTTGCTTTTTAAGTTATTTGAAAGGTAGTGAATTTCGTAAGAAACATCAATATCAACAGGATAAACTTCGGATCATGAGAATCAATTAATAAAACAAATATCATATGAACATTCATAGAGGAATTGGAGTATCAGACGGCATTGTTTTTGGAAAAGCATTAACAATTTACTCTGCTTTCCTAAACTATCCTAGAATTCAATTTCAAGATGAGAAACGGATCGCTGTGGAGATTGAACGAATACAGAAAGCCAAAACAAGCACCGAACAGGAATTAACAGATATCATCGTAGATCCGAATGATTTGTTACCTGAAGAAATCCATTCTGTCTTTTCCGGCTATAAGTTATTCATCAATGATAAACGTTTTATTCCCGTCATTGAAAAAACTATTACTAATCGTAAGATTAATGCTGAGTGGGCACTAATCAGGGTCTTGGCTGATTTGGAAGTGCAGTTTAGTAAAATTCCGGATCCTTACATTAGATCGCGATTTGACGATATCAGACAATTGGGAGAACACCTGATGAAAAACTTGCTATTAAAGCCGAGTTTGAATCTTTCTGATTTGGATGAACCCGTCATTTTAGTAAGTCATGATATATCTGCCGCAGATACTTTTAATCTGAATAAAGAAAATATATTGGGAATTGTGACTGAACTGGGTGGTGACACCTCCCACGTCGCGATTCTTGCTCGCGCCATGAATATACCTGCTGTTCTGGGGGTTCCTAACATTACTCACCAGATCGTGGACGAGGAATCATTGATTCTTGATGGAAACAGTGGTGAAATTATTACCCAACCTGATCAGGAAATCATTGATGTCAAATTATCGAAACAGGAACGCTTCCGGTTTTATTTATCTGAATTAGAACAGTTAAAAAACGTTAAATGTCAGCTAAAGGACGGTGTCGATGTTAACCTGGCAGCTAACCTGGATTTTTTGGAAGAATTAAATCAGATTCGGGAATGGAATATTGATTCTATTGGATTAATTCGAACGGAGTTTCTTTTCTCCTATGAGGATGGATTTCCGGATGAAAATGAGCAATTAAAGATGTATCAGCATATATCAGAAACCATAAATCATAAATCGATTACCATAAGAACCTGGGATATTGGTGGAGATAAAACTTCCAGTTTTTTCCCGGAGCTGGCCCATGAGGCTAATCCGGCCTTGGGACTTAGAGCGATTAGAATATGTTTGAAGCATAAAGATTTTTATCGGACCCAGATCCGGGCAATATTGAGAGCATCGGAAAAAAGTAAAATTAGATTAATGATTCCAATGGTCACACGCCTGGATGAGGTGATCACCTCAAAAAAAATATTGGACGAAGAACGTGAAAAACTCAATATTAAAACAGACAATGTAAAATTGGGCTGTATGATTGAAACCCCGGGTTCTGTTTTTATCATTGATGAATTGTTGGATTTAGTGGACTTTATCAGTATCGGGTCAAACGATTTAATTCAATACGCATTAGCTGTGGATCGAATGAATGAAAACGTAGCAGGGTTTTACACGCCATTCCATCCTTCAATCTTAAAAATGCTGGAAAAAATAATAGCTTCTGCAAATCGTGTCAATAAAGATGTATCAATTTGCGGTGAGATTGCTGCAGACCCTATTATGCAGATGTTTTTAATTGGAACCGGGAAAATCACTTTTTCCATGAGTCCTAATCATGTTTTAAGAACAAAAAGAATATTGAATAAGGTTGATTCAACCACCTGTAAAAAAATTGCTTTTCAGTTTGTTAGTAAACATTCACTGGAAGAGAGCAATATTTTTGTACAAAGACTGAGGGAACAATATATGGACGAGATTGAGCTCCGGTCTTCAGAATTAATTTAATCGCCTTTAATGAATATAATTGAGATGACAGACGAACAGGCCTCCTC
>Ga0233437_1005249_pt1 | contig 14260 bp, 14 predicted proteins | sample SI_122_August201_FD_182714 | JGI IMG/M metagenome (GOLD analysis project Ga0233437, IMG submission 182714) | Seawater microbial communities from Saanich Inlet, British Columbia, Canada - SI_122_August2016_200_MG | ecosystem: Environmental > Aquatic > Marine > Inlet | place: Canada: British... | reverse complement strand
AAAATACTGCGGAAAAATACCATCTAAAAAAACCAATAACCAATTTTCACAAGAAGACTGATAAGAAGTATCATGATAAAATTTTTTTCTTACATAGTCATCAATCAAAATAGGTATATCTATTCCGCTAATATTATTAGTGACTACCTCCTCCTTTATCTTGGATTTAAAATCAGGTAATGATGTAATTGAAGAAACTTCTACCGAAAACTCTTCTTTTATTCCAGAATCACTATCAACTATTCTCTTGCCATCAGGACAAGATGAAAAATTAATTACTGTAAAAAATAATAGGCAGAGACTTACAACAAAGAAAAATATACTAATATTTTTTGTGTTTAAAAACACTACAAATAATCCGATAAGTCCTCTAGAGAATTTAGAGAAATCAAGTCTGAATTGGTGGCAATGGGTAAAGCATCAACATTATAATCTTGTGCGACCATGTGCTTAATTATATATAGAAAACCATGCTCTCTGGTTTTCTTTCCATATTTTCCACCCAAGTCTTTCTTCAATAAATCAAAAACAACATTTTTATTAAACATAAACAAACCAATATCTCTTTCTCCAGATTGTGGCAAAAAGCCTTCCTCTCTACTTTCAATAACTTGTAATACTTTATTCTTTTGATTTCTACTAATTAAAGTATATGCTAAATCAACTTTTTTAGTTACAAATGTAAAGTCATTCTTCATATCAAAATAGTATTTTACTAGAGACTTGACAGTATTCTTTTGAATAAATGGAATATCTCCCCATACCAGCAATATATCCTTAGTGTCTGCAGAATCATCAGATTCTTCAAAACACAATACCGCATCACCCATTCCTCTTGGATTTGACTGCACTAGTAGCTCCGCCTGAAATCCATAATGAGACAAGCACTTTTGTATAGGCTTTAGTCCGCTTGGACTAACAATAATAGTTGGCTTGTTATCATACGGCAACATTAACTCCATAAGATGGATTAAAATCGGTCTACCATGCACCTGGAAAAGAGTTTTTGGATATGGTAAGCCAGCCCTTGAACCACGACCTGCGGCAGCAATTAACACTTTAACCTTACCCATCAAAATCCTTGCCTATTTTTGCCCTATAACCACCGATAATGGCTTGATAAAATACGTTTGCATCTCTCCCAATTATGTATGAAAAAAACGCCTTAATGCCATTTCTATGGGCTATCCTTAATAAAGCGATAATAATAGTGGCAATATCTTTAAAATACGAGGATCTATATGTTTTATGATTCAATATAATAGTATTCTTAATAAAATAATAAAACTTCAATTTTGACCACGGACGCTGTGAAACGTCTGGATGATAATGAAAAGCCGACAATATGGATCTTACCTCTCCAATCTTACTAAGACGATTAAAGTAATCAACCTCTTCTCCTGCAATAAAATATCTATCATCAATTGTCCCTATTTTATCGATAGAAGAACATGGTATAAGGGATCCATTAAAGAAATGTGCGAAAGGATAGCTGTTTCCATTTGAAATATTCTTTAATTTATTTAACTCTTTAATCTTCCTTCTAAATGCAAACAATACAGGTAAATTATTCTTATCAAGAATCGGAAAGGGAAAAACAAACTTATTTATATTATTTTCATTTAAAACAACAGATGACACGGCCGAAACACCAGATGTCAAATTCCTTTCTAAAATTTTCAATGCATCGACATCAGGAAAACCATCGTCATCCATTAACCAAACAGCATCGAAACCTTCATCAAGTGCGACCTGTATACAACGCTTCCATCCACCAGCAGAGCCGAGATTATCTTGTTTAATTGAACGCACGCCTCTTTCCTCTAGCATGGCTTGTGTATCATCTGTGCTGCCATTATCAATCACAACTATAGAGTCAGGCATTCGCGATTGATGATTAATATGATCAATGCACCTTATCAACAAATCCCTACGATTATGCGTAACAATTGCTGCTAATATTTTAACTGTATTCATATTAAATATATAATTCGTATAAATTTACACTTGGCATAATATTATAAGTACTTTATTTTTTTTACGAGATTATACAATGGAGGATATAATGATAAAATCAGTTTAGTAGCAAGAGTTCCAGAGAATATAACTTTAAGTAGTATTACTCTATTTTCTTTACCAACGCACCTCATAAACCTAACAGCTGATAAATATTCTTTATTGATAAAATATGCACCAATAGCGTCACATGAAAATTTATAAATCATAGCGTTTGACCATCTGAGTGACTCACCTTTTGTCATTATATTAGACTTATTAATAAACCCCTCTAAAGAATGAATAATATTAAAATTATTCAAATATTTTTTTATATCTGTACGACTAGTTTCATTAACGCCATGTTTTCTCCATGAGCCAGCAACTAAATTAAGATACGCTACTTTATTATTAACAGCCAACCTTAGAAAAGACTCCCAGTCATTTCTTGCCTCTTGTTTATCGTAATAAAACCCAATTTTCAAAGCACTTTTTCTATTATATAAAATCGAAAAATGGCACCAATGAATATTTTCTGTAGAAAATCTCAATAAAAAATCTTTTCCATTGATCATACTTGGTAATTCTTTATTTTTAATTTTGATTGTACTTCCATCATTTTCATCATATATAGCGTAATTAGAAAAAACAAAGCCTACGCTATCATCACTAATTACAACTTGTATCGCTTTAGAAATGAATGATCGATTAGTTAGAAAATCATCACCATCAAGATTAACAATCCATTCTCCAGTAGCATACTCATACAGTGTTTTTTGATAATTCTTAATAGATCCTAGATTACTATAATTTTTATAATATTTAACACGATTATCTTTCAAAAAAGGTACGGCAATACTGGCGGTATTATCATTTGAATTATCATCTGAAATTATAATTTCCAAATTGTCATAATCTTGATTTAGTGCACTAAGAATTGCATTAGAAACCAAATTAGCCTGGTTGTACGTGGGTATCATTATTGTTACTTTTGGCGATGATTTACTAAACATACTGCTAATTTTTAATTAATAATGGCTACGTAATACATTCAAGACTTAAGAAAAATACTTTATACTTTTATGCCGATAACAACCCAAAAAGGCTTGTTATCTGAGAAAACAATATCCTTAAATCCTGAACTAAGCATCATTTTTTTAATCTCTTTCTTTGAAAATCTTTTCTCAAGTGGCGTTCCAAACCTATCTCTAGAATCTGTCCGCATTGTATAAAAAGACTTGTCACAATAATAAGATAGTGGGAAATTATCAGTATCAAATCCAATAATATTTAGCAATTTTGCTATCCTGGCTAATGGAAAATAAACACATGTAGCAATAATATTTGACATAATAAATTTTAAAGTTGGAGGAGCTTTGTTAATAACCCCTCTTGCTAATTCTGATATTTCCCATATTTTCCTATACCACCTTGGTTTGTTATCAAATGCGTAATATAAATACAATAAAAAAGGGGTGTCTTTTTTTAAAAGTTTAGAGCATGCTGTAATTGCTGAAGCAGTATCTGGTAAATGATGAAGGACGCCCAATGAATAACCAAAGTCACAAGAACCTAACTTTAGATTTGTTTGACCAACACTAGCTACGTTAAATTCAACATTATCATAACTTTTTAAATTCTCTCTCGCTACATTTATTGCGTCTAAACTCGCATCTATACAAAAAATTTTTTTTACTTTAGGCGCAACAACTGCAGCCCACCTACCACTGCCACAACCCATATCAAAACCAATTGATTCAGTGTTAATCAAATCAAATGGAAAAATTGAAAAATAATCATCAAAAATTTCTTCTCGTTCTCTTTTATCGAGTCTGTCTTGGCTCATCCTACTCCATTCATCGCCAAAACTTTCTACTGTCTTATTGTCTTGATTTAACACACTATTCATATCTTCATCATATTAATCATATTAATCATATACATTCAAGAATAATGAATGTATTAATGGAAAGCCATACATTTTCACATTAACAGCTTGTATTTCAGCACGATGAGCCGCCTCCAGCCCAGAAATTGAATCTTCAAAAACTAAACTATCTAAAATATTATCGTCAAAACGTTTTATAGCTAGCAAAAATCCATCTGGATCTGGTTTAGCATGTTCAATGTCATCAGCACAAATAAGTGGATCAAACCAATCTATATATCCCAGCTTCTTTAACGCAATAGATACTGTCCCATAAGACCCTGATGTGACCATCCCTAATCGAAATCGTGATTTAGCCCAATAAAGAAACTCGTTAACACCTGGAAGTGATTGTAGCTCATTACTTATCATTTTACGTACAATACGCTGTTTATTTGCTACTACTAAATCAATCTCTTTATTGTTTATTACTTTTCCAGCTTGTTTTAAACATGTGCGCACCGCATCATATGTTTTCATTCCTGCTATACTTTGATAATCAACAGAAATATCTAATGTCTTAAATGCTTCATTAAATGCAGCTTCATGTAAATAATTAGTATCAGCAATTGTTCCATCAAAATCAAAAATCAAATTTTTTTTATTTATTAGTAACTTTTCTATTTCACTACTAGTTCTCATTATTACTTATAAAGACAAATTAGCACTATATAAATTCAGTATTGTTTCAATAACTTTATTGCCGTCGTGCTTTCCAGGCTGAGCATGTGATTCAAAATAATCTATAATTAAAGATACTGGAATATTTTTAACTCCATCGTCAAATTCAACATATGTCTCACCTGCTTTAATACGGCTTTTGTTGATTAACATTGCATCAAACAACTCCTTCATACTATAAGAGCGCTGGTCAGGTAAATTTAAATAACGATGTGCTCCGTAGATATAGTCTGAAACATTATAATCTGGAGTTTCATAATCTGCGCCAATGTTGGTAACAAAAACCTTGTATGCCGAATGATTATCAGCAATAGTTTGCGCTAGTCCGGCAGACATATAAGTAGGATAAAGTGAAGAATGCTGTGTTCCAGCAGAATATATAATCACATCAGCCTGTTTCAATGCCAGTTTAACACCTGATGAGATTCCAACATAACAATTATGTCGCTGTAAATAGTAACGCTTCTCAGAATCATCTAACAACTCAAAATTAGCTTTATTAAGATTTTTATCAAGCAAATAAATACGCTCTACACGCACATTAGATCTCAATTCTACAATTTCAGCTTCTGAATATAATATTTGTCCATTTTCACGTTGTGCCACCAATTTTTTATCTTCAATACTGGTCGGAAGAACCGTACCACGTAATTTAAACAAACGATCAATGGACATTGTGGCCTGCTCAATGTTACGATTGCAAGCCAAAAACGCGCCTGCATAGATACAATTCATAATAGAACAATCAGAAAAATCGAAAACTTCATTATTTACACGCTCAATAATATTAAGACCCGATAAAAATTCGCCAATAAATATTCGTAATATTTCTCGAACTTTGGCACTTTTTATGCTTATACCAGCTATATCCTCACGTGTTTCATCTACAAATGATTGTAATTGGGGCAATACCTCTCTACGTTCTACATTTAACGGAAACCTATACTGAAACAATTTCAAATTGTTATGGTAGTCTAAATCATCCTTGGGCAACATAAGCTCCTGAACTTTTCGTATATCTGATGGGCCTAACATTCCAAAAAATTTACGAATTTCCCCGGTAGATTTACCATCATCATAAGCATTGACAATAGAGGTTATATTTAAACCCTGCTTTTCCAATAAGGCCGGAATAGTCGAAGAAGCGCCACGACCACCATTCAAAATAACAACATTAATCATAAACAACACCTCATATTATTTTTTCATAAACAGATTTATATCTTTTATTAGCCAATTCCAACCCTAATATAGGACGAGAAACATCACGAAGACGACATCCTCCTTTAGCGCTGATCTTACCCAATTCATGTGACACTTTCGTTAAGTCTTCATCAGAAAATGGATCAACTATCTTGCCACCATCCAACTTATTAATAATTTTTGCAACATCCCCAACTCCATCATTAGCTATTACAGGAATGCCGACTGCAAAACACTCGGCAATCTTTGTGGGTGATGCCGCAATACGCGCATATGAGGGCGATATAAAGCTTACCATTATACTTATTGCTGGTAATAACCTTGGAACATCATCTCGACTTGCTGACTTGATATGGATAAAACTATGTAAATGTGGCTTCAAATAGCGTTTCATCAAATCTTCTAATGCAGTAATATCTTGCGTAATTATTAATAAATGATAATCATCGCGCACATTTTTAGTGAGTTCATATAGGTGAAAAAGGTGATCTAACATGTACATATCACCCACCGAGCCCAAATACCCTAGAACGAAAGCATTATCGGGTATTCCTGTTAAGGTTTTAGCTTCTAATATACTGATATCAGTTAAAAGTGGGAAATGATTGAAGTCCGCACAACAGGGAATAACTGTAATTTTTGAAGGTGGGCTTGCCCCTAATTTAACAACTTCGCTAACAACTTTATTTGTCAGAACCACAATCTGATCAGCTTGAGCAAGTAACTTTTTTTCAACTCTTTTGAAATATTTATACTGCAAACGATGAAAAAAGTTACTTAAATCCCATCCCCCTTTATCTATACGTTCATCTACCCATAAACCACGAAAGTCAAATATAAGTTTCTTTTTTAGCACTCGTTTTAGAAAAAGACCAACTTGAGCTGGCGCATGACCTCGTGCATGCACAACTTGCGTAGTATATTTATTTGCTAAGTAAAAAGACCAAAAATACATACGGCTCAAATCCCATAACTTGCCCATAAATCCAAGGCCTTCTGTGAATCGTAGAGGTTTCCAATGAATTCTATAATCCATTATGTCTGATAACATTGACTGTTGGCCCTGTGAAAAACGTTCTGGCTTCTCGAAACTAAGTATTACAACGCCATCTTGATGGGTAGAAATTCCCTTAATATAAGGGAGAATTTGACTACTCCCCAATGGGTCAAGGAGTCCATCATATGTAATGTATAGTACATTCATTTTTTTATAAAGACAGCTTGAAATCTATTACCAAATGTTATGCCAAAGAAAGATTTCCCACCAAAAAAAATTGCAATTTTTGCAATAGCTCCTTTAACTATACCTCCACCTATATAAGGCCACCCTGACTCATAAACACGCCAATAATTTAGCTCAAGAGATGAATTTACTTGGTTAAAAAATGCCAGTTGTTGTTTTGCGTCAACCCTAAAAAGATGGTGTGGAGGATTACTGGAAGTAACACCTGGTTTTAATATATGCTTTATCCAGCCAAAAATTGTAGATGCTAAATAGACTAGACTTGGATTGTTTTCTACTGGACCTTCTACAAACAGAATACCCTCTATTTTAAGTTTCTCCAATATCTTATTAAGAGTGTCTATTGGCTCAGGAAGATGTTCAAGTACATCGCCCAGATGAACTACATCAAAATTTTGTTTAAACGAGGGAGACGTGAATTTTTCAACTGTCCATACATCACAAGCTACAGTATCACTCGCAAATTTTGCAGCGTCTTTGTCATACTCTACTCCATATGGGTCAAACCCTTGAGAATTCAATACCTTTAGAAAATCACCTAAACCACAACCATAATCAAGGACTTTAGAGCCATCGCAAACATATTTCTTTAATAAATTTACAGATTTTGCATAACTTTTGCTTTCATTTTCATCGTTATAATAACAATCGTGATAAGTATCTTTAGAATACATGCGTGCAAACGTCTGACTATTTGGAATTGGATCAACAAAAACACTAGAGCAGTTGCCACACTTAAGATAGTTAAACAAAATACCATGAAATTCATTAGCGTAAGGAAAAGCATCTGAAGTAGCCCTACAATCACATAAAGGGCAATTACGGGTACGACTTAAATTTATCATATTAATTAAAGAAATAATCCAAGTATTGTTTAGAAATTTTAGGGACAGAAAAATCTCTAGCGCGATCAATTAAAGCGACGTGATCATGAATGTCATCTAGACTTTTAATCATGGCTAAAGCCAATTCTTCAATCTCTCCCACTGGTACAAGAGTTCCATAACGCCCATTATCAAGTATTTCAGCTGGTCCACTTGGGCAATCTGTACTAACCACAGGAACACCGCATTCAAGCGCTTCAACTATGACATTTCCAAACCCCTCCCAGCGAGAAGATAGAACAAAAAGATCTGCACTTCTGTACCAAGGTGAAGTATCAATAGTGAATCCTGGAATGGAGACACGCTCCTCTAGTCCAAGCTCCTGAACTAGATTCATTAAATGACCGTACAAATCACCATCTCCCAAAATAACAAGTTTTGCATTATAAGAAGCAGGAATAAGTGAGAAAGATCGTAAAAGTAGCTCATGATCTTTCTGAACTTTGAGTCTTCCAACAGATAAAATATGGTGTTTAAATTTATCCCCCCACAATTTTTGTTGAACATCTTCAGGGGACCGGCTTAAAGATATTCTAGTTGCGGCAGGATTGTATATAACCTTAATCAGTGAGTCTGGCAATGCTCCCAATTTTTTAATATCTTTTTTAACACCGTGCGACACAGCTATGGCACCAGTAGCAAAAGGATATGTCAGTTTTATTATAATCTTAACCAATAATGGCGAGATAAACAACTCATGAACACTAGCATGGGACAATTGTATATGGTCACTCAAAAATAACTTACCTTGTCTCTTTGCAATTAACCATGCAACAACTGATATTGATGTTAAAGGCCACATGAACGAAAGTATAATTTTTGGGCGTTTTTTTCGTAAATACTTTACTAACGGAAAAACAACTTTATATATTCGATCTACATTCAGATCTACAATATTTATACCTTTAGATAGTAAGTTTATAAGTTCACCTTGACGCCTCATTACTACAAATTCTACTGTATATCCTTCAGTAACCCAATGATTGGCAAGATTTATGCTTAATCGCTCGGCACCACCAATCTCCAAGTCTGGAATAACAATCGTTATTAACTGTGACATTACAAAAAAGGATACCTTGCCTCATCTCGATAAAGCAAAATCAACCAATTGGATAAGTTGTAGATTAAAAAATTACACATGTATTTCTTTTTCTAAAAGGTACATTTTTCCAGAGTTTTTTAAAAAATATTTTGCTACATTTAAGGGAAGAAACAATAAAAATAGAGATATCAATAGTTTTGGCTTAAATATATAGAGCGGATATAAACGAATAGCATCAAAAATAGCTACCTTTGCATATTTCATATCTAGTCTAGTCATAAAATTCAGACCATAAGCTAAATAATCCATCGCAACCCTCCTTGCTACCAACCTTCCTGCTCTAGATTTTGCATCTCCAGTTAATAAGGCCTCAGTATGAAAACTCTTCACTCTCTGATATACAGAGTATATATTTTTAGCATCATTTCCTCTATGCTCTCTCATCACAACAAGATTGTCATCAACAAAATCAAAATCTACATATTGACTCATTAAAAGAAAATCATACTCTGACCCTGTCCATAAATTATTTAGTCCAATAATTTCATAACAATATCTTTTTACAAGAGGAGAGATAGGAATAACAACATCGCCATTCAGTAAATACTCTTTAAAGATGTAGCCACGCACCTCTTGCCTTTTCCATTTAATCAACTCTTTAGTTTCTTCAAAATAGCGATATCCATGACAATAGATTACTCCAACTGAACTATATGATCTGTCAAATAAATCAACTTGTTTTTCTATTTTAGTTGGCAAATACCAGTCATCTGCATACAATATGCTTATGTACTCTCCACTTGACTTTTTAAATCCAATTCCAAAAGCAGACTCTATCTGACTTCCAGGAAATAAATTCTTATCGAGCTTAATTATTTTTACTCGTTTATCATGCGAAAAGGTGTTGATTTTTTTTAGACTATCATCTGTAGATCCATTATCAACTACAATAACCTCAATATTTTTGTATACTTGATTTAGTGCACTATTCACGCATTGTTCAATAAATTGACCATAGTTATAACATGGAATTATGATTGACACTAAGGGACTTGTATTTTCCTTATGCATTGGCAGTCCAGTTATAACAAATTAATTTCTTGAATAATGCCTTCTAGAGAAGTATTTTTAGGACTATATCCTATACTCTTTGCCGCTTTATTCACCGAATAGTAATTTAACTTAGCACCCGTTGCATTAACAATATCAATATCCTTACCAACCTCATATTTCAATCCAAACTTACTACCAAATTCAGATAATAAATCAAATTTTGAAACAGGTGATTTTGTATAGCAATCTAACGCTATATTTATTGGCTTAAAATCAATAATTGCTCGTATTAAATTATAAAAATCCGGTGGTGTAATAAAATCCCTCGCAATATTTTCTGAAGATGTCTTAAACACTTCTTTGTTCTTTATCGCATAAACAATGTCTGTAATCAGGAATCTAGCATTCATACTCTGTGTATGGCTGAAATAATTAAACACTCTGACATCAACAATAAATAAGCTAGGTAATGACCGATGTTTAGCCTCTACATATAGTTTAGCAATTGCATACCATTCAGTCGAAGTAAGGTTGTTAATATCGACCGTTGCTAGAGTGTCTTTATTTACTGGGTCTTTATAATCGCCACCATAAACTGCGCCACTACTCAAGAATATATATTTAGTTTCTTTATTGCATTTGAGATATTCAAGCGCCATTTCATCATATTGCTCGGTTATTTTAAAAATATTATTACCCATCTCTTGAGCTTTGGCAGGATCACCAATACCTACAAAATTAATAATGACATCATATTTCTGATTATTATTAAAGCTAGAGTATTCCTGAACTTGGCAGCTCTCATTCAAATTTTTATTATTTATCCATTTTTCTAATAACTCTACCTTGCGGACAAAAAGTGAAAAGTCATAATTTTTTTTCTTTGAAAAAGACAAAAGCAAGTCTTTTGCTATTTGACTATTTGCGCCAAGAATTGCTATTTTCATGATGCATTCCATTCTAGAATTAAATCTACTATGAATTTTTTAGAAATCCCAATAGATTTTCTTAGGTACTCTTGCGAACCAACCACTGATACATAATCATCTTTAATTCCTAGCATTTTCATTCTTGGTGGAAAGTTACCTAGCTCTAGACAAGCCTCAAGGACTGCGGAACCCATTCCTCCAGTAATATTACCCTCCTCAAGTGTAACTAAGCCTTTTGAATTATTAATGCATTCTTGAATTAATATACTATCAATCGGTTTAATAGTATGCATGCTAACAACTTTACAACTAATATTGTCTTTATCTAAATCATATGCAGCAGATAAGGCCTCTTCTGTTATACCGCCACAAGCGATAATTGTGTAATCTGTGCCATCTTTCAATATATTTCCTTTTCCTATTTCAAAATCTGTCCCTAGACCTTGACTATTTTGTACCTTACTTTTGTCTAGACGTAAATAACAAACGCTTTTATGCTTTGCAATATTAATAGTAGCAAAATATGCTTCATCTTCTGTTGAAGGAGAGATCACTGTTGTTCCTGGAAGTGCCCTCATAATTGCAATGTCTTCTGTTGCATGATGTGACATTCCCAGCGCGCCATAACTAAACCCAGCTCCCATACAAATTATATTTATATTTAGTTTATGATAACAGGCATCATTTCTGATTTGCTCCAAACATCTCAATGTTGGAAAATTTCCTATGGAGTAAACAAAAACTACCTTCCCTTCTAATGCCAGCCCTGATGCTACACCAATCATATTTTGTTCAGCAATACCTATATTGATAAACTGATTAGGAAATTGTTTAGCAAAGTCTTCAAAAAGACCAAAACCCAAATCTCCAGTGATAAGGACAACATCTTTATTGTTATCAGCAAGTTCAACAAGAGCTCGTATCATTGAACCTCTCATCTTATAACTTTCCTAACTCACTAATTGCTTGATCAAATCGGCTATCTTTTGGTGTTTTATAATGCCATTCAATACTATTCTCCATATATGAAACACCCTTGCCTTTGACTGTGTTGGCTATTATGCATAAAGGTTTTTTAGAATGCTTAATGAGGGCATCTTCAAGAGCAGCATGACTATGTCCATCCAATTCTTGAACATGCCATCCAAACGATCTAATTTTTTCTGCTAAGGGCTCTAAAGCAAGTGTATTCTCTGTTGTATCCATACTTTGTAGACTATTCCTATCTATTACCACACATAAATTATTTAGATTTCTATGAGCTGAAAACATAAACGCTTCCCAATTCGAACCTTCATCAAGTTCACCATCACCCAATATGGTAAATACTCTGTAATCCAAGTCATCTAATTTGGCCCTTAATGCCATGCCTGCTGCTACAGGAAGGCCGTGCCCTAATGCTCCAGTAGAAAATTCCACACCAGAAATACCCTTATGTGAAACATGTCCACTAAACTTAGAGCCATCTTGGCAATGATCTAATAATTCCGACTTATCAAAAAAACCAACTTCTGCCAAAGTAGCGTAGACTCCTGCTCCAGCATGCCCTTTGCTTAAAATAAACCTATCTCGCGCTTCCAATTTTGGATTGTTAATATCATAATTCATAACTCTTCCATATAGAACAGCCAAAATATCCACTATAGAGAGTACAGATCCTATATGTGAACTCTCCCCTTTATTTACCATTCTAACAACGTTCAGGCGAACCGCGCGTGCCAACTTCTTGGTATCTATACTGCCCACTTTAAAAACCTACTCCAAAAAAAAATTCTAGCTTTTCAGTTATGTAATCTAGCTGCTCATTCCCCAATCCTGGGTAGATGCCTAGCCATAATGTTTGATTCATGGTTATATCAGTATTAACTAATTCACCAACAACTCGATATTCAATACCTTTAAAATATGGCTGTTTGATTAGGTTCCCAGCAAACAACAAACGTGTGCCGATTTTATTTTGATCTAAATATTTAATTAGATCCAACCTATTTATCCCAGCATTGTCCTTTAGTGTAATTGGAAAGCCAAACCATGAGGGTATTGAATTCTTTGTTGGCTTGGTTAATTCAATAAAATCTGTAAGCGTTGATAGTCTATTACTCAAATAATCAAAATTAGAATTTCTTTTTTTAATAAATTCGGGCAAACGCTTTAATTGCGCCAATCCACAAGCTGCCTGCATATCACTAATTTTTAGGTTATAGCCAAGATGTGAATAAGTGTATTTATGATCGTAACCTTGGGGCAAATCACCTAATTGCTGCTCAAATCGCTTTTCACATGTGTTATCACAGCCGGGGTTGCAATAACAATCCCTGCCCCAATCTCTAAAAGATTCAGCAATGGTTATTAACTCTGAGTTATTAGTAAAAACAGCGCCACCTTCACCCATGGTAATATGATGTGCTGGATAAAAACTACAAGTGGCAATATCGCCAAATGTACCTACATGTTTTCCATTATATTTTGCACCCAGAGCATCGCAACAATCTTCAACCAACCAAAGATTGTATTTATCACACAGTGCTTTTACTTTTTCAAGGTTGTATGGGTTTCCCAGAGTGTGAGCCAGCATAATTGCTTTGGTCTTTGGTGTGATTGCTGCCTCAATTAGATCGGCATTAACATTGTGTGTAGTTAAATCAATATCAACAAATACTGGAACAGCGCCGAACTGAACGATTGGATTAACCGTGGTAGGAAACCCTGCAGCAACACCAATTACCTCATCGCCTCTTTTAATAGCTCTATCGCCTAATTTAGGAGAAGTTAAAGTAGCAAAAGCAACCAAATTAGCAGATGATCCTGAATTAACAGTAATTAGAGATTTAATACCAATAAACTCAGATAATGCCTTTTCAAAATTTCTATTAAAACGCCCAGTAGTTAACCATCCATCTAACGAGGCATCAACCATATATTGCAATTCTGTTGCACCTATTACCTTTCCAGATGGAGGTACAATGCTTCTACCTGGTTTAAATGCTTTCTCTACGTATTTTAAGTCTGCATACTCCTGAACAAGCCCTGAAATTTCTAATCTTAACTCTTCAGCAGTTTTCATTATTTAAATCTTTCATATATTCATTAATTTGAGTTAGGCATAATTCTCTATATTTATCGTCTGTATCTTTTAATTTATGCCACTCTACAATGCTCAAAAGTGCTTGACTTAAATTCCATCTTGGGTACCAATTAAGCTTCATATGTGCCTTAGAGCAGTCTAATTTAAGATAGTTTGCCTCATGTGGTAGATGTCCACTTTCGTCATCAATCCAATCAGCATTATCACCCCACAATTTC